>Ga0207747_1000294_pt1 | contig 60868 bp, 66 predicted proteins | sample HigsolmetaGSP11D_FD_184839 | JGI IMG/M metagenome (GOLD analysis project Ga0207747, IMG submission 184839) | High solid enriched microbial communities from the Joint BioEnergy Institute, USA - SP1-1-D (SPAdes) | ecosystem: Engineered > Bioreactor > SSF (Solid state fermentation) > Aerobic >...
TAGTCTTATAGAAAGTATAACTTCCCATACATTCTCCGTAAGACATAAGAAATACTAAGCTGCCACCGGCGTCCTAAAGGACTTGGCGCCAGCCAAGTATTTCTTTAGTCTTATAGAAAGTATAACTCCCATACATTCTCCGTAAGACATAAGAAATACTAAGCTGCCACCGGCGTCCTAAAGGACTTGGCGCCAGCCAAGTATTTCTTTAGTCTTATAGAAAGTATAACTTCCCATACATTCTCCGTAAGACATAAGAAATACTAAGCTGCCACCGGCGTCCTAAAGGACTTGGCGCCAGCCAAGTATTTCTTTAGTCTTATAGAAAGTATAACTTCCCATACATTCTCCGTAAGACATAAGAAATACTAAGCTGCCACCGGCGTCCTAAAGGACTTGGCACCAGCCAAGTATTTCTTTATTGGTTATGATATGATTTACAGTTCAACGTTCGGATCGACATCCGCGTCGTAGTCGATCGAGTCATAGCCGAAGCCGAACAGCTTGTAGAACTCTTCACGATATCCGGCGATGTCGCTGATTTGCTCCAGATTGTCCGTCGATACCTGTTGCCACAGCTGTTCCACTTCCTGCTGCACATCTTCGCGCATTTCCAGATCATCGATGCGAATGCGGCGCTCCTCATCCACCGGGATGGCTCCTTCCACATACAGGCGATCTTTATACAGCCGTACGATCTGTTCGATGGTATTCTCATGAATGCCGTTCTGCTTCATCACGCGGAATAAGAGCGAGATATACAGCGGCACGACCGGAATTGCTGCGCTGGATTGGGTAACCAGGGCTTTGTTGACGGAGACGTAGGCTTCTCCGGAGATCCGGCTGCGCAGCTTGTCGTTCAGACGATGGCTTGTCTGCTCCAGATCGTCTTTGGCCCGCCCGATCGTCCCTTCGCGATATACGGCATAGGTGATCTCCGGACCGATATAGGAGTAGGCCACGGTCTTGGTTCCTTCCTCCAGCACTTCCGCTCCAAGCAGCGCGTCGATCCACATCTCCCAGTCTTCGCCGCCCATGACTGCAACGGTGGCGCGGATTTCTTCCTCAGTAGCAGGTTCCAGGGAAATTTCCGTTACTTTGCCGGTATGGATATCGACGGTTTTGTTCGTAAACGTGCGGCCGATCGGCTTGAGCACGGAGGAGAACTGTTCGCCGGTGACCGGATGCGTGCGCCGCGGAGAAGCGAGGCTGTAGACAACCAGATCGACCTTGCCAAGATCCTGGCGGATCGTTTCGATTACCTGGGCCTTGATTTCATTGGAGAAGGCGTCACCATTGATCGTCTTGGCATAGAGACCTTCGGCGCGCGCAGCTTGTTCGAAGGCTGCCGTATTGTACCAGCCAGCGGTTGCAGTGCGGGTATCAGAAGCTGGTTTCTCGAAACAAACGCCCAAAGTGGCTGCCTGGCTGCCGAAGGCAGCGGCGATGCGCGAAGCCAGTCCATAACCGGTGGAGCAGCCGATGACCAGCACTTTCTTCGGACCATCGAGGGCAGGCTGCTGCTTCACGTAATCGATCTGATCCTGAACGTGCTTCGCGCAGCCGTTGGGGTGAGCAGTCGTACATATAAAACCACGTACTTTAGGCTTGATGATCATGCTCTCAATTCCTTTCCGAATCGCGTAGTGAATGCAGTTGTACAATATCAAATTACGGCTTCTTTGGCAAGATATCGGCAATTGCCCGGGAAAGCGCATGAATCGACAAAATGCGAGTATTGTGCTATGATCAGACCGTATCAAGGCTGCATTCAAGCCGCGTTCCTGGCGAGAGGTTTTGCCGCCGGATGACGCTTGAGTTTTGCGGCGGCCAGTCATATGCTGGTATTGGATCCAATGTCCGGTCTGCCGCCGGATCAAGATCGGCCATGCTTGCCATCTGTGCGCGAAGCTGTGAACTCCCGGTCAGCCTGGAAGCGGGCGAGTCGACAACATGGATTCCTATCATCTGGACGAATGTGTTGTTGCATGCGCCTGATCATGAATGAAGCGAGGAGAATCGACATGCATCACGACTTTATCCAGATCAAATCGCTCAGCGGCGAACTGAAAATATCCCACAAGATGAGCAATATCGGCCTGACCGTAACCACTGAGGAGCTCGTCATCCAGAAGCCTCATCTTAATTATCATATACCGCTGCACAAGATCGTTTCAATCATCCCTTACGAAAACAAGCTTCGCGAATACAGTTACGTCAATCGGCGGGATGAACGCGAGGAAGTCGTACGGCTCGGCGCAGGCATACCGCATTATAAGCTGCATGTCTCCGGCTCGACGATGCACAATCGCAGCGGCATCTTTCACACTGGCCAGATGGAATTCGTCCTGCCGCTGCACGAAGAGCTGCTCGCATCGATCAGCCGCTACAGCGAGCTGAAGCTGATTCTGTAGGGAAGAGCAAGAACCAGCTCCAGCCATATAGCCCCAGGTTAGAGCCAACCTCGTCTGTATTGTTCGGGCGGGGTTATTTTGATGCCCAGCTTGCTGGCAGCAGTGCGCGGCCAATAAGGGTCCCGCAACAGTTCGCGGCCGAGGAAGACGAGATCTGCCCGCTCATTCTCGAGAATATCCGCAGCGTGTTCCGGTGACGTGATGAGACCAACCGTTCCGGTTGCGATGCCGGCTTCTCTCCGGATGCGTTCCGCATGGGGGACCTGATAGCCGGGATAGGGTTTGATGCTCGCCTTCACAACTCCGCCTGTACTGACATCGATCAGATCGACACCAAGCTCCTTCATCCTGCACGCAAGCGTGACGTGATCTGCGACGGTGAGTCCGCCAGGCGCATACTCTTCTGCAGATACGCGGACAAACAGTGGTCCCTGCCATTCCTGCCTGACGGCTTGGATGATTTCAAACAGGAATCGGGCGCGGCCTTCCAGGTCCCCGCCGTATTGGTCTGTCCGGTGATTGGTGAGCGGCGAGAGGAACTGGTTGATCAGGTAGCCGTGAGCAGCATGGATCTCGATGACGTCGAAACCTGCAGCGGCTGCCCGTCTGGCTCCGTCGCGGAAGGCCTGGATGGTATCATGAATGTGCTTGAAGCTCATCTCGAGCGGCATCTTGTATGTTTCATCGAAGCGGATCGCGGATGGCGCGATGATCGGTCCGTGATCAGTGGACTTCCGTCCGGCATGAGCAAGCTGGATGCCGATCCTGGAGCCGTGCTCGTGCGCCAGTCTGACAAGCTCGCCGAGACCGGCGATATGATCGTCTGACCAGATGCCAAGGTCATGCACGGAGATTCTGCCTTGCTTCGTTACGGCTGTGGCTTCGATGATGATCAGGCCGACTTGCCCGACAGCCCTCGACGCGTAGTGGACGCGATGCCAGTCATTCACGTGCCCGCTTTCGTCCTTGCACGAATACATGCACATCGGCGACATGACGATGCGATTCTTCAGCGTCATCTGCTGAATGGTTATGGGGGAGAACAATTTCATGGTTTCTCGACTCCTTTCTTGTATGTATAGGTTTGCCTCCTAGGTTCATTGTACCATCTTCGCCATGCACGTGACAGAGGGGCGTCAGTGTGACAGAGGGACGGGGGTTTCGTCACCTTGGCACGCGACAAACCCCTGTCCCTCTGTCACATTTTTGCTATAATAGGTGTTGAGAAATCGTCTGCGGTGCGCCGATCAAGGTGACTGCAGGAAGAGGTGGAAGAGTGGCTGTCGCACGCAAGATCATGAAAGCGCCAATCCGCTTATACCGCAAGTTCATATCTCCCTTGAAGCCGCCGACTTGCCGGTTCTATCCGTCTTGTTCGGAATACACTCTGCAGGCGATCGATGAATATGGCGCTCTGCAAGGAGGATGGATGGCGGTCAAGCGCATCGCGCGCTGTCATCCTTTTCATCCGGGAGGCTTCGATCCGGTTCCTCCGAACCCGCGCAAGGCCAAGGAAACTCACATCCAGTCTGATGAACACCGCTAATATAGTCAGGAGAGGCATAGGGCCCCTGCTTGACTTGTGTCGGCGGTTTTCGGTATATTGTGCATAACAGAGCATATTGTTCCGACGAAAGGATGAGTACGCGAGGCGTGCTTGCTACAGAGAGCCGGGGGAGCTGGGAACCGGTGCAAGGGCGGCGCGGAAGATGGTCCTGGAGGAATCGCTTTCGAGTCTGATATAGGGCTTCAGCACAGCTCGTATGATAAGGAAGCGACGTTGCCCTGCGTTACAGGGATCTGCCTTGATCACCAAGGCAGGCTGAGCCTGCTGTTCGCGAGAACGGCGGGGAAGTTGGGTGGTACCGCGTGAGTGAAGCTCTCGTCCCAAGGGGATGGGGGCTTTTTTATTTTGCAGTCATGCGCGAATCAGCATCGTCACAAGGCAGAGCGCCCACGCATCTCTGCCCTTGCTCGAGCGATCAACATCACGACAAGCGAGTATATGAGTATATCAGAAGAATGGAGGAACCTGTATGGCTCAAGAGAGCAAAAAAACGTTCTATCTCACGACCCCGATCTATTATCCAAGCGACAATCTGCACATCGGGCATGCGTACACTACGGTAGCCGCAGATGCGATGGCCCGTTACAAGCGGCTGCGCGGTTATGACGTATACTTCCTGACCGGCACCGATGAACACGGGCAGAAGATCGAGCGCAAAGCTGCGGAGAAGGGCAAAACGCCGCAGAAGTTCGTTGACGACATCGTTGCAGGGATCAAAGATCTGTGGGAGAAGCTGGAGATTACATACGACGACTTCATCCGCACGACCGAAGACCGCCACAAGCGCTCTGTCGAGAAGATCTTCAAGCAGCTCGTCGACCAGGGAGACATTTATCTCGGCACCTATGAAGGCTGGTATTGTACGCCGTGTGAATCGTTCTTCCTCGAACGCCAGCTGGTCAACGGCAATTGCCCGGACTGCGGCCGTCCGGTGGAGATCGTGAAGGAAGAGAGCTATTTCTTCCGCATGAGCAAATATGTGGACCGGCTGCTCCAATACTATGAGGAAAATCCGGGCTTTATCCAGCCGGAATCGCGCAAGAATGAGATGATCAACAACTTCATCAAACCGGGTCTTGAGGACCTGGCCGTATCCCGCACGACATTCGACTGGGGGATCAAGGTGCCGGGCAACCCGAAGCATGTCGTCTATGTCTGGATCGACGCTCTGTCCAACTACATCACCGCTCTTGGTTACGGCTCGGAAGACGACAGCAAGTTCCGCCGTTACTGGCCGGCAGATGTTCATCTCGTCGGCAAGGAGATCGTTCGTTTCCATACGATCTATTGGCCGATCATGCTGATGGCGCTTGGCCTTCCATTGCCGAAGAAGGTGTTCGGCCACGGCTGGTGGTTGACGCTTGAAGGCAAGATGTCCAAGTCGAAAGGCAACGTGATCAATCCGGTTTATCTGATCGACCGCTATGGTCTGGATGCTTTCCGCTATTTCCTGATGCGCGAAGTTCCGTTTGGCTCGGACGGCACATTTACACCGGAAGGCTTCATCGAGAGAATCAACTTCGATCTGGCCAATGACCTCGGCAATCTGCTCAACCGTTCGGTGGCGATGATCGACAAGTATTTCGAAGGCACGGTACCAGTCTATGCAGGATCGGTGACGCCTTATGATGAAGACCTGAAGAACGAGGCGGCCGAGGCTGTGGAACAAGTGGAGAAAGCGATGGATGGCATGGAGTTTTCGGTCGCTCTGACAGCGCTCTGGAAATTCATCAGACATTCGAACAAATACATCGATCTGACCCAGCCATGGGTGCTGGCGAAAGATGAGGCGAAGCGCGCCGATCTGGCATCGGTCATGACCCATCTCGCTGAATCGCTGCGCATCGCCTCGATCATGCTGCAGCCGTTCATGACGAAAACGCCGCAGAAGATATGGGCACAGTTGGGGATCGCAGCAGGAGATCTGACGACCTGGGATTCGGTCCGCACGTTCGGCCTAATGGGCGGGCAGAAGGTGGCCAAGGGCGATCCGATCTTCCCTCGACTCGAAATGGAGGAGGAAAGAGCGTATATCCTGCAGTCGATGACGAGAGCTGCCGCTCCGGCTGCGCAAGCACAAGCATCGGCAGAAGGCTCCAAAGCTGACCAGGGCAAGAACGACAGCGCGAGCGCTCCGGTCGAGAACAAGGATGAGATCTCGATCGATGACTTCGCCAAGGTGGAGCTGCGCGTCGCGCAGGTCATCGCAGCGGAGCCGATTCCGAAGGCGGATCGGCTGGTCAAGCTGCAACTTGATCTCGGCTATGAGCAGCGGCAGGTTGTCTCGGGCATCGCCGAGCATTACAAGCCGGAGGATCTCGTCGGCCGCAAGGTCATCTGCGTCGTTAATCTGAAGCCGGTCAAGCTGCGCGGCGAGCTGTCGCAAGGCATGATCCTGGCAGCCTCGAAGGACAGTCAGCTGACATTGGCAACCGTTCCGGATTCCATGCCGAACGGCGCGATCGTCAAGTAAGACAGATCTGCATAGGCGTCTCGAGACGGATGTCTCGGGACGCTTTTCTATTGGTCTTATAGAAAGTATAACTTCCCATACATTCTCGTAAGACATAAGAAATACCAAGCTGCCACCGGCGTCCTAAAGGACTTGGCGCCAGCCAAGTATTTCTTTACTGGTGTGTGAGAGAAGAGTGCCGGCAAGCGGGGACTGCAGATGCGGATGTACTTTTATGCAAAACCGCCGGTTGGCGGGTGAGCAACAAGTTTTACGGATAGGAAGACAGATCGAATACAGCGATATTCCTTGAATATATATGAAGGTGTTCGTACTTAATTGTAATTTTTATGATTTAGTTGACAGATGGAACATTTCTATCATATACTCTCGTTGGAAAATCATAAAAATTACTATTTACATAAATCAAAGGAGCAATCAACATGCGTCAATCCATTATTCGATCCGTCTTATCCATCCTGTTCATCGTCGTGATCACCGCCGGATGCGGGAGCAATGCCCGGTTCTCGGAGGACAAGATCAACGTGCTGACCAGCTTCTATCCCCTGTATGACTTCGCCCGGAAAATCGGGGGAGATCATGTCCAGGTGATCAACATGATCCCGGCGGGGGTGGATCCGCATGATTGGTCGCCGAAGAGTCAGGATCTGATCAATCTGACGAAGGGGCAGTTGTTCGTTTACAACGGTGCGGGATTTGACGATTGGTGGGTGGAGGATATGCTCGCCAGCATGAGCAGCGACAAGAGGCCGCATGTCGTGACGGCAAGCGAAGGAGTGTCCCTGATCCCGGTTTCGGCTGAGGCCGAAGGAACATCCTCGGACGGGCATGTTCACGAACATGATGCTGAGGAGGCAAGTCAAGCACATGATGGCAGCGAGGAAGACAGTCACACGCATAACGTCACTGAAGACGAAGAACAGACGAACCAGGACGACCACGAATCTTCGGAGGATGCGGACGAACAGGTGGTTGCAGAGGATGAGCATGATCATACCGATGACGCGCACGCAAGCGGAGACGGACATGATCATGGAGATTATGATCCGCATACCTGGCTCAGTCTGCTCAACGCGATCACGATGGCCAGCAATATCAAGGATGGGCTGATCGCGGTAGATCCGGAACATAGCGCCGAATTCGAAGCGAACTACGAGCAGCTGAAGCGCGAACTTATCCAGTTGCACGAGCACTTCGCGCAGATGGTGGAGCAAGCGGCGCGCCGGGAATTCGTCACCTCGCATCAGGCGTTCGCCTATCTGGCCCGGGATTATGGACTGACCCAGCTGTCGGTAATGGGGCTGTCCACAGAGGCTGAGCCGACGTCGCAGGCGATCAAGGAAATCTCGGACTTTATCCAGCAACATGGAGTCCGCTATCTGCTGATGGAGGAGCTCTCTTCCCCGAAGCTTGCCGAAACGCTGGCGCGGGATCTGGGCATCGAGATCCTGACGTTGAACCCGATCGAAGGCTTGACCGAGGAGCAGGAAGCAAGCGGAGAAGATTATTTGTCAATAATGAGACACAATTTGGCCAGCCTCGAACTTGCTCTGCAGGGGTAGTTTATATACGATAATGATAACAACCTGCCGCAAGCGGCATGGTGAAGGAGCATTCTTATGTATGCAGTAGATGACTGCCACGAACCGATCGTTGAACTTCGCGATGTATCATTCGCATACGATGGCGATCAGGTGCTGAGCAACTTGAACGCGACCATCAAACAAAGGGATTTCGCCGGGCTGATCGGAGCCAACGGAGCCGGCAAGACGACGCTGCTTCGCTTGATCGTAGGCCTACTGAAGCCGGTATCCGGCGACATACGGCTGTTCGGCGAGCCGATCAGGCAGTTCCGCAACTGGGACCGGATCGGGTATGTGCCGCAGAAGCATGGCCTTAATCCGCAATTCCCCGCATCGGTGCGCGATGTCGTGCTTTCCGGGCTGTACACGCGCAAGCGTTGGCTGAAACGGCTGACGGCAGCTGACCATCGCAAGGCGGATGAGGCGATGCTCGCACTCGGCATTGAACAGCTCGCGGACAAGCGAATCGGGCAACTGTCCGGCGGCCAGCAGCAGCGCGTCTTCCTCGCCAGAGCGATCATCCATAACCCGGAGTTGCTCATCCTGGATGAACCGTTTACCGGCGTGGACGAATCGACACAGGCAAGCTTTTTCCACATCCTCAGACATATGCATCAGCATCACAACATCACGATCCTCATGGTTTCGCATGAGCTGCAGCTGATGCGCGATTATCTCGGCCATGATCCGCTCCGGATCAATCAGCGGCTGAGTCTGTACATCCGCCACTCGCATGGCAACCTGTGCAGCGGCACGGACATGATCCACAGCCTGCAGCACCTGAGAGCGAATCAGGATCAAACGGGCGATCAAGTTCCAGCAGGCACCGAGCATGACTTCACAAGCGCAGCGACTGCCGAACCTGCTGGACAGTCAGGGGCTGAAGAAAGCACAGGCGATCAGGCTGGAGAAGTTTCTGCAGTTCCAGCGCTTGGCTCAGCGGCTCGAACGGATGCCGAACTTGCTGGACAGTCAGGAAGCGAGCACGTCCGAACCAGCCGGACTGATGGTGTGAACAACGAGGAGTCGATGATCATAGCGGCGAGGAAGAGGGAGTCGTGAGCATGACGGCATTGCTGGATATTTTCACCTACCCGTTCTTCCAGAAGGCACTCGTCGGCGGCATCCTGATCGGCCTGATATCGCCGCTTGTCGGCGCCTTCCTCGTGTACCGCCGCCTGTCGATGATCGGCGATACCCTGTCCCACGTCTCCATCGCCGGCGTAGCCCTCGGCTTCCTCGTCGGTCTGTCGCCGCAGGGCATCGGGGTGATCTTCGCCGTCATCGCAGCCTTTGCCATCGAGCAGCTGCGCACGATGTACCGCGCCTATGCGGAGTTGTCGATCGCCATCATGATGTCCGGAGGCATGGCGCTCGCTTCCCTCTTCATCACGATGGGCAGAGGGACGATGAACGTCACCGGCTATCTGTTCGGCAGCATCTACACGCTGGATATGGCGGATCTGCTGCTCGTTGGCGGAGTGACGCTGATCGTTGTGCTGTTCGTCGGGCTGAATTTCAAAGAGCTGTTCCTGCTCACCTTCGACGAGAATGCGGCGCGTGTAAACGGCCTGCCAAACAAAGCCTACAACCTGCTCATCACCTTGCTTACGGCGCTTACGATCAGCGCCGCGATCAAGCTTGTCGGCGCCTTGCTCGTCTCTGCGCTGATCACCGTGCCAGTCGCATCGAGCATGATCATCGCGCGTAACTTCCGGCATTCGGTATGGCTGTCGGTTCTGTATTCGGAGATCGCGGTCATCGGCGGCATCGTCGCGGCCAGCCTCTGGAGCTGGGCGCCGAGCGGAACGATCGTTCTCCTGCTGATCGCCATGCTGATCGGAACGATAGCAGTCAAGAAAGGGTTGACGCGATAACATGGAACTCAATGTATGGATTGCGCTTGCAGCCGGCTTCCTGTCCTTTATCTCGCCTTGTTGCCTGCCGCTGTATCCCTCTTATCTGTCCTATATCACTGGCGTATCGGTCTCGCAGCTGAAGTCGGAAGCCGGTACCAGAGAAGTGCGGGGGAAGCTCATCTCTCATACGCTGGCGTTTATCCTGGGCTTCTCTGTCATCTTCTACACGCTGGGAGCAGCAGCCGGCATATTGGCCGACCTGTTCTATGAACAGCGGGACCTGATCAGTCAGATCGCCGGCATCCTGATGGTGGTGTTCGGCCTGTTCATGCTCGGGATCTTCCGTCCGCAGTTTCTGATGCGCGAGCGCAAGTTCCAATTCCGCAAGCAATTCGGCTATCTTGGCTCCTTTCTGGTCGGGGTTGGTTTCGCCGCTGGCTGGTCGCCATGCATCGGCCCGATCCTCTCGGCGATCATCGCCATCTCGACCACGGAGAAGGGGCTCTGGCTTACGATGATTACCGCATATACGATCGGATTCGCCGTGCCGTTCTTCATCATGGCCTTCTTCCTCGGTTCAACGCGAGTCTTGCTCCGATACTCGAACGCGCTGATGAAGGTTGGCGGCGGAGTAATGGTCTTGCTGGGGGTTCTGCTCTATATGGGACAGATGACGAAAATTACCGCCTGGCTCACCTCGATAACGCCGGAATGGATGTTGTATTAGGCCCGATGAATCGCCTGATTTACAAGTCAAGTCTTGCGATCAGCCGCGAGAAAAGTGTATCATCTTGTTATCATAGGTTTGAAGGGAGGGCATACGTATGGCGACGCCCAGCATGGAAGATTATCTGGAGCGCATCTATCTGCTGATAGATGAGAAGGGGTACGCCCGCGTTTCCGACATTGCTGAAGGTCTGGAAGTCCACCCTTCGAGTGTGACGAAGATGATACAGAAACTCGACAAGGACAACTATCTTGTCTATGAGAAATATCGCGGCCTGATGCTGACGCCCAAGGGCAAGAAGGTCGGCAAACGGCTCGTTGACCGTCACCAGCTCCTGGAAGATTTCCTGAAGATCATCGGCGTGCGGGATGAACATATCTACAGGGACGTCGAAGGGATCGAGCATCATCTGAGCTGGGATTCGATTACCTGCATCGAGTCGCTGGTTGAGTACTTCAATCGTGATCCGCAGAGATTGAGAGACCTGCAGGCGATCAAAAATGAGATGGAAACCGAATCATAGGCGTACATCGAAGAACGGAAAGGGAGCGCCCCTTTCCGTTTTTTGATGACCACAATCGTCGCGATGCAGTCATATGGACATATCCCCGCCGCATACAATCGAGTGTTCTGAGATGAACTGATTGTGCGGAAGGTGGGATGGCAATGCGCATCAATGCAGTGTTCCAGGGCGGTGGTGTGAAGGGGATCGCATTTGTCGGCGCGATAGCAGTGACAGAGCAGAGGGGATTTACCTTTCACCGCATGGCGGGCACGTCCTCAGGCTCGATCGTCGCCTCATTCCTGGCAGCGGGATACACCCATGAAGAAATGAAAGCGATCATCCTCGAAACTCCGTTTCAGGATTTCCTGCAGAAGACACTGATCCACCATGTGCCGATCATCGGACCGGCGTTCAGATTGTTGCTGAAGAAGGGGATCTACTCCGGGGATCCGCTCGAGACCTGGATCCGCAGGAAGCTGCTCGAGAAGGGAGTCCGAACATTCAAGGATCTCCAGCCCCATTCGCTCTATATCATCGCGTCGGATCTATCCAACGGCAAGATGGTCGTGTTGCCGGATGACCTGCCTGATTACGGGATCAATCCCGATCAGTTCGAGGTAGCGCGCGCCGTTCGGATGAGCATCAGCATCCCATTCTTCTTCGATCCGGTCATCCTGAAGAAGAATGTCTTCGTGGACGGAGGCGTACTGAGCAATTTCCCGATGTGGATCTTCGACGAGGAGATGATCAAGAAAGGGGGGGAGAAGCTCGTCCCGACGATCGGCTACCAGCTGGTGGGCAATCATCAACACACGAAGAATGAGATTCGCGGCCCGATCACGATGCTGCAGGCCTTGTTCTCCACGATGATGGGAGCACATGATGAACGATACATCGAGAAAGAATACCGCTTCCGCACGATCAAGATCGACGCTTCGTCCGTCGGCACCGTGCAGTTCGATCTGACCCGCGAACAGAGCCTTGAGTTGTACGAGTCTGGACGGCGGGCGGCGGAGGAATTTTTCGACAAGTGGTCTTATGCGGAGTATCTGTCCAAATTCCAGGATCTGTGCGTGAATGGAGCAGCAAGCAAATAATAGGAACCTCCCCGGCCGGTTAGTGGTAAAGGGGAGGTTCTTCATCGTCGTCTTTCTTGTTGCCTTTGATAACGCGCAGATGGACGTGCCGTTTCTTCGTGCCGCCTTTCTTCACACCCGGAGTTAGTCGGGAGACGGTCGTGCGGTGATAGGGAGCAGCAGATCCGCGTTTGTTCTGCCGCCATCTCCATTGCTGGGGCGGGTAGAAATAGAGGAGCAGAACGACGCCAACGACGATCCCCGGAATGATCAGCACTTGCGGGGAATACCACAGGATGGACCACGCGCCGATGGCGATCAGGATGAACAGGATGATCGTCCACAGGTTTCTGGGTTGCATGTCAGGTTCACTTCCCGGTAGGTGATTTCGTTTAACTAGCATAGCGCAAGGCTCACATGCGCCATCAATCTATACTCATCATAGCGAAGCTTCGTCAGGCAAGCAACTCTCCATGATGATTACCCCCATATTGTTTGTCGCATACTAGGGTTGTTCAACCTATGATGGATCAGGAGGAGCAAACTCTATGCAAGCAATGGAACATGATGATTCTGATCTTCACACCCAGCGCAGGCACAGGACGAATCCGTGGGCGTTCTCCGCCAATGTCGGTTTCTTCGCTGGTTTGATCTGGGGCCTCGTCAAAATGTTCTTCTATGCGTTTGAATTTACGAAGGTGGAGCCCGCATTTTTCGCGAAGACCTGGTATGTGGAAGGCTATCTGATCACCCGAGAGGGGTATATCGTATCCTTGTTCTGGATCGTGGTCGGTTCGATAGCTGCTGCTCTGATCTATGCGGCGCTGTTCCGCAAGGTGAAGGGTCCATGGCTCGGCGTCGCATACGGGCTCGCATGGTGGGCGGCGTTGTACCTGTGGCTCGGTCCGGCAACCGGAACGACTGAGTTGATATGGGATATGGATGCCAACTCCTTCTGGACCGATCTGTGCGTATTTGTCCTGTGGGGAGTGTTTATCGGGTTCAGCATCAGCTTCGAATTTACCGATGAACAGAGCAGGGACAGCGACACTCATATGTTGAAATAAAATAGTTTTTCTTTAAAACTGATCTCCGCTATGGTAAAATGTCATAATGGATTTGTTAGCGGAAGGATGATATTGGCGATGAAGCGCATCTTGATCATGAATGGACCGAATCTCAACCTGCTTGGACTTCGTGAACCCGGCGTCTATGGGACTGACACGCTGGCCAGCATCGAGCAGAGGCTGCGCGAAGCGGCGGAGGGGCTCGGCGTCCAGGTGGACTTCGTTCAGTCCAATCATGAAGGCGTATTAATCGACCATATTCACGCGGCGATCGGCAAGTACGACGGGATCGTCTTCAACCCAGGAGCGTTTACCCATTACAGCTATGCCTTGCGGGATGCCATTTCCTCGGTAAGCCTGCCCGTCGTCGAGATTCATCTGTCGAATATTCATGCGCGCGAATCGTTCCGTCACCATTCCGTCATCGCGCCGGTTGCGATCGGGCAGATCGCAGGCTTCGGAGCGCACAGCTATGAGCTTGGCTTGCAGGCGATCGTGCGCTATCTCGAGCGGAGCAGATGACGCAAGCAGAGGGATTTGCACTTACATATTGGGCAGGTGATAGAGGGTGAGTATCAAGCGTGTCGAACGTCTCCGGAAACTGCTGCAGCAGCATGATCTCGAAGCGCTGTTCGTAACCAATGCGATCAATCGCCGATACTTGTCCGGGTTTACCGGTTCTTCCGGTTATCTTCTCATCACGCCGCAGGAAGCGATTCTGTTCACCGACTTCCGGTATCGGGAGCAAGCGCCGCAACAGGCCAAGGATTTCCGCGTCATCGAGCATCAGACAGATGCTGCGCTGACGATCGCCGACGCGATCAAGGAACTTGGCGTGACCAGGCTCGGCTTCGAGCAGCATGATGTCAGCTTCGCGGATTATCAGTCCTATCAGGGCAAGCTTGGCGCAACGCTGGTTCCGGCAGACAAGCTGATCGAGCAGTTGCGCATGGTGAAGGATGAGCAGGAAGTTGCGCTCATCGAGACTGCATGCGAGCTGGTGGATCGAACCTACGAGCATATGCTGGGCTTTATCAAGCCGGGCATGACGGAGCGGGATGTGGCGCTGGAGCTTGAGTTCTACATGCGTGCGAATGGTGCCGACAGCCCGTCGTTCTCTACGATCGTCGTATCGGGCGTTCGTTCCTCCTTGCCGCATGGCGCTCCAACGGACAAAGTGCTGGAGAATGGCGACTTTGTGACGCTGGATTTCGGCGCATATATGAACGGGTATTGCTCCGACATCACACGCACGGTCATCCTTGGCAAACCGACGGATCGGCATCGCGAGATCTATGACATCGTGCTGGAAGCGCAGCTGACCGCACTGGACAGGATCAAACCGGGCATGACCGGCAAGGAAGCGGATGCGATCGCCAGGGATCTGATCACAAGCCGCGGTTACGGGGAGTACTTCGGACACGGTCTGGGGCATGGTCTTGGCATGGAGATCCACGAGGAGCCGCGATTGTCGAAGACAGGCGCGTTCGTCCTGGAACCGGGCATGATCGTGACGGTAGAACCGGGCATCTACATCCCGGGCTTCGGCGGCATCCGCATCGAGGACGATGTGGTCGTGACGGAAACAGGCGTCCGGAGACTCACGAAATCAAGCAAGCAGCTGGAAGTGTTAAACTGACCCGCGTTTGCTTCATTTATACATCTTAATCCTATTCATAGGATGAATTCAGGAGGGAATGTTGTGGTATCTGTAAATGACTTCAGAACAGGACTTACGATTGAATACGAGGGGGACATCTACACCGTACTGGACTTCCAGCATGTGAAACCGGGCAAGGGCGCTGCTTTCGTCCGTTCCAAGCTGAAGAACCTGCGCAACGGCAACATCGTCGAGAAGACGTTCCGCGCCGGTGAAGAAGTGGATCGCGCGCATGTCGAGAACAGAACGATGCAATATCTGTACAACAGCGGCGACGAGTATACGTTCATGGACACCGAAACTTACGATCAGATCACGCTGCACAAGAGCCAGATCGAATGGGAGCTGAACTTCCTGGTTGAGAATATGAACGTTCAGATTGCCACCTACCAAGGCGAAATCATCGGCATTCAATTGCCGAACAGCGTGGAGCTGAAGGTGGTCGAAACCGAACCGGGCATCAAGGGCAACACGGCTACTGGCGCAACGAAGAATGCGAAGCTCGAAACGGGCTTGAACGTACAAGTGCCTCTGTTCATCAACGAGGGCGATGTATTGTCCATCGATACGCGTGACGGCAAGTACCTGTCCCGGGCTTGATCTGACTGGCAAGCAAGACTGACATTTATTACCAAGCAGGCAGGGGAGTGAGGGACTTGGCTCTGGTAGTCATGAAATTCGGCGGAAGTTCCGTCGGCGATACGGAGCGGATGAAGCGGGTTGCACAGCGTATCGTGGAGATGAAGCAAGAAGGCAATCAGGTGGTTGTTGTCGTGTCAGCCATGGGCGATACGACGGACGATCTGATCGATCTGGCGAAGCAGCTCACCGATCGGCCATCGGCGAGAGAGATGGATATGCTGCTGACGACTGGCGAGCAGGTTTCGGTTGCGCTGCTCTCGATGGCAGTGCAGCAGCTTGGCGTGTCCGCTGTTTCCTACACCGGATGGCAGGTTGGGATGATCACCGATGACAATCACGGCAAAGCCAGGATCAGAGACATCAAACCGAAACGCATCCTGGAATCGCTGCAGCAAGATCAGATCGTTATCGTCGCTGGCTTCCAGGGGATGACGGAGGAAGGCCAGATCACGACGCTTGGCCGCGGCGGATCTGACACAACGGCGGTTGCGCTTGCGGCTGCCATCAAGGCGGATCTGTGCGAGATCTATACGGATGTCGACGGCGTCTATTCGACCGACCCGCGCATCGTGAAGAACGCTCGCAAGCTTGAAGCGATCTCCTATGACGAGATGCTCGAGCTGGCCAATCTCGGCGCTGCCGTGCTGCACCCGCGCGCGGTGGAATACGCCAAGCAATATAACGTGAATCTGGTAGTCCGGTCCAGCTTTAATCACAACGAAGGTACGTTAGTGAAGGAGGAAGCAGCGATGGAGCAAGGGATCGTGGTGCGCGGCATCGCTTACGACAAAAATGTGGCGAGGATCAGCATCCAGGGTGTGGAAGACGTGCCTGGCATCCTGGCGAAGGTATTTACGGCGCTTGCGGATGCCAAAATCGACGTGGACATCATCGTGCAAAGCGGCGTATCCAACGGTACAGCGGACTTCTCCTTTACCGTCAGCCTCGATGATGTGGAACGCGCGAAGAGCGTCATCGAAGGGATCCGCGATCAGGTGCCATACCGCGAGATTACATCGGAGACGAATCTCGTCAAGGTATCGATCGTCGGTGCCGGCATGGTCAGCAACCCGGGTGTTGCCGCGAAGATGTTCGACGTCATCTCGAAGCAGGGCGTAAATATCAAGATGGTATCTACATCCGAGATCAAGGTTTCCTGCGTGATCGATGTTGCCCATCTGACGGAGGTTATCCTGGCGTTGCATTCGGCTTACGGCCTGGACACCAATCAGACGGCATTCGTCGGAGGTCCGCAGGTTCGCCGCTAATGGCAGACACCCAGGTTATTTGCCGATCAGGAAGCTGAAGATCTTCAGAAACAGTGCGGTGATGCCCGCCGCCATCAGGGGACCTACGGGTATGCCGCGCATGAAGATAATGCCGAATATCGAACCGATAACAAGACCCACAATCAGTAGTGGGTCTATTTTTAATATTTCCAGCCCTTTGGCATTCATATACGTGGCGATGGCACCGCCGAACAAGGCCAGTATGCCCTGCCAGGAGGTGAAGATCTGGAACACGTCGCGATAGTGAATCTTCTCGGTGGCAAACGGCACGAGCACAGCGAGCGTGAGAAATAACAGGCCGAGCTCAAGGCCCCGACGCTCGATCGTCGGCAGAAAGCGTTCCAGATGAATCAGCTTGATGATCAGCAGGATGCATGCGGCCGTCGTGATGATCGGCGATCGTCCAAGCAAGCCGATGATGATGAGTGCAAGCAGCAGAAATTCTCCATTCATGCGCGGTGACCCCTGTCCCATAGTTCAGTTCAATTCATCGTATGGGAGAAGCTCCGGCTTTAGAACATCCGCGATCAACATATCCCCTTCGAGCACCGGGACAACATCCACCACGTTCGTCTGCGCGCAATAGGCCACCTCTTCCTTAAGGCCGACCTTCACGAGCCGCTTGCCGTTTCGGGAGGCCAGGATCTCCTCGGCTAGCCGATGTTGAACCTGCAGATAAGCGCAGCGCAGCGCCTTGCCCATGTCGTCCAGTTCCGGCATGTCGCCGGTTAACCGCTCAATCTCGTGAATCAGAAACCCTGCACATAATCCGTCCTCCAGAGAAAATCGATCCTTCGTTCCGGCACAAACGATGACAATATCGCGTCTGAACGCCAGCGAGCGGGCTGCCGCCGCACGACCGTTAAGCAAAGCCGCGGCGATCACATGGCTGGCTCTGGCGGCTTTCTGGATCGCCCGCGTTCCATTGGTCGTCGTCATCACGACGACCTTGCCCTTGAGCTCGGGCGACATATATTCGAACGGCGAGTTGCCGTAGTCGAAGCCGGGAATCTTTCTGCCGCCGCGTTCCCCGCCGATGTATATGCCATCCGATTGCAGTTCCTTGGCATGACAGACCGTTTCCACCGGGATGATGCCCGCGCATCCGTTGGCAAGCGCGATGATCATCGTGCTCGTGGCACGCAGCACATCGATCACGACGGCTGTCTTGCCCACGAGATCATCGGCGCTTGTTTCCTGGACGGAAGGGATGACGGCTATGTGACACATGTGCTACATCTCCTTCATGAGGCTGGTCCTGTAACCAGCTGGCTTAGCGTATCCGATCTCAATCCGCGGCGCAACGCCTCCACCGACAGGACATCTTCGGGAGCGATATTGCCCAGGTTCACACCCGGACCGAGCCTTGTGATCAGCTCCGCCTGCTGCGTCTTGAGCGGCGCTTCCCACAGCAGTACATGCGGATCGGGGATGCTGAACAGAATCTCTTCGACGAGATCGTGCATGCAGTTGCCCTGAGCGTCATAGATGCCGACTCCCCGGCCGGACTCGCGTCCTTCGATCGTGATTATTTCGGATCCGTGCTTGAGATCGAGGCGGAGCGTGCGCAACAAATCCTCCGTTTCCACCTTTGAACCCCACAGCTTCTTGCCGTACTCCGTAAACACCCGCAGGCCATAATCTCTGCCTCTTGCGATCAGATCGCCGCGCAGCTGACTGCTCATCCGGATCGTGCCGTCCGACACCTCCAGGCCGCTGAAGCCCAGGCGGCATAACGTCTCCAGATATTCGTCAGCCATGCCCTTCAGCACGGCGATCTCCAGGAACGTCCCTCCCGGCATGATCGTGACCTGATGTTCCCGGCAGAGCCTGATCTTCTCTGCGAGCACCTCATTCGGATACAGCGCGGAAGTGCCAAAACCAAGCTTGATCACATCGATATATGGACCCGATGTTTGCAGCATATCGTGGAAGGCGGTCAGACCAAGCCCTTTGTCGATCACCATCGTCAGTCCTGTGCGGCGAGGCTTCACGAGCCTGCAGCCGGAAGGGTCGGCGAGCGAGGCCGCCCAGTTCGTCTCCCTTACACTCTCCATGTGAAATGTCCCCTAACCTTGAATAGATTGTATGAACTATGTTGGCAATATATGCGACTCAACCTGGGGAGGTGCCCAAGATGCTAATTCGGGCCAAGCCTGCATAGATTGGATATACAAAGCCATATAAGCATGAAGGTTGTGGAGAATCAATATGAGCAAATTTCTCTTGGGCATGGTCCTGCTTCGCATCATCTCGGGGACGCTGGAGATTACGGCGGCCTTGATCATGTACCGGCTGAATTCGGTCGAGAAGGCGTTGATCGTGAATTCAATGCTCGCTGCGGTGGGGCCATTCATCCTGATTACGACTACTGCGCTGGGATTGATCGGGATTGCGGACAAGATGTCATACAGCAAGCTGCTGTGGATCGCCGCAGGACTCACCTGTCTGTTCATCGGCATCTTCAAACGCTGATTTTTGTCGGACATGCACGCATAAATATGTCGTCCAAGCATACATATGAGGTATCGGGAAGCCGCGAAAGGAGGCGAGTAACATGCCGGCTGCAATTGATCATCTGTTGCCCGACCGTTTGTCTCGCATCGTCTCTCTCCTGGACAGGTCAACGCTTGACATGCTGGAGGAGCTGCGCATCCGCGAGAACAGGCCGTTAGAGGTGATATTTGGAGGGAAGTATTCATTCTTGAGCGCTGCAGGCGGACTGACGTTGTCTGCGGAACAAGCCTACAAGCCGGACAGGGATGATTGCCTGAAGCTGCTTGACCTAATCACCAATCATTCGCTCTACTCCTTCGAGGAGGAGCTGCGCCGCGGCTACATCACCGTTCGGGGCGGCCATCGCGTCGGCATAGCCGGTCGGGCGGTGCTTGATCGGGGACAAGTCAAGCTGCTGCGCGATATATCCGGATTCAACATTCGCCTGGCGAGAGAAGTGCGCGGCGCGGCAGAAGGAATCATCCGCACGCTCATCGATCCTGCCGAGGGCATGATCCATCACACGCTTGTCGTCTCTCCTCCGCAATGCGGCAAGACCACGCTCATCCGCGACATCGCCCGCATCCTGAGCGAGGGCGCATGGGGTGCCGGCAGGCAGCCGGGGAGGGGCGTGAAGGTGGGCATCGTCGACGAGCGTTCGGAGATAGCCGCAAGCGTTGCAGGAGTGCCGACTTTCGATGTTGGTTCCCGCACCGATGTGCTGGACGCCTGTCCGAAGGCGGAAGGCATGATGATGATGATCCGTTCGCTTTCGCCGCAGGTGATCATCGTCGACGAGATCGGCAGGAAGCAGGATGCCGAGGCGATTCAGGAAGCGATGCACGCCGGCATCCGCGTCGTGGCTACGGCGCACGGACGCGATATCGCGGATGTGCAGAGGCGTCCAGACCTTGCGCCGCTGTTCGCCGCTTCGGTATTCAGCCGCTACGTCGTTCTCTCTGGCACAGGCCGAAGCAGGCGACAGCAGGTGTATGATGGCGAGTTGCGCTTGATCAGACTGGCAGCGGACAAGGCGGTGGCTGGACGATGATCAAGCTGATCGGTGCGCTTATGGTCATCGGCGCGTCCACGATGTACGGCTTCTATCGGGCACGCAGCTATGCGGAGAGACCCCGGCAGATCAGACAGCTCATCCATGCGGTGAACCGTCTGGCGACGGAAATCGGCTATGGAAGCACACCGCTCCCGGAAGCGCTTGGCAAGTTGTCCCGGCAAATGCACAAGCCTCTTGATCGCATGTTTCAGGAAGCTGCCCTGCGGCTGGGACGCGAGAGAAACGCGACAGTCAGGCAGGTATGGCGGGAGACGGTCGATCGTTACTGGGGCCTGACAGCGATGAAATCACCGGAGAAGGAAGCGTTCATCGAGCTAGGGTCCACGCTGGGCGTTTCAGACAGAGACAATCAACTCAGATTTCTGGAACTGGCGAAAACGCAACTGCAGCATGAGGAAGCTGCAGCGAGAGAGGAACAGGTGAGGTTTGAGAAGCTTAGCCGAACTCTGGGAGTGCTCGGCGGCGCGCTGATCGTCATCCTAATCTATTGAGGTAAGTAGGTGCGTTCATGAATTTCGACATAAACGCCATATTCCAAATCGCCGGCATCGGAATCATCACCGCGATGATACATACGGTTCTGAAGCAGATGGGTAAAGAAGACATGGCGCACTGGGCAACCGTCATCGGCTTCGTCGTTGTGATGTTCATGGTCATTCGTCTGCTTGATCAGCTGTTTCAGGAGATCAAGACGATCTTCCTCTTCCAATAGGTGATTCCGATGGAGATCATTCAAGTAGTCGGCCTCGGTCTGCTCGTGACGATCCTGAGTCTGATCCTGAAGGAACAGAAGCCGATGTTCGCCTTCCTGCTCACGGCGTGCGCGGCGTTATTCATATTCATCTTCCTGGCGGACAAGATTGCTGCCGTCATTCGCGTCATCGAGAGCCTGGCGCTGGAGACGAATGTCAATCTGGTCTATCTGAAGACGATTCTGAAGATTATCGGGATCGCCTATATCGCGGAGCTCGGCGCCCAGATCGTCAGGGATTCCGGATTTTCATCGATTGCCTCGAAGATTGAGCTCGCCGGTAAGGTGCTCATCATCGTCATGGCTGTGCCGATCATCGAGGTGCTCATCAGGACGGTGATCAGCATGCTGCCGGCATCTGCGTAACAAGTCGTTCCTGACAGGAGAGGTTGTTATGACGAAGCTGGGTTCGAAGGTGGAATGGCGGTCCCTGATCGTCTGGATGCTGTCGGTGATGATCTGGCTGTCGGTACAAGCCCTGGCTGAGACGGGATCGGACCCGGCGGCAGATGCCGCGAAGGATCTGTTTGAGACTCAGATCCGGCAGTTGGAGATGGATCAGGTGGAGCGTTACTGGAACGATCTCCTGCGCGAGTATGGAGGTTACCTCCCGGAAGGCCGGGCGCCGAGCCTGATGGAGGTGCTCAGAGGGGAAGGCTTCAGCTTCGGGCAGATCATCAGCGGCCTGATTCGCCTGCTGTTCCATGAGATTCTGTTCAATGGCAGCCTGATGGTGTCCATCATCATTCTGACCGTGTTCAGCATGATCCTCGAGACGATGCAGTCTGCCTTTGAGAACAATACGGTCAGCAAGATCGCCTATTCGATCTCCTATATCGTGTTGATCGTGCTTGCGATCAACAGCTTCAACGTTGCGATCGGCTACGCCCGGGATGCGATCAAGGACATGATCGACTTCATGGTGGCGATGGTGCCGCTCCTGCTGACGCTGCTCGCCTCGATGGGCAATATCGTCTCGGTCTCGATCATGCATCCGCTCATCGTCTTTATGATCCATGCGGTAGGCACCCTGATCCATGTCATTGTCTTCCCGCTGCTGTTCTTCTCAGCCGTGCTCCATATTGTCAGTTCCTTGTCAGATAAATACAAGGTGACGCACCTTGCGAACTTTCTGCGTAGCACAAGCGTTGCCTTGCTCGGCGCTTTCCTCACGGTGTTCCTCGGGGTCATCTCGGTGCAGGGGGCGACGAGCGCGGTGACGGATGGCGTCACGATTCGCACGGCCAAGTACATCACGGGCAATTTCGTGCCGGTGGTCGGGCGGATGTTCTCGGATGCGGCCGACACCGTGATCAGCGCTTCGCTGCTCGTTAAAAATGCTATAGGCATCGTCGGCGTCATCATCATCGTCCTGCTGTGCGCCTTTCCGGCGATCAAGATTCTGACGCTGGCGCTGATCTACAACCTGTCGGCGGCGATCATGCAGCCGCTCGGCGAAAGTCCGATCGTCACCTGCCTCCAGACGATCGGCAAGAGCATGATCTACGTGTTCGCGGCGCTTGCTTCGGTCGGGCTTATGTTCTTCCTGGCTGTGACGATCATGATCACGCTGGGCAATGTATCCGTCATGCTGCGATGAAGACGCCCGGAGAGGAGGAGGAGGGAGATGATCGAATGGCTGTCAGGCTGGTTGAGAGAGATCGTGCTGGTCGTCCTGTTCGCCGTTGTCGTCGACATGCTGCTTCCAAACAACATGATGCAGCGCTACATCAAGGTCGTCGTCAGCCTGTTCATCCTGCTTACGATCCTCTCGCCGATCCTGACGCTGCTGAGGTCTGACGACCATCTGGTGGAGATCGGAGCGAGGCTCGACAGATGGAGTTCTCCTCACTTTACAGAAACGGCCATGGCTTCACAGAGGGAGATCGAAGAGGATGCTGCCCGGCTCCGGGAGGCGAATGAACAACAGACGCTTGCATGGGTGGAGGCCAGGCTGGCGGACATGATGAAGCAGGATCTGGCGGAACAAGGATTGACGCAAGTCGCTGAGGTGCAGGTGGACGTCGTGCTTGAACGTACGGGCTACACGAACATCCGGGAGATTCACGTCTATGCAGGCGGCAGCGAGCAGCAGAACCGGGCGGACAGCGACGGCGAACAAGCTGTCAGCGGAGAGTCCCGCACGGCGGAAGGACAGATCGCCAAGATCGAACCAGTCGTAGTCCGCATCGATCTCAGCGACTCCGCGTCGCAGCCATCTGTGCCGGCAAGTGCGGAGAAGCGATCAACCGCCCCGGCGATCACGGCGGAGGAGAGAGCGAAGATCCGCGAACGGATCAGCACCGTATGGGAGGTTTCACCCGATCAGATCATGATTCATGAAGCAACCCGCTAAGGAGGTGAGGAAGGATTGGCGAATCTGTTGCAATGGCTGGAAAGCAAGCTGGGCGGGGGCGCTAATGGCCAGAAGCGGGTGAGGACCTTTCAATGGCTGATCGTGATGGGTCTTACAGGCGCAGCTCTGATGATCCTGAACTCTTACCTGCACGTGGAAACGATCGACCCGGAACCGGATCCGGCGCCTGCAGCCGGACAGGAACAGGAGGTGTTCCGGCACGCGGAGACGTCAGACAATCCATTTGCTGCCTATGAGCAATTGTACGAAAACAGATTGCGCGAGATTCTCGAGAAGATCGTCGGCGTCGGCAATGTGGACGTCCTGGTGACGATCGAATCAACAGAAGAGAGCATCGTATACCGGGATATGCATGAAACGGAGCAGGAGACGAACGAACGGGACGGAAACGGCGCGCAGCGTCACATTACAAGCGTGACCAGAGACGGTACGATCGCGCTCTATACGGTTTCCGGCCAGAGCAAGCCGATAATCCTCAAGCTGATCAAGCCGCAGATACGCGGTGTGATCATCGTCGCCAACGGGGCCGAGAATGCCGTCGTCAAGCAGATGCTGTCGGAAGCGGTGCAGCGCGGCCTGGGCGTCTCGCCTACGCGCATCTCCATTCTGCCGCGGAAGACGTGAGTGACATAGATGAACCTAATCATCCATACTGTGAGGAGGAGATATGATGAATACGAGAAGACAGAAGATTTGGCTCGTGTCGATGCTCAGTTTGATGGTGGTGTTGTCCGCCTATTACCTGTTTACAGACGATCTGAACCAGGTGAATGAGATTGCCGTGAATAGCAATGAGGACGAAACGGCATCCGAGGATCTCGGCGCCACCTATGATTCGCAATTCGCCTCTGATGACGTGATCACCCTGACAGATGAAGAGATTCTCGCCGAAGTAGAGAGCATGCAGGCAAGCGCCCAAGCGTCGGAGCGTTTCGATGCGATGCAGTTTGCGCGGGACGAGGAGCTGAAGAAGCGGTTTGACGAGCTCTATCGCATCGTCACGGACCCGTCCCAGTCGACGGAAGCGATCTCGCAGGCTTATGCGGAGCATCACATGCTGGAGGAGCAGTATAACATCATCCAGAGCCTGGAAGATCAACTGATGCAGCAGTACGGCAACGCGATCATCGAGGAGAATGACGGCGAATGGCATGTGCAGGTGATGGCGGACAATCTGGAGAAGAGCCAGGCAGTCAGCATCATCGAGACGGTGGCCGAGCAGCTCGGTGTCAATGCAATGGACGTATTCGTATCGATCATCAACTGAAAATTGGCGATCCATCCGAGGGGTATCTTCAGCTCTGGCTGAAGGTACCCTTCGTGCAAGGAACGTGCGGCATATGAGGCGTGGGCCATGGTGGGGATCACGCATTTTCGTGTCAATAAAAAAAGGGATGAAATGAGGGAATAAAGTGCGTTATAATAAACTTCGCGTGTTTCCATTGTTATGATATAATACCAGCAGTGCGGTAGACCCAGTCGCAAGGGCATCAGAGCATGCCGTTCATGGCGCTGGAGAACATGAAGCTTGAGCCCAAGTCCTGCCCGGGCTTGGAACTGGACGGATCACCATACCGACTGACGGATGTCAAGGGCGCTAACCGCTTGTCATGTTGCCGCAGCTGAGGGACAAGCCTCTATAAGGAGTTGAGTTTCGTGTTTAAGCTGAGTGAAATCAAGGATCTGATCAAGCTTGTTGATCAAACCTCGATCCATGAACTGGAGATTGAGAACGAAGGCACGCGGATCGCGATCCGCAAGCCGAACCGGACGGAGTCACTGCTGATCAATTCTGTTCCGGCAACGAATACACTTTTTAATCAACCGCAATATATGCCGCAGTTGTCCGCCCCGGCACAGCAGCCTGCCGTTCAGGCGCCTGCCGCAGAGCAGACGGAAACGCGAAACAAGGAGAATCTCCATGCGATCCAGTCGCCGATGGTAGGCACCTTCTATGCGGCGCCTGCGCCTGGAGCGGAGCCGTTCGTAACCGTAGGCAGCAAGGTGAATGAGAAGACGGTCGTCTGCATCGTCGAAGCGATGAAGCTGATGAACGAGATCGAAGCTGAAGTGAAGGGCGAGATCGTGGAGATTCTCGTGGAGAATGGCCAACTGGTCGAGTACGGTCAGCCATTGTTCCTGGTCAAGAAGGAATAGATCTGAATCCTTTCAGGAGGGTCGATATGCCATTTCATAAAGTACTGATCGCGAACCGCGGCGAGATCGCTGTGCGAATCATTCGCGCCTGCAAGGAGATGGGCATCTTCACCGTCGCTGTATTCTCTGAGGCGGATCGCGATGCACTGCATGTCCGCATGGCAGATGAAGCCTATTGCATAGGCCCGACAATGTCCAAGGACAGCTATCTGAACTATACCAATATCATGAGCGTCGCTACCTTGACGGAAGCGGACGCCATTCATCCCGGTTACGGGTTCCTGGCGGAGAATGCCGATTTCGCCGAGATCTGCGAATCCTGTAATATCACCTTCATCGGTCCGTCGCCATCAGCGATCAGCAAGATGGGCGACAAGTCCGTCGCCAAGCAGACGATGAAGAATGCCGGAGTGCCTGTTATCCCGGGCTCTGACGGGCTGGTGGAGGATCTGGATGAAGCTATTCGCATCGCCAGAGAGATCGGGTACCCGGTGCTGATCAAGGCGACCGCAGGCGGGGGAGGCAAGGGCATCCGAATCGCCGAGGACGAGGAGGCGCTCGTCCGCCAGATTGTCAGCGCGCAACAGGAAGCGCAGAAGGCGTTTGGCAATGCCGGGGTCTATCTGGAGAAGTACCTGACCGGCATGAAGCACGTGGAGGTGCAGATCCTCGCTGACAAGCACGGCAACGTTGTCCACCTCGGCGAGCGCGATTGCTCGATCCAACGCCGCAGGCAGAAGTTGATCGAGGAAGCGCCGTGCCCGATCCTCACGCCGGAGCTCCGCCAGCGGATGGGGGAAGCTGCGGTACGCGCCGCAAGAGCGGTTGAATATTCCGGAGCCGGGACCCTGGAATTCCTGCTTGGCCCGGACGGAAATTTCTACTTCATGGAGATGAATACGCGCATCCAGGTCGAGCATCCGGTTACGGAGATGATCACCAATATCGATATCATCAAGGAAATGATCCGCGTCGCGGCGGGAGAACCGCTGTCTTTTACGCAGGAGGACGTCACTTTCGACGGCTGGTCGATCGAATGCCGGATCAACGCGGAGAATCCGGACAAAGGGTTCCTGCCATCCCCGGGTCTGGTCGAGTATTATCTGCCGCCGGGCGGAACGGGCGTGCGCGTTGACAGCGCCGTATACCCGGGTTATACGATCCCGCCGCATTATGACTCGATGGTCGCGAAGCTGATCGTCTGGGGCCGCGATCGTCAAGAAGCGATCGACCGGATGAAGCGGGCGCTCGGCGAGTTTGAGATCGAAGGTGTGCATACGACGATCCCGTTCCATCTGAAGGTGCTGAATCATCCGAAGTTTATCCGCGGCGACTTTGACATCAAGTTTCTCGACGAACATTCATTGGATGAAGTGCAGCAGGAATAGCCGAGCGTCTGAATGTTTGTCATATTTTGCATAGGATGATATATTAATAATACAGAACAAGCCAGGCTTGCTGCGGCTTGTGCAAGCATACCACAGACAGGGAGGTGAAAGCGGTGAATACGATAGCCCCTGATTATGAACAAACTGAGTTAGGCAGTATTCAAATCGCTCCCGAAGTCATCGAGATCATTGCAGGTTTGGCGGCAATTGAAGTGGAAGGCGTAGCTGGCATGAGCGGCGGTTTTGTTGGTGATATTGCGGAGCTCCTTGGTCGCAAGAATCTCTCCAAAGGCGTCAAGGTCGATGTTGGTCAGCGTGAGGCTGCGGTGGATGTTTCGATCCAGATCAAGTTCGGATATCGAATCCCGGAAGTTGCGGCAGCCATTCAACAAAATGTAAAGCATGCGATCGAATCCATGACCGGGCTGGATGTTGTAGAAGTGAATGTACATATCCACGGTGTTCATTTCCCTTCGCAGGACAAGGCGCCTGAAGAAGAGACTCCATCCCATCAACGCGTTAAATAATCAAGGAACTGCTTGATCACCCCCTCTAAACCAGGGGGATTTCCTTTGCTATAGGAGGGGCAAGCCTATATGGTAAGAGTATTTGACCGTATCTTCCTGTTTCTGTACAGCTTGATCATCGGACTCAGCCTGATCTTCCTGCTCATCGTATGCCTGGGCCTGGTGCAACCCTGGGTGCCCAAAGATGTGGTAGATCTGCTTGCCGAGCGGGGGCCGGTCAGCATCACGGTAGCGATTGCGGCAGCGCTGCTCTTCCTGATCAGCGTGCGCTTCTTCTATATCAGCGTCGCCGTTGGTTCCGGCAAGCCTCCGTCCATCGAGCAGCGCACGGACTATGGGGACATCAGCATCTCTCTGGAGACGATCGAGAATCTGTCTCTGAAGGCTGCTGCACGCGTCAATGGCATCAAGGATGTCAAGGCGAGAATTCAGGTTGGACAAGCCGGATTGATCATCAAGATTCGCGCTGTCATAGACGGTGAAGTGTCTATTCCTGCCCTTACGGAGGAAGTGCAACGCGTGGTGAAGGCGCATGTCGAAGACATCGCTGGCGTACCCGTGACGAACGTCAACGTGTTCATCGCGAATATCATCCAAACGCAGACGTTCAAGAGCCGGGTTGAATAGGGGTGAATCACCCGATGTGGAACGAATTGTGGGAGAAGCACAGGGCGAAGACGATCGGTGTTCTGTGCGGATTTGTCCTGGCGGTCATCTATTTGTTCTTCGGATTCTGGGATATGCTGGTTTTCGGCTTTATCATCCTCGTCGGCTATTACATCGGTCAGAAGATTGATGCCGGCGAGCAAGTGGTGAACTGGGAGCCGATCTACAAATGGATTACAGACAGATGGCGATTGTTCAAATGACCTCTGCAGCCACCTCGCTGACAGAGGAATTTTTCTGTTTGGGAATGCGTGCCCTTGACGTATAATAGGGGTACGATTGCTATCATTTAGGAGGAAGCAACATGAAGCGAAGGCTGGCTCGAGAGTTGGCGATACAATGTTTGTACAATATGGCGATGAATGAGGTCACGCCTCAGGAATCAATCGACATGGTGCTGGAGGAAGCATCCACAGAGCGGGAGACTCCTGTGCCTCCTGGGGATCTCGCTGAGATCAAACCATATGTCACCGAGCTCGTGGTTGGTACGCATGCGAGATTGCAGGAGATCGACCGGTCGCTTGAAGGGTATCTGAAGGGTTGGAAGGTGGAGCGGCTCTCCAGGGTTGATCTGCAGATCCTCAGGCTTGCGGTCTACGAAATGCTCTATCAGGAGGATGTGCCGCCGAAGGTCGCGATCAACGAAGCGATCGAGCTCGCCAAGTGGTTCGGCACAGAGGATTCCGGCAAATTCGTCAACGGTGTCCTGGGCAAGATGTTCAAGGAATTGGACGAGCTCAAGACACGCCATACATAAGAGGAGGGGAAGCAAGTGCCTGCACAAATCATCGATGGAAAACAAACTGCAGCAGACATCCGTGAGGACATCAAGCGTCAAACCGCAATATTGATCGAGGAGCGCGGTATTCAGCCAGGCCTGGCCGTTGTGCTGGTCGGTGAGGATCCGGCTTCGCAGGTCTATGTGCGCAACAAGGAGAAAGCCTGCATCGGTGTTGGCATGTATTCCGAAGTGCACCGCCTGCCGGAATCGACGTCACAGGAAGAGTTGCTGGGGCTGATCGCGGAGCTCGGTGCCAACGAGCGAATCCACGGCATCCTCGTGCAATTGCCGCTGCCGAAGCATATTGATGAGAAAGCGGTGATTGCAGCAATTCCGCCGGAGAAGGACGTGGATGGCTTCCATCCGGTGAGCGTCGGCAACATGGTGATCGGCGATGAATGTTTCCTGCCATGCACGCCGGCTGGCATCATAGAACTGATCAAGCGGACAGGCATCGAACTGGCAGGCAAGCATGCGGTTGTCGTCGGACGCAGCAACATTGTCGGCAAACCGGTGGCCATGCTGCTGCTCAAGGAGCACGCGACGGTAACGATCTGCCATTCGCGGACACCTGATCTTGCCGTCATCACGAGGCAGGCAGACGTGCTGGTCGCTGCCGTCGGCAAGGCGAAGCTGATCAAGCGCGAGCACGTGAAGCCGGGAGCGGTGGTTATCGACGTGGGCGTCAACCGGCTGCCGGACGGCAAGCTGGCCGGTGACGTCGATTACGACGACGTGCTGGAGACGGCAGGTTACATCACACCGGTGCCGGGAGGCGTCGGACCGATGACAATCACGATGCTGCTGCTCAACACACTGAAATCGGCAGAGCGAAGCGCATAAACAGACCCGCTGTGTATATTGGGCAGTCGGGTGACACGCACATCGGGGAAAGGAGCATCGCTGTGGGGAGTACGACACAAGCAGGGCCGCCCGAGAACAGGATCTTTACGATCAAACAGTTGAACCGATACATCAAAATGCTCCTCGAATCGGACGAGCTGCTGAAGAACGTCTGGGTGCGCGGGGAGATATCCAACTTCAAGCATCATTCCAGCGGCCATATGTATTTTACGCTGAAGGATGAGGAGAGCCGGCTGAAGTGCGTCATGTTCTCCTCGGCCAATCAGCGCCTGGCCTTCATCCCGCGGGAAGGAACACGCGTGCTGGCGAGCGGCTCGATCTCCATCTACGAACGGGATGGCGCCTATCAATTCTATGTCACGGAGATGCAGCCGGACGGCATCGGCAATCTGTATCTGGCGTTTGAGCAGTTGAAGCAGAAGCTGGCGTCGGAGGGGCTGTTCGCTGAGTCGCGCAAGCGCCCGATTCCGCGATTTCCGAAGGCGGTCGGGGTCATCACCTCGCCGACGGGGGCAGCGATCCGCGACATCCTGATCACCTTGCAGCGGCGGAGCCCGGCAACACCGGTGTTGCTCTGTCCGGTGGCGGTACAGGGTGTGCACGCGGCGCCGTCGATTGTCCGGGCGATCGAAACGATGAACCGCCTGGCCGAAGTCGATGTGCTGATCGTAGGCAGAGGCGGCGGCTCGCTGGAGGAGCTGTGGGCGTTTAATGAAGAGTCGGTTGCCCGAGCGATCGCCGCATCGAAGATTCCCGTCATCAGCGCGGTTGGCCATGAGACGGACTTTACGATCGCCGACTTCGTCGCTGACCTCAGAGCGGCGACGCCAACGGCAGCGGCCGAGCTGAGCGTACCGCATCATCTAGAACTGAAGCAGCAGCTGGCTTACCACGAGCAGCGGCTGTACCGGGCGCTTCGCTCCACGTTGCAGAAGAAGCAGGAAACGCTGGAGAGGCTAAGGCGGTCGCCTTATTTCGTCCATCCGCGTAAGTACATGCTCGAGTCGGCGGAGCGGCTGGATCGACTGACGCAGCAACTGGAATATGCGATAGGCTCGCAGATTGCCCGCCGGCGTGAACGCCGGCTGTCGCTGGAGCATCGGCTGCTTCGTCATGATCCGCGCACGAAGATCGAATATACGAAGAAGGATCTTGCGTCCAAGATGCGGCAACTGACGCAGGCGATGCGCAACCGCAGCATTCAGTCGAAGCAGCAGTTCGCTGCGCTCATCAGGCAGATCGATGCGCTCAGCCCGCTGAAAGTGATGGAGCGCGGATACAGCGTCGTATACAACGAACAGGAAGATGCGGTGATCAATTCGATCACGCAGGTTCAACCGGGCGACATCGTCAAGGTGCGTGTCCGGGATGGACGTCTGGACTGCCAGGTATGGTCGATGAAAGGGGAGGAAGCATGATGACGGAACAACAGATGCCAGAAAGCTTCGAGGCGGCGATCGAGAAGCTGGAGAAGATCGTGACGCGGCTGGAGAGCGGGGATGTGCCGCTTGAGGAAGCGATCGATCTGTTCCAGGAAGGGATGAGGCTGTCGCAGTACTGCTCGCAGAAGCTGGAGCAGGTCGAGCGCCGGATCGAGATGCTGATGGAGGACGAGAACGGTTTGGCACGGAAGCCGTTTGCACCGCTTGCGGAGGAGAAGGGAGACAACTAGACCAGCATGACTACCTTGCACAGCTTTATGAGTACCTACACACCTCTCATCGAACAGGAGCTTGGCCGCATCATCCCGGCTGAGTGGGACGTGCCGGTCAAGCTCAGGGAATCTATCGCCTATTCGCTGACGGCTGGCGGCAAGCGGCTGCGTCCGCTGATGACGCTGGCTGCCGCCCGGGCTGTGGGCGGTGATGTGATGGTAGTCCTGCCGGCAGCATGCGCCATCGAGCTCGTTCATACATACTCGCTCATCCATGATGACTTGCCGGCGATGGACGACGATGATTATCGGCGCGGCAAGCTGACCAATCACAAGGTGTTCGGTGAAGCGATGGCGATCCTCGCCGGAGACGGTCTGCTGACGCACGCTTTCTATGCTGCTGCGCAGCTTCACGCAAGCGGCGTTCCTGCCGATGTCGTGCTGGCGATCATCGAAGACCTGAGCCTGTACGCCGGTGTGGCGGGAATGGTAGGCGGGCAAGCAGCAGATATGCTCGGCGAACAGGGAGAGACGACGCTCGAGGGGCTGATGTATATCCATCAGCACAAGACGAGCGACCTGCTCGTCTGCGCGCTGAAGGCCGGAGGACGAGCGGCAGGCGCGGATGAACAGCAGCTCGAAGCCCTGGAGCGGTACGGTCGGGCAATTGGCCTCGCCTTCCAGATCCAGGATGACATCCTCGACGTCATCGGCGATGAGCAGAAGCTTGGCAAGCGTACCAATTCGGATGAGAAACAGGCAAAGGTCACCTATCCCTACTTTGTCGGTATAGAAGCCTCTCGCGCCAAGGTGAGAGAGCTGACGGAAGAAGGCAAGTCTGCACTCATCGCAGGCAATCTCCCTGATCCGAGCATCTTGCTTGAGCTCGCCGATTACTTGCTGGATCGCGATCATTGACATGACAAGCTTCAAGAGTTTCAAGAGTATATAGCCCTGGCTGGTTGAGCTGCCACGGGCTATTTTTATTGTTCGGACCTAAATGTAACGGAACCAACGTGACAACCCCCGTCCCTCTGTCACGCTTGCTTCGCTTTCGCATGTCTCGGCGTCCAATCACCTTCTATCCATTGCCAACAGTCAACTGAACGCCGCTAAACGCCGTTAAACTCCGTCAGACACCGCTTACCGCCATTCTGCGGTTTCTGGCATCCATTGAGAACGCGGGGTTAGTATGTTACAATATCGTTACATGAATGTGAGTGGCGCAGTATTCTAGTCGGCCTACCATTTCTGAAGGCGGGCCTAAAAATTCGCCGAAGGGCACATCGATGAAGTTCCTTGTGTTGGCTTTCGACGCCCAGTCGGGGGCTGATGCTGGGAGTTAAGGTTGCAGGGCGATCCACAATGGCATGTGGGCGTTGACCCTGCTTCCGCGGAGGCCCAAGTTCGTGGCATGTGTGTCAGTTTGCTGGCGCCGGTTACGGTTTGGGGTATGAACCTGCAATTGCGAGCCAAATGGTCTTTATCTTCGTTTATCGAGGTTCTTAAAGCATCAGGCGGCTTGTATGCAGTGTAGCCTGCCTTGAGTGAAGCAGAAGGGATTATAGATGGTAGGATGGACGTTTTTCGGCCAAAAAACGTTCAGCCGGATGCTATATGAAATCTGCTTTGCAAAAGAGGCTAAAGAATGGTTCAAGGCTGTCGAGGAAAACTCCTAGACTGTTCAGACACCTGAGGCTTCTTGGGGATTATAGTGTGGACTAAGTGGTAATCCAGTCTGATGCGCGGAGACGCCATCAAGGCGATTGTAATGGGAAACCTCCTCTGCGGCGACGCGGAGGTTGTCGCTTGGGAAAACCTACTGGACCTAAGCCACAGCGTTTACCCAGGGAGCTGCCACTCCATAGATTTATTCATAAGCAAACGAGACTTAAGAGATACCAGGCTGATACCGATGTCCTGAAGGAGCCGCGCCAGCCAGGTATAACTCTTGACGATTAGGAGCATGCAATGAAATTTTTCTGGAAACACGCCATCAGATGGTGCATTTTTATATCTGTCTTGACGTTTGTCCTGGCGGTGTTGTTCTCAGTAGCTTCAAATACGTTGCTTAACGGCCTCAATTGGGCGCTAGGAATGCTGGTCGTGCTTCTCCTTGTCATGATCGGCATTCTTTTTGATATTGTCGGCATCGCCGTTACGTCAGCCGATGAAAAGCCGTTCCATGCGATGGGTTCGGAAAGAGTGCGTGGAGCGAGGCATGCGATCTACCTCCTACGCAATGCAGACCGGGTATCGAACTTCTGCAATGACGTCATCGGCGACATCTCGGGCATCGTCAGCGGAGCAGCGGTAACGTTTGTCGTCCTTGAGCTGCTCACGGCACTTTCTGTGAACAGCAACATGGCCAGCACGGTGGTCAACGTCGTGTTCGCAGGTCTCGTATCGGCGCTGACCGTTGGAGGCAAGGCGCTTGGCAAGTCGTTGGCGATCAACAACTCGACGAAGATCGTGCTCATCATCGGCAAATTTTTTTATTTCCTGGAGAGCAGACTAAATATACGAGTTCTCAAGAATGGCAAACGATCCAAATCGGGAAAGCGGGGTAAGAAGCATGCTGCTCGAACGAATCAACCAACCTGAAGATCTGAAAGCTCTGTCAGTTGGCCAACTGATCGAATTGGCAGCGGAGATCAGGCAATTTCTGATTGAGAAGCTGTCAGTCACAGGTGGCCATCTTGCCCCGAATCTCGGTGTGGTGGAACTGACGATTGCCTTGCATTATTATCTCAACAGCCCTCATGACAAGATCATCTTCGATGTCGGTCACCAATCCTATGTACATAAGATTCTGACAGGCAGGCGAAACCGTTTCGATACGCTCAAGAAATACAAAGGCCTGTGCGGCTACATCAAGCGAAGCGAAAGCGTTCATGACGTGTGGGAAGCCGGACACAGCTCTACCTCTCTGTCTGCGGCGATGGGGATGGCGATGGCCCGGGATTACCAGGGCAAGAACTATCGCATCGCAGCGGTGATCGGCGACGGAGCGATGACCGGCGGGATGGCATTTGAGGCGCTTAACCATATCGGGCACGAGAAGAAGAAACTGATGGTCATCCTCAACGACAACGAGATGTCGATCTCCCAGAACGTTGGCGCGATCCACAATTATCTGGGCAAGATCCGCTCGGGCAAGCATTACCGCAAAGCCAAGGAAGAGGTTGAGCAGATCCTGAAGAAGATTCCGGCGATCGGCGGCACCCTGGCGAAGACGGTCGAGAAGCTGAAGGACAGCCTCAAATACATGCTGGTGGACGGTGTGGTGTTTGAGGAGCTCGGGTATACGTATTTCGGTCCGATCGACGGACACAATATTCCGCTCCTGCTCGACACGCTGCAGCAGGCGGATCAGGTGGACGGACCCAGTCTGATCCATGTCATCACCGTCAAGGGCAAGGGCTACAAACCGGCGGAAAACGATTCGTCCATGTGGCATGGCATCACGCCGTACAAGATCGAATCCGGGGAACTGCTGCAGAGCTCTGGTATTCCGTCATTTTCGGATATCTTCGCAACAACCTTGACCGAGTTGGGCGAGCGCGATCCGCGTATCGTGGCGGTAACAGCGGCGATGGCGCCAGGGACTTCGCTCAGTAAGTTCGGAGAACGGTTCCCGGATCGGCTGATCGACGTCGGCATCGCCGAGCAGCATGCCACAACCTTGTGCGGAGCGCTGGCGGATGCCGGGATGAAGCCGGTGTTTGGCGTCTATTCCACCTTCCTGCAGCGCGGATACGACCAGCTCGTGCATGACGTGGCGCGGCAGAATCTCAACGTCATCTTCGCCATCGACCGGGCAGGTTTCGTCGGCGCGGACGGCGAGACCCATCAGGGCGTATACGATATTGCGTACATCCGCCATGTGCCCAACATGGTGCTCATGATGCCGAAGGATGAGAATGAGCTCCGGCATATGGTGAAGACCGCGGTTGACTATGATGACGGACCGATTGCCTTCCGCTATCCGAGGATGAATGCGCTTGGCGTGCCGCTCGATGAAGAGCTGAAGGCGATCCCGATCGGCTCCTGGGAGGCGGTTGAGGAAGGCAAGGATGCGGCGATCATCGCCGTTGGCCCGATGGTGCAGCTGGCGCAGGAAGCAGCGGCGAAGCTGAGAGCGGAACGCATCCATGTTCGGGTCATCAATGCCCGTTTCATCAAGCCGATTGATGCGGAGATGCTGGATGAGCTTGCCGCTGAAGGCTTGCCGCTTCTGGTTGTGGAAGAGGCGTCGCTGGCCGGCGGCCTGGGCAGCGCGGTGCTGGAGTATTATGCAGAGCATGCTGTGAATATGCCGCGCATCAGGCTGCTAGGCATACCGGATGAGTTTATCGAGCATGGCAGCATCAAGGAGCAAAGGGCGGAAGTCGGCCTTACGGTCGACAACATCGTCGAACGCGTGCGTGCCATCGTGCGACCGCACAGCCGCTCGGATGTACCTGCACGCATCGCAGCAGAATGATAGACGAATGGATGGTCGCGGCTCTGCTTGAGCTGGCGGCCATCTTGACTATAGGTGAGAGGCTGGATGGTTGCCGTGACTTTGCAGGCATCCTATTCAGTGATGTGAAACTTATTACGAGTATGACGAGTACAGGAGATCACAATGACCAATTCCAAGGAACGAGCAGATGTATTGCTGGTGGAACAGGGGTTTTTCCCTTCACGCGAGAAGGCCAAGGCGGCGATCATGGCAGGGATCGTCTATGCGGACGATCAGCCGGTCGACAAGCCTGGCATGAAGCTGAAGCGGGAGGCGAAGATCCATGTGAAGGGGGCGGTTCACCCCTATGTATCGAGAGGCGGACTGAAGCTGGAGAAGGCGCTGCGCCATTTCGGCATTGATGTGAAGGATGCGGTGATGCTGGACATCGGCGCTTCGACGGGAGGCTTCACGGATTGTGCGCTGCAGCACGGAACCGCCTATGTCTATGCGATCGATGTCGGCTATAACCAGCTCGATTGGTCGCTGCGCCAGGACGAACGGGTATGCGTGATGGAGCGGACCAACTTCCGCTACATAACGCCGGAGGATCTGCAAGGTCCAGTGCCGAACTTTGCGTCGATTGACGTTTCCTTCATCTCGCTCAGGATGATCCTGCCGCCGCTTCTGCAGCTGCTCTCGAAACCTGCCGACATCGTCGCCCTGATCAAGCCGCAGTTCGAAGCCGGACGCGAGAAGGTCGGCAAGAACGGGATCGTGCGTGATCCGGATGTTCACGGCGAGGTGCTCGACATGATCCTGGGTTTTGCGGATCAGCTTGGTCTGCAACTTGCCGGGTTAACGTTCTCGCCGATCACCGGCGGTGAAGGCAATATCGAATTTCTCGCCTATTGGCGGTGGCAGGATGAGCCTGCGCCGGACAGGATCATCGACTGGTCGAAGTTGGCCGCGCAGACCGTGCAGGAGGCGGCACAGACGTTCAACTGATCGAGGGGCTGAGGTGCGTTTCGTGACCGCTGTTCACCCTATCTCACAGGTTATTTTAACCGTCAAGCCCTTTTGAACTTTTTTTGCTGAATAATTTTGAACACTATATACCTAAATAATTGTCTGATGATGCTTTTGGGAATAACTGTCACCACTTAGTTAAATCACCTCGCTCTTGTGTAACAATCGATCCAGTATCGCTGTTATGATCGCCGGATCGCCCATCAGGTCGCTCCATTCTTCAGGCCCAATATGGATGTCAATATGATAGATATCTGTCCGTATTGCTTGTTGATGCGTTGAAAGAATACATTTGTCTCGTTGCGATCCTTAGCTATAAACATTAAGTCATCGAGTATCACCAGATCTGATTGCTTTAACCGTATCACCTTGCTCATCAAAATGCCTGAGATCTCCTATGTTTTCGCCGCTGCAGGAGTAGACTTTCTGCGAGTAGCCGTAAAGCAACACTTTCTACATCAGTATCACGATGAACGGAAACCGGGTGTGGGACAGCGGGCGATTGTTCCAGGCGTTGACGACGGGATCCAGTCTCGGTGCGTTCGTAACGCTCCGCCTCCAGTTGCTCTGTAACCCGAGCTTGCAGGACCTGGTTCAATATCGATTCGAGCAGCTTGGCCACTCCGGAATCTTGAGAGTGCCCCAAGAAAAGTTGATGCAAAAGCTGCGAATCTACGGTAATCTGATATTGAGCCATGTTCGGTTTCTCCTCCTTTAGATTGATGATTTGGGGATCACCATTCTAACTGAGGGATTCGGCACATGGCTTCCCATTTTTTAGGGACTACCCTTATTACACAATTATACCGACATAACTCCTGATCCAGCCGGTTTGTATGATTTTTCATACACCATAAGTAGTTCTTCCGTTAACCTAAGAGCTGAGAGGCGGCGAAACCTCGTCTCCGTTGCATTCGCCATTTTCATTTTTTCGTCCCAGCCGACAAGGAAATATGTGTATTGCCTAGAATTATTAACATGGGGTGATCGCATGGAGTCGGCAGATCTGTATGTCAGTATAATGATCATCATTGTGATTGCTGTCTGGGCGTTATATCATTTTCATAAGTGGTTGTACGCGCCATATCGAAACAAGCTGCCTTTCGAACTGGAGGATGTCGATCTGCCGGAACCATCGGAGGAGACAGCGCTCCTCGAAGCGGCCGGGTACGAGATCATGTCGGGCAAGCGCAAGATATCGCTCAGCATCGAAGCCGACGGTCAGTCTCTGTCCAGCGCCTTGTGGATCGATTACTTCGTCCGCAAGGACGATGAGGTGTACGCCGTCAAGACCGCTCGGCGCAGGAAGCCTGTTGATTGGACGGGCAGCGGACTCCGTGATTATTTCCTGCCGTATGCGCTCATCTACGACCAGCTCGCCGGAGTGTTATATATCGAACCAGAGCAGAAAGCCATTCACAAGATCTGCTTCCATATTCGAAACTGAACCATATTGAACTCAATGAGCGGAGGGTGCTATGAAGCTTCAACGGCATTTTAAGATCAAGGAACTGATCGCCACCCACAGCATCAAGACGCAGGAGGATCTGGTGGAGCGCCTGCGCGATGCCGGTTTTCCCGTCACGCAGGCGACCGTGTCCCGGGATATTAAGGAATTGCAGCTAATCAAGGTGCCGGATGGCAAGGGAGACTACAAGTACGCCCTCCCTGCAGATCAGAAATATTCAGCATCGCAGCGGCTGAAACGTGCGCTTTCCGATCACTTCGTGCACATCGATCGTGCGGGGAATCTGATCGTCATGAAATGCTTGCCCGGCACAGCCAATGCGGTCGGCGTCCATATCGACCAGATGGAATGGCCGGAGCTGCTCGGTACGATTTGCGGCGACGATACGATTCTGCTCATCTGCCGGACAGAGGAGCAAGGTGAAGTGATCGTGGATCGCATCAAGGCAATGTTGGCATAGAGGTGACGAGATGATTACAGAGCTATCGATACGCAATCTCGCGGTAATCGAACATGTTCACGTCAGCTTCGGACATGGATTCCATGTGCTCACTGGGGAGACCGGCGCCGGCAAATCGATGGTGATCGACGCGCTCACCTTGCTGGTCGGCGGCAGAGGCTCATCGGATCTGATCCGGCACGGTGAGAGCAAGGCGGAGCTCGAGGCGATGTTCGAACTAGAACCGAAGCATCCGGTATGGGAGACGTTAAGCAATCTCGGGATCGCGGCCGATCCTGCTGAACCGCTCATCATCCGCAGGGAGATCACCAACCAGGGCAAAAGCATATGCCGCATCAACGGACAGATGGTCAATCTGACGATGTTGCGCGACGTTGGCGACTGGCTGGTCAATATCCACGGTCAACATGAGCATCAATCGCTGCTGAAGACCGAACGTCACCTGGAGTGGCTGGACGTTTACGATGAAGCGACGATCGGACCTCTGAAGCAGGCATACCTCGAACTCTACGACCGATACATATCCGTCAGGCGGGAGTTGTCAGAGCTTGAACAGACGAGCAGACAGACGCTGCAGATGCAGGATCTGTACAAATTTCAACTGGAGGAAATTGATTCCGCCCGCCTGAAAATTGGTGAAGACGAATGGTTGGAAGACGAGAAGCGAAAACTAGCTAATGCCGAGAAATTAATGCAGGCAGTTGCCGATTCCTACGATGCGCTGTATGCGAACGGACAGGCTCTGGACTGTCTGGGAAGAGCGATCAAACGCCTGGAGGACATCACGCATCTGGACCCGGGACCGCTCCGCCCGTTGCTGGAACAGGTGCAAAGCGCGTATTATCAACTGGAGGATGCGGCATATCAGACGAGAGATTACCGTGACCAGATCGAGTTCAACCCTGGCCGGCTGGACGAGATCGAGGATCGTCTGGCGCTCATCGCAGGTCTCAAACGCAAATACGGCTCCACCATCGAAGAGATCATCGCTTATGCCGATCAGATACGGGCACAGATCGAGCTCATGGAGAACAAGGACGAACGGATAGCTGAGCTGAAACGAGCGTTGGAGAGCGTAAGACCCCAGCTGGTTCAGGCCGCTCAGAAGCTCAGTGAGGCGAGGAGGAATGCCGGAGACCGCCTGGCGGAGGAAATCGAGCGGCAGCTTAAGGATCTGCATATGGCGCATACGCGGTTTTACGTCGAGCTCGGGACAACGGGAGCTGATGGCGAAGACAACTTCACGCGAAACGGCTGTGACCATGCGGAATTCCTCATCTCCCCGAACCCGGGCGAACCCCTGCGTCCGCTCGCGAAGATTGCTTCCGGAGGTGAACTGTCGCGGATCATGCTGGCGCTCAAGACGATCTTCGCGCGTATCGACAAGGTGCCAGTGCTGGTGTTTGACGAAGTGGATACGGGAGTAAGCGGCCGCGCCGCCCAGGCGATCGCCGAGAAATTGGCCGAGCTTGCGGGATCCTGCCAGGTGTTTGCGGTTACGCATCTGCCGCAGGTGGCGAGTATGGGCGATGAGCATTATTCGATCATGAAAGTGCTGAAGGATGGCCGAACCTTCACCATTGTGGAACGGTTGGCCAGAGAAGGCCGCATCGAAGAGACGGCCCGTCTCATGGGCGGGGCGGAGATTACCGAGGCGACCAGGAAGCATGCGGATGAGATGCTGAAGCTGGCTGATCAGATTCGAAGCTCCAGACGAGGATGACGCTCAACCGGGATTCGTACGGCACCACAGCAGTTGCGTTGTTGTGCGAATCGCAGCCTAGCCGGATGATCTGTTCATGATCCGGGAGCAGCGGGAAGTGCCGTATGCGATGACTTCGCAACAACATTAACGGCATGTCGCTCCACCTATGCGCCAGACTGGATGCAGCGGAAGTGCTGACGTCCGGGTGGTATAAGTCAGATACAAAGGAAGCGCTGTAAGCAACTGTGGCATCATTTTCAGTTATAAAAGCACAGGGGCGGGGTTAACTTATAGGTACGCCAAAACGGCTCACGCATTCAACTCGGCATCTACTCAGAAAGGAGCGTGGGGGTCCTGAGTTCCATGAGATCTAGACGATGGATAGGATTATTGCTCGTTCTTGTGATCTGTGCCTTTAGTTTATCCACCCCGTTTCAAACTTTTGCATCGCTGCCTGATGAGTTCCGATTCTTCTCCGGTCAGGACAAGGAAGTTCATTTCTCCCTTCCGGTATCTGGGTCCGTATATGTAGAGCGTCCGGACATCCTCAAGGTCAATGGAGAAGCGCGAGCCTCTTTCCGTCTGGACCTGAATCATCCGCTATCATTGCAATCCGTAACAGCAGGCGATACGCATGTTCAAGTGAAATTATTCGGCAAGATCCCGTTCAAAACAATCCAGGTGCATGTTGAGCCGGAATTGAAGGTGATCCCGGGCGGACAGACAATCGGCGTCAAGATGAAATCCGACGGTGTGCTCGTCGTTGGACATCATACGCTAACCGTGAACGGCGGCAAGAAGATCTCTCCGGGCCAGGAAGCCGGCATACGCGTTGGCGACCGAATCATCAGCATCGATGGGCAGAAGCTGAAAGACATCGCCATGGTGTCGACGATGACCGCTGAAGCCGGCAAGGCGAATCGGCCGCTGGAGCTGACGATTATGCGCGGCAAGCAGCAAATCAATGTAGAGCTGAAGCCAGAGCTGGACATCGTGGAGAACGCCTATCGACTCGGCCTGTATATCCGCGATTCCGCAGCCGGCGTAGGGACGCTGACGTTCTATGCTCCGGACCACGGAGTATATGGAGCTCTGGGACATGTCATTACCGATATGGACACGCAAACGCCGATTGTGGTTGGCAGCGGCGAGATTGTTCATACGCAGGTGACCAGCATCAGCAAGAGCCAGAATGGAGAGCCCGGGGAGAAGAGAGCCAACTTCTTCGAAAACGACAAAGTGCTCGGCACGATTCAGAAGAACACGGAGTTTGGCATCTTCGGCAAGATGAATGAGAATCCTGAGCACGGCAAGTTCAAGGAACCGATTCCGGTCGCCTTTGCAGAGGAAGTGAAGGAAGGGCCGGCGAAGATCTTGACCGTACTCAACGGTCAGAAGGTTGAGGAATTCGATATCGAGATCGTGCATGCCGTCAAGCAAACCACGCCGCAAACCAAAGGCATGGTCATCAAGGTGAAGGATCCGAGGCTGATCGAAGCAACTGGAGGCATTGTTCAGGGGATGTCTGGAAGTCCAATCATCCAGGACGGCAAGCTCGTCGGAGCAGTGACTCATGTTTTTGTCAACGACCCGCAGTCCGGGTATGGATGCTTCATCGAATGGATGCTGCAGGATGCAGGAATAGATTTGAACCGACATGAAGAACAGCGCGCCGGATGACCTGTGGGTCGCCGGTTTTCATTTGCCTGGGCGTTTAGATGGAATTGATGCCCTCACAAAAAGGACATCTTTGTCGAATTCATATCATTTCAGTTAGAAAATGACGAAAAATCAATAAACTATTATTATATACGGTTGTTAGAAAAAAATAAAGGAAAATTTTCTGGGCAGGAGGAATTTTACAGTTCGTGTCGAAAAACTTATGAAGATAAGTGAGATTAAGCTTAAGATTGGGGAGGAAAACGAAGTTGCAAACGATTAAAGTGGTGTTGGCCGATGACAATCGGGAATTTATGAGCTTGTTGACTGAATTCATATCCGACCAGGAGGATATGGAAGTAATCGGAGTTGCTTACAACGGAGATGAGGTACTTCGTCTGCTCGAAGATGGCCTTCAGCCCGATGTCCTGATCCTGGATATCATCATGCCTCATCTGGACGGACTTGGCGTACTTGAGCAACTGAAGGCAAGCAACTTCCAGCCATGCCCGAAAATCATCATGCTGACGGCATTTGGCCAGGAGAATATCACCCAGAAGGCTGTTCAGCTTGGTGCATCGTATTACATATTGAAACCGTTTGACATGGATGTGCTTACGAACCGGATTCGCCAGCTTGTGAGCGGCGGAGCAACGTCTAATGGCGTCTCTTCCGTGAAGTCCTCGGTTGTACCGATCACCAAGACGAAGAATCTGGATTCGAACATCACCTCGATCATCCATGAGATCGGCGTGCCGGCGCATATCAAGGGTTATCAATATCTGCGTGAAGCGATCACGATGGTGTACAATAATATCGAGATCCTCGGAGCCATTACGAAAACGCTCTATCCGGCAATTGCCCAGAAATACAAAACAACGCCATCACGCGTGGAGCGCGCCATCCGGCATGCCATCGAGGTCGCCTGGACGCGCGGCAACATCGACTCGATCAGCCATCTGTTCGGCTACACGGTCAACGTGACCAAGTCGAAGCCGACGAACAGCGAATTTATTGCCATGGTGGCGGATAAGCTGCGCCTGGAGCATAAGGTGTCGTGAGAGAATGAGGCGCATGGCACCGGGAATGTCAGCGGATAAATGAAGGGAAGTCAAGCAATAGTTGAAATGGGCATAATTGAGCCGATAGGTACCGTTGCATTATGCCAACTAATACCACTTGTTTGTTGGCAGTTCATGAAGCCAATAAACAAGTGGTATTTTGTTAGTCTTATAGAAAGTATAACTTCCCATACATTCTAGTAAGACATAAGAAATACTAAGCTGCCACCGGCGTCCTAAAGGACTTGGCGCCAGCCAGGTACGAGCCTGCACAGCCCCTTCAAGGTTACTGAGAGGCATCTTAATGTTTCAATGACAGAGTATATTTCTTTATCAATAGATCGGAGAGGCAAAAGACGAACAGTGTATAAAGAGTGCCAATGATCATTAAGTTTTCTTCTCCGAGTTGTGCTTGATCGAACATATACCAGAACGGAACCAATGCAACCAATACGTGCAATACAGCATAAGCCGCTGCGTATGCCCAATTAAACTTTCGCAACAGCTTATTGACTATGAGTTCGATGACAATCGAGCTTGGCACACGCCAACGTAAAATTCACGATGCCTGAATACCACATCAATCCCCACCGGTTTAGTATTCGTCGAAACCAAGCCCGGGTTGATCAAGTCCAAATTGAGTATAAAGTTGTCTAGTCGATACGAATGACTGTTGAGTTTTGCTTTGCTAATGCTCGTGGACCACTTCTCAACCTGCTCCATCAGCAAGACTCCAATCAGTCTGAGAGCCGATTCGCGATTCGGAAAGACACGAATGACACGTTCTATGCGACGGATCTTGATGTACTGTCCAGATTGTTGCGGTGAGCTAATATCCACATCTCTTTCAACGGACGGATGAGCTGATTATTAACACAGATCGCTGACCGTCAATTTCGATTGCTAAGGCTTTCAGTACCTGATTAGGTTATCCTGCAAATCGATAATCACATTTGCCTAACAAACAGCCAGGGTATCTAATGTTCCAATGACTCTATAGGCAATAGATGTACGGAGGGAGAAAGTGCTATAGGGGCAGTCCATCAACCACATGCTGTGGAGATATAGACTGCCCCACTATGCTTATGCCATGAGCGCTGAGGATGGTCTGGATCTGGATGCTGACTTGGCATCGTTTGCCTGGCACGCCCATTTGCGCGAGACTGCCTCCATGAGCAGATAGGAGAGGGTAGCTTCTGCACCCTGGTTGCGGTTCAGGCCGTCCAGCCCGATGCCGTCGAAGCACGCGCCTTCGGCTTCGTCGACCATCGGTTCTTCGGCATCGTTCATGCCGTAGTACCAGGCGCGGCAGCGTTCGATCGTCTCGGCATACCAGCCTTCACCCGTCAATTCATGGGCTTTGGCAGCAGCCAGGAGCAGTTTGAACACATCGATCGGCTGCTGATCCCACTGCGCCTTGGACCTTGGCGTACACCAGCCGTTGTTTCCGATCGGGCGTACGCGTCCTTGCTCACAGGTCGACATGGAGATCAGAAAATCCAGGCTGGTCAGCGCGGTGTCCAGCAGTTGCTCTTGCTGCATCACCTCATAGGCGCACATCAGCCCCCACGGCAACAGTCCGTTGCTGTATGTCAGGATCGGCTCATACCAACGCCAGCCTGGCTTGGTATGGTATCTGAACATCTCGATCATGCGCTGGCTCCATCTCTGGATCAGTGGCTTCAGATCCGATCTGAATGGATGATCATGCTGATCGAGCAGGCTTGCCGCTGCCAAGGCATAAGCCCATCCGCGCGGAGAGGTCATGTCTGGTGCCCGGCTGATCGCTTTCGCCAACATCTCTTCCGCAGCGAGCCTGCGGCCGCCATCCGGAAGCTTGACGACAGCCAGAGCCAGAGCCCATAGACATCTGCCCAGACAATCGTCGGAAGGCGTTTCTTCTTCAGGTGTTCGGTCAAAGGCGATGTTGTTGTGAAAATGCCCGTTCTCCTGTTGTACGCCGAGCAGGAAGGACAGATACGTATCGAGCAGTTCATAGAGGAGAGGCTTTTCTTCCTCCGCAGCGAGGTCCAGCCACTCCAGGCACAGCCATATGCCACGCGCCTGATCGTCGGTGCTGTATCCTTCCTTGCGGCGAGGGATCATGCCAAGAGCGTGTTCCATCAGCCCTGTGTCGTCGCTCAGACGGCGCAGATGACTAAAGTTAACGTTTGGCCAGTTCAACATGACTCACCTCTGCGAACAGTCGCTGATGTTGTTTGCCGACTTCCGCCCAATGCATACGCTTGCCGATGGCTGCGATCTTCCTGTTCCAGCTTCTGAGACTCAGATCGTTCTCCAGCAGCGAGATGATCTTCTCGGCCCAGGCGGATTCGTCATCATAGGGAATGAGCAGTTCAGGATAGTCGGCCAGCAAGTCCTGCGCATAACAGTAAGGAGTGCTGAGAATCGGCCTTCCGAGGCCGACTGCATACGCCAACGTGCCGCTGGTGATCTGCTGCATGCCGGGATAAGGCGTCACGTAGACATCGCATGCGATCAGGTGCTTGATCAGGTCGCTTTCCTCCAGGTAACGGTTGATCATCACCGTGTGCTGATCGATGCCGAGCTGGACGATCCTCTCCCTCAGTTCCTCGCGGTAACGTTCGCCTTCGTGCTTCACGACGCCGGGATGCGTCTGGCCAACGATCGCGTACAGCACGTTTGGAACCCTCTTCGCAACCTGCGGGAGCACCTTCAGCATCAGCTCGATGCCCTTGCCTCTGCTGAGCAGGCCGAAGGTCATCAACACCTTGCGATCCTTCCAGCCGAGCTGCTTGCGAAACTTCAGCCGGCTGTCCGCATCCCCTTCCGGCGTGCCGTGAGGGATGAACATGATCTTCTCCTTGGGTACGCGGAAGGATTGGTGAAGGAACTGAATGGCCTTGCGGTTCATGACGATGATCTTGCTGCTGCGTTCGGCAATTTCCTGCTGTATGGCTGCGTAAGGCGGCAGCGGATGCTCAAACACCGTATGAAACGTCGTGATCAACGGTTTGCTCAGGTTGCGGATCAGCGTGAGCACATATGCGCCAGCTTCTCCGCCGAAGATGCCGAACTCATGCTGCAGCGAGACGACATCAACGTCAGACTGATTGATTCGTCGCGCCATTTTCTCATATGCTTCTTCATCATGCTTCGGCAGCGGCCATTTCAGCGGGTCGTTGCTGGCGTCTGCCTCGGAATCGGTCATCACGATCACCGGATCAGCCCCACGCCAATTCTTCACTCCCTGGATCGCCTGCCTCAGGTTGAATGTATATGTTGCCAGCCCGCACTTTTGCGGGACATATGTACTGACAAAGGCTATTTTCTTCATGCCTGTATCGCCTCCATCCGGTTTACAACCGCTTCATGCAGGATTTGTCTCGGTCCGAGCTCCAGACCGAAGCCGAAGATGCAGTAGTTCAGGTGCATGGCATCTCCGATCTTGCAGCAGTTCCACATTATTGTTTCCGAGCAGCGCACATTTCTTCCAATCTTGCAATCATCGCCGATCACTGCGAACGGCCCGATGGTCGAGTGCTCGCCGATCTTGACGCGGCTGCCGATCAGCACCGGCGGCACAAGCAAGGCGCATGAGGCAATCTCGCAATCCTCTCCGACCCAGATGCCCTGGCCTGTTTCCTGACCAGGAAGCGGGAGCGCAAACTCACGGTTCAGGATATCCCAATGGATGGTGCGATAGCGATCCTTGGTGCCCATGTCCTTCCAGTATCCCGAGACCACCTTGCCGAACACGGATGCTGTTTCCCGGATCAGCAGGGGGAAGGTTTCCCGTTCGATGGAGACGGTCTGATCCTTCGGGATATAGGACAGCGACTCGCGTTCCATCACATAGATGCCAGCATTGACCCTGCGCGATGGGGCATCCTCCAGTCGCGGCTTCTCGACGAAGCGCAAGATCCGACCGTTAACCTCCTGTTCTACAACGCCGAATTGTGTCGGGTCCTCCACTTCAGTCAGTCCGATCGTAACCAGACCGCCATGTTGTCGATGGCATTCGAGAAGCGGCATCAGACTGATCTCATGCACGATGTCTGCATTGACGACGATAAACCGCTCATCCAGCATGTTTTCGGCGTTCTTGATGGCACCGGCTGTGCCAAGCAATGATTGCTCGAGGGCGTAGCGGATGGACACTCCGAAGCGGGAGCCGTCGCCGAAATGCTGCCGGATCTGCTCGTGATAATGCTTGACTGCGAAGACGAAATCTTCGATCCCCTGGTTCTTCAGATGAAGCACGAGATGCTCCAGCCATGGGCGGTTCGCGATCAATGCCATGGGTTTGGGCATTTGCTCCGTGAGCGGGCGAAGCCTGGTTCCCAATCCTCCAGCAAGAAGAAGTGCATTCATACCAAATCTCCCTCCTCGTATAAAATAAAAAAAGCATTTTGAAACCTGATCCTCATGCCTTGCGGCCAACATACGCAGATCTGTTCAAGCAGCCTGCGATCATTGTGGTACTGCTAACGGTGCTGCAGATACCAATAAAAATCGGGAGTCGAAATACTTTTTGGACAATTATTTTATATTTTGGCAGGATGATGATTTCTTCCGCTTGCGGGCATGAGAAATCAGGATCCGCAAAGCGCTCACGGAGGTGATTGTCCCCCGGCGCTTTGTGTTAGCACTCAGAAATAAAGAGTGCTAACAATAAGATACACGCTATTTGGTTGGCAATCAATCGCGAATATCCTTCAGGATCATGACGCAGCGGAAAGAAATTTCCCGGTTTTTCCTGTTTTCTTGATCTTTCGCTAGTTTATTGGCTCTTGACCAGGAGAGGCATAGGACGACAAGCCTGGAGTTATCCTAAAAAATGAGCTTCATCAGCCAACGATTGGCTTGCAAACGCATGATGCCTCAAGTATACTGTTGTTCGGAACAAAAGCATGCTCATCCCGCTTCAATCGGCTGGAGGTGCTTGAACGATGCAGCCTGTTCCCAAGCTGCTCATTGTGCTGGGCATCATCTTGATTATCGTTGGCGTGATCTGGCATTTCGGCGCACGATTCATCCCGCTCGGCAAGTTGCCCGGCGATATCGTGGTGGAGAAGGAGAACTTCAAGTTTTATTTTCCGATCGTGACGTGTATCGTCATCAGCATCGGATTGTCGCTTGTGTTGTGGCTGTTCCGTTATTTCGGCAAGTAAATTTTGGCCAAGTACGGGCAGATCGGGATGTTGATATTTGTCATAAAGAATTCAACATTTCGCTGATCAACAGGTCGCATCTTGTGTTATTTTTATGTATCATTAGGAAGTATGATTCTTGAGTTTATGCAATTTGATACGAAAAGTTGAGGGGGATTGTGCGTCATGCATAAATGGGCAATGTTCATCTTGTTTATCGCAGCTTCAGTTCTCGGATTATCGGTCATTATCTTTGCTCCGCCAACTCACGGTGAGGAACCGCTTCCTGAAGCAGAGGAAAACGAAGTGCAATTCATACTGACCAACTTCCAATTCGATCAACCGGAATATAGAGTCCAAGCAGGCGAAACATTGAAGCTGACGCTGATCAACAAGCAAGGCACGCACGGCGTATTTATCGAAGGAACGGAAATCAACCTGGATAAGTCCAACCCATCCGTAGAATTCACTTTCGATGCTCCGGGCGAGTACACGATGTATTGCAGCGTCATGTGCGGCCCTGGTCACAGCGACATGGTGGCGAAGCTGATCGTCGAAGAACCTGCAGCAGACGGTGCCGACGGAGGCGCGGAAGAAGCTGCTTAATCGAATAACGAAACAACAAGACTGCCTTATTGCGGGCAGTCTTTTTTTTTGGTCTTATAGAAAGTATAACTTCCCATACATTCTCCGTAAGACATAAGAAATACTAAGCTGCCACCGGCTTCCTAAAGGACTTGGCGCCAGCCAAGTATTTCTTTATGTGACAGAGGGACGGGGTTTTGTCACATTCGTCATTGATCGCACTCAGAGCAGTGATCGATGAGGAGCCGCTATCTCATTGTTTCGAGGCGGAGGCGAACACCCGCTGGTTCCATTAGCACCGGGAGCGAGACGCAGTTGTCTGGTGGAATTCCGCTGTCGTTCGTATATTTGCCAGGCTTTCGATGCATACTAGTTGTGAAAGATTGCCACGATTATGCCATAGCGGGGGCTGACTCATCATGCGGGACAGATTATCGAGCAAAACGATCAAAGGAACGGTGCGAGTTGGACGCAAGACGAAACAGCTGATCCCGGTATTGCCGCCGCGGTCGATCGTCGTTCTGCAGCATGAGAACCTCGACGAAGTGGCGGCTGAGGGTTTGATCGCTGCCAGGGTGAAGGCTGTCATCAATGCCGCGAAGACGATGGATGGCAGATACCCTCTGAGCGGACCCAAACAGCTGATCGAGCACGGGATCCCGATCGTGGAGATCGAAGCGGCGAACTTCGGGCAATTCCATGACGGCATGGAGGTTGAGATCGCGAAGGATGGCATCAGATTTATGGACGGACGAACGATCCGCTGCACACCCTTCAATGAGCAGACGTGGGAAGCCAGGACAAGAGCCGCGATGCAGAATGTGAGCAAACAGCTGAGTGACTTCATCGAAAATACATTGCAATTCGCGGACAGAGAGAAGGACTTCTTCATCCAGCCGCTTGCCATACCACCCCTCCGAACGCCCATCGCCGGCCGGCATGCCGTCATTGTCGTCAGGGGCAAAGGTTGCCGCGAGGATCTGAAAGCGATCCGGGACTATATCGAAGATTACAAGCCGGTGCTGATCGGTGTGGACGGCGGAGCGGATGCGTTGCTCGACAGCGGCATGCGTCCGGATCTGATCTTCGGCGACATGGACAGCATCACGGACGATGCGCTGATGTGCGGCGCTGAGATCGTTGTGCACGCATATCCGAATGGCGAAGCTCCCGGCTTGAAACGCATCCGCGCGCTTGGGCTGACGGCCAGTACCATTGCCGCGCCGGGGACAAGCGAAGATATTGCGATGCTGCTTGCTTATGAACGCAAAGCCGAGCTGATCGTGACCCTGGGGACTCATACGCATATGCTCGATTTTCTCGAAAAGGGGCGCAAAGGCATGGCCAGCACGATGCTCGTCCGCATGAAGATCGGAGGCAAGCTGGTTGATGCCAAGGGCGTCAGCAAGTTGTACAGTCGGCCATTCAAGCTGCGCAGGCTGTGGTACATTCCGGTTGCAGCAGTTTTCCCCGTACTGATGCTCGGCGTTGTCCACCCGGGAGTACGGCATATGATCGATATGCTGTGGATATACGTCAGACTTTCACTCGGAACGGCCTGATTTCATACAGGAAGGAGGATCATCGGGATGCTGACCGCTCGCTATCATATCGCCACGATCATCGCGATCTTCCTGTCACTTGGCGTAGGTATCGTCATCGGAGGCACGCTAGGTCAGAAATGGGCGATGCAGGCTGAGAACAGCATCGTCGATCTGCTCACCGACCGCTATGAGATGATATTGGCGGAGAATCAGGCGATGAAGAAGCAGCTCGGTTCGCTGGAGCTGTTCCTGAAGACGGTCTCGCCATCGGTGCAGACCAAGGTCGTCTGGTGGTACAAAACGCCGCAGCAGAACGAGGAGCTGCTGACGATGGTGCTCAATGCGGCAGGCGTGGAATGGGTGGAGAAGGATGTGACATCAGATCCCCTGCTCCAGCCGAAGCTCGGGGAGCCTGAGCCGGATTACATATTGGTGACAGACCCGCTCGTCAAACAGGCGATTGAGCAGCAGCTCCGTCTGAATTCCGATACCCCTGACTTCACAACGAACGAGGTACGTCCCCGACTGATCGATGCCACGGAACACGTCAAGCGGCTCACCGAACCGGCGCGAATCGTCGAGTTCATGTTATACATGAAGCAGTTAGTCGAGGAGGAATCCTATGCAGCAGCGGGAACCATGGATTACCGTCGTTATTCCGGCCTGGAATGAAGCCGAGCGAATCGGCATCACGCTGCAACATCTGCGCAAGCTGCATCGGTCGGAGGGAGGGAACATCCAGGAGATCATCGTCGTCGATGACGGCAGCAGGGATGACAGCTGGCGCAAGGCGGAACGCTTCGCGGATCGCGTCATCCGCCATTCCCGTCGCCGCGGAAAGGGGGCCGCGCTGGAGACGGGCTGGAGGGAGGCGAAGGGCGATGTGCTCGTCTTCCTTGACGCGGATCTTGGTGAATCAGCAGCCCATGCCGATGCGCTCGTACAGCCAGTGCTGGCCGGCGAAGCGGATATGACGATCGCCAAGCTTCCGCCAGCGAGCAGGAAAGGCGGATTCGGGCTCGTCAAAGTCCTGGCTGTTGGCGGCATCTATCATCTGAGCGGGTGCGGTTTCCGCCCAGAGGCGCCGTTATCCGGACAGCGTGCTGTGCGGCGCGAGGTGCTGGAATCGATCGGCGGGCTGGCTCAAGGCTTCGGGATCGAAGTTGGCCTCACGATCGACACGCTGCGCCGTGGTTATCGCGTGCTGGAGGTCGAGGTGCCGATCCGCCATCGCGAGACGGGCCGAAACTTCAGCGGTTTCCTCCATCGCGGCCAACAGTTCTGGTGGGTCGGCATGGCGCTGCTGCATCGTTGGAGGCATCCGGTATAAGCAATCATCGGTGGAAATGGAGGAGATGGAAATGAACGGCTGGCTCTTGATCGCATACTTCGCCATCCTCATGGCGCTCTCTCTGCTCATGCGCGATGCTGCCATGCGCTTCCTCCTGGCACACGGCGTCACAGCACCCAACTATCAGGATCGCCTCATCCCGTCCGCTTCCGGTGTCCTGATCTGGCTCACAGGCGCGGCAGGATTGCTGCTCCAGTCCGCATGGATGTCCGTCTCCCCTGACCTTAAGCTGCAAACGGCAACGGAATATTACGAGAGCTTCTTCCTCGCTTTCACAATCATCTTCTGCCTCGGATGGACCGATGATCTGATCGGCAACCGCAACGTCAAGGGGCTGCGCGGCCATCTGCGTGCCTGGCTGAGGGAACGTACCATTACGACCGGACTGGTCAAAGCTGCGCTGACCACAGCAGCGTCACTATGGCTCATCGTCAATACCGGCATCTGGCGTGATGCGCTGTTCGGCATCCTGCCGCTGCTCGTCATGACGCTGTCGACCAATGCTCTAAACCTGTTCGATCTCCGTCCGGGCCGAGCGATCAAAGTTTTCCTCATCGGCTGTTTGATCACGGTCGCTGCAGCCTACTGGCAAGCTGGTGCATGGATGATGCTGTTGCCGGTGATCGCCGGCGCTCTTGCCCTGCTGCCGGTCGATCTGCGCGGAGAGGGGATGTTGGGCGATACAGGGGCCAATATGCTCGGTTTTGCCCTAGGCAGCACCATCGCCACGCAATGGGGCTGGACAGGGCAGGCTGCGGCCGTCTGCGCGCTCGCCGCGCTCACGATATTCGCTGAACGGCATTCGCTCACGCGCACCATCGAACGGTTGCCGTTCTTGCATTGGCTGGATCGCCTGGGCAGAGAGTGACGCAATCACGGGTGCAAGTCAGGTCACTGAAGTCTGCCAGGGTCTGACCTTGCTCGAATCTCAACTCTTTCACCGTCCCGAAATCAGAAAAAGATAGAAATCACCCAGATAACGGCTCCTGATTCCGTTGCGTTTACTGGTCTGAACAAGGGAGCCGCCAAGCAACAAACAAATAAGCTCGCACAGGGGAGGATCAATCCTGCTTGTGCGAGCGTCTTCGTCATATGCGCGGTAAGCCGTATGCATCGTCCGGTTTTCGGGCTTTATTTTTTCTTCGCTTTGAAACGCGGCGCGACGTAATTGCGCTTGCGGTCGCGGTACAGAATCCAGCCCGCGATAAAGGCGACGCCCCCCACGAAGGCGATGATGCCAACGATCAGCATCAACCAGTCAAAAGAGGCAACAGTTTCATCGTTGCCGAGATCTGCTGTATAATAGAATAATACGTCGCGGACTGTTTTGAATCCCCAGGTCGCGATCGCACCCGGTATCACGAGGAGCAGTACGGCGATCAAGCGTTGCCATACGAGTTTGTTCACGTTGGTTGCCTTCTTTCCTATTATTTTTGGGTGAATATCGTGGATGCACTATATTTCTTGCCCGGAAAAAGGTTAAAATGGATAGAGCCAGTTTATCATCGTACACAAGAGTCAGTGTGGGTCTTGCCCAAGATGACAACTGGACTTTTCAAAGAATTATATCCGATACATATCGAATAGGCAATCTTAATAGAATGTAGCATAGTCAGGATGGAGGCCTGTAAGATGGGAACACGTGAATATGACGTGGTTGTGCTGGGAGGCGGCATCGGCGGCTATACGGCTGCGATCCGTGCAGCACAGCTGGGCATGAAGACTGCGATCATCGAGCGGGACAAGCTGGGCGGAACATGCCTGCATCGGGGCTGTATTCCGAGCAAGTCGCTGCTGCGCAGCGCCGAAGTGCTGCATACGGTGCGCAGCGGTTCCGAATATGGCATCGAGGCTGAGCTTCTCTCGATCCATTACGATAAGATCCAGGAACGCAAGGAGCGCGTTGTGAACCAACTGTACCGCGGCTTGCAATATCTGATGAAGAAGCATCAGATTGAGGTCATCGCGGGTCTTGGGCGCATCAACGGACCTTCGATATTCAGCCCGCGCAGCGGCGCGGTAGCGTTGGAGCTGCCGAATGGCGATGCGGAGACGATCATTCCGAAGCATCTGATCATCGCCACGGGATCACGGCCGCGCCAGCTTCCGAATCTGTCTGCGGATGGTGTCCGGGTGCTGACGAGCGACGATGCCTTGCAGATGAATGATCTGCCTCGCTCCATGATCATTGTCGGCGGCGGGGTGATCGGCGTGGAATGGGCGTCGATGCTGAATGATTACGGCGTGCAGGTCACGATCGTCGAAGCGGCCGAACGGCTGGTACCGGGTGAGGACAGTGAGGTTTCACAGGCGCTGGCTCGCAGCCTGAGCGCGCGAGGGGTGGAGATCCTGACTGGAGCCCGTCTGGATATCGAGCGCACGAGCGTAACCAATCACGATGTGCGTATCTGGGTGGACATCGGCGGAGAAGGTCGCGAACTGGCCGCCGAGAAGCTGCTCGTCAGCATCGGCAGACAGGCCAATGTGGAAGACATCGGGCTCGAGAACACCGACATCCAGGTTGAGGGCGGCGTCATTAAAGTGAACGAATACATGCAGACGACGGAGAAGCATATCTACGCGATCGGCGATGTGAATGGCATCCTGCCGCTCGCTCATGCGGCAGCCAGACAGGCGGTTACAGCTGTGGAACATTTCGCAGGCGAGTCGCCGCTGCCGTTCAACCCGTTGTTTGTGCCGAAGTGCATCTATTCGCGTCCGGAAGCGGCGTCCTTTGGATGGACGGAGCAGGCGGCTCGGGACAAAGGGTACTCCGTTAAAACTGGCAAGTTTCCGTTCTCTGCGCTCGGCAAGGCGCTTGTGCTCGGAGAGCACGAAGGATTCGTGAAGGTGGTCGCCGACGAGCGAACCAATGACATTCTGGGTGTCCATCTGTTTGGCCCGCATGTCACCGACCTGATCTCGGAAGCCGCGCTGGCCCAGCTTCTGGATGCCACGCCATGGGAGATCGGCCAGCTCGCGCATCCGCATCCGTCGCTGTCGGAGGCGATTGGCGAAGCGATGCTTCAGGTGGACGGGCTCGCACTTAATCTATAGAAGAACCCATATTGATCATAAGCACCAGGACTTCCACACGATTACTGAAACGGGAGGTTACGTTATGACAGGATATACGTCGCTCGAGCAACAGGCGAAGCACCGGCAGCTCGGACTGTCCGATGGACAGGTTATCGACATGTACAAGACGATGCTGATCGCCAGGAAGCTTGATGAGCGCAGCATGCTGCTGCAGAGAGCGGGCAAGATCAATTTCCACATCTCCGGCATCGGTCAGGAAACGGCCCAGGTAGGCGCAGCGTTTGCATTGCAGCCGGGCGTAGACTATCTGTTGCCTTACTACCGGGATTACGCGATGGTGCTGGCATTCGGCATGATGCCGCGGGAGCTGATGCTGTGCGCATTCGCCAAGGCCGAGGATCCGAACAGCGGGGGACGGCAGATGCCTGGCCACTTCGGACACAAGCGGCTCAAGATCGTTACCGGCTCCAGCCCCGTTACGACGCAGGTACCGCATGCTGCCGGATTCGCCCTGGCGGCCAGGATGACCGGTCAGAAATTTGTCTCATTCGTCACCTTCGGTGAAGGCTCGAGCAACCAGGGCGACTTCCATGAAGGCATCAACTTCGCTGCGGTGCAGCGTTTGCCTGCCATCTTCATGTGCGAGAACAATCAATATGCGATCTCGGTTCCGTATCACAAGCAGGTCGGCACCGCGAACATCGCCGATCGCGCGATCGGTTACGGCATCGCAGGCGTACGCGTCGACGGCACCGATGCACTGGAGGTCTATCGCGTCGTGAAGGAAGCCCGGGAACGCGCGCTCCGCGGCGAAGGGCCGACCTTGATCGAAGCGGTGATGTATCGACTGACTCCGCACTCGACGTCTGACAACGATCTCGTATACAGAAAGAAGGAAGAAGTAGAGTATCACCTGAGCCGCGATGGACTGCCGAAGTTCAGGCAATATCTGTTCGATTGCGGCATCTGGTCGGAAGAGCAGGACGCGAAGCTGGCGGATGAGGTCGCAGCGATCGTCAAGGATGCGATCGACTATGCAGACAAGGCGCCGTACCCGGCTCCGGAAGATACGCTGAAGCATGTGTATGCGGAGGAGGAATCAACTTGGCGGTCATGACATATATCCAGGCGATTACGTCCGCGATGCGCGATGAGATGGAGCGGGACGAACGGGTATTCGTACTCGGTGAGGACGTCGGCGTGAAAGGCGGCGTGTTCGGTGCCACCAAAGGCCTGCAGGAGAGGTTCGGCGAGCTGCGCGTGTTGGATACGCCGCTGGCTGAATCGGCGATCGCCGGCGTCGCGATTGGTGCGGCGATGTACGGCCTGAGGCCGATCGCTGAGATGCAGTATGCGGATTTTATGCTGCCGGCGACGAACCAGATCATCAGCGAAGCGGCGAAGATCCGCTATCGTTCCAATAACGACTGGAACTGCCCGGTCGTCATCCGCGCGCCGTTCGGCGGCGGCATCTTCGGCGGCCTGTACCATTCGCAGTGTCCGGAGTCCGTGTTCTTCGGCACGCCCGGACTGAAGATCGTTGCGCCAGCCACGCCCTATGATGCCAAAGGTTTGCTGAAGGCAGCGATCCGCGATGAAGACCCGGTCATCTATTTCGAGCACAAGAAGTGCTACCAGATGATCGAAGGAGAAGTGCCGGAGGACGATTACATCGTGCCAATCGGCAAGGCAGATGTGAAGCGGGAGGGTTCCGACATCACGGTCATCACGTACGGGCTGACGCTCCATTTCGCCTTGCAGGCGGCTGAGGAACTGTCCGCAGAAGATGGCATCGAGGCTCATGTGCTCGACCTCAGAACGATCCAGCCGCTGGACAGGGAAGCGATCCTGGCGGCAGCGTCGCGCACCGGCAAGGTGCTGATCGTCCACGAGGATAACAAGACCGGCGGAGTAGGCGGTGAGGTAGCCGCGATCATCGCTGAAGAATTGCTGTATGATCTCGACGCTCCGATCCGGCGCCTGTGCGGATATGATGTTCCGGCGATGCCGATCAGCCCGACGCTGGAAAAGTTCTATATGCTGAATAAGGACAAGGTCAAATCCGCCATGAAGGAGCTCGCCTTGTACTAGTGACTGCGGCAGAGAGACAGAGACATCCTGTTACAATACGCGAGTGTTGGCGTATTTACATAGTTTTCGGTTCGTTCCGGTGATGCCGGAAGGAAAGGAGTCGATCTGAATTGTCTGGTGGTTGGAAGAAAATCATGGAGATCCCGATGCCTCAATTCGCCGAAAGCGTCGTCGAGGCGACGATTGGCAAATGGCTGAAGAAGCCGGGAGATCCGGTAGAGGAATATGAGCCGATCTGTGAGATCATCTCGGAGAAGGTGACTGCGGAATTGCCGAGCACAGTGTCCGGCAGACTGCATGAGATCTTTGTCGCCGAGAATGAAACGGTGCAGGTGGGTACGGTCATCTGTACGATCGAACTCGCGGAGGCATCCGGCGCAGGTGCAGGAGCTGGTTCAGGAAGCGGCAGCCAGGCCGCGCAAGGCACATCATCCGCCGCTGCACATAGAGCCGTTCAAGCCGGAGGAACAAGCGGCGATGAATCGATGCGCAGCCGCATCTCGCCTGTCGTTCGCCGGCTCGCTGATGAGCATGGCATCGACCTGTCACAGGTAACGGGCACCGGCATCGGCGGCAGGATCACGCGGCGCGACGTGGAGAAGTTCCTGGAGATGCCGAATGTTCCCGTGCGTTCGACCGGCCTGCATCTGACCCAGCCGGAGAAACCGCAGGCTCCTGTGGCTGAGGCCAAGCTCGCGAGCGATCGCGAGTACATCCTGGATGTGAATCATATCCGCTCGGCGATCGCCTCGAAGATGCGGCAGAGCGTGACCGAGATTCCGCACGCCTGGACGATGATCGAGGCGGATGTGACGAATCTTGTGATGCTCCGCAACAAGCTGAAGGATGAATTCAAGCGGCGTGAAGGCATCAATCTGACCTATCTGGCCTTCGTGCTGAAGGCGGTCGTCAACGCGATCAAGGATTACCCGATCATGAACTCGGTGTGGGCGGTAGACAAGATCATCGTCAAGAAAGACATCAATATCTCGCTCGCTGTGGGAACCGAGGATGCGGTTTACGTACCGGTCATCCGCAATGCAGATCAGAAGAACATCGCCGGGCTGGCGCGGGAAATTGACGAATTGACAAGGAAGGCGAGAGAAGGGCGGTTAAGACCGGAGGACTCGGCAGGCGGCACCTTTACGGTGAACAACACCGGCTCATTTGGCTCCATCCTGTCCTATCCGATCATCAACTATCCGCAGGCGGCGAACTTCACCTTCGAATCGATCGTCAAGCGGCCGGTTGTCATCGATGACATGATCGCTGTTCGGTCGATGGTGAATCTGTGTCTGTCGCTCGACCACCGGATTCTGGACGGGGTCATCTGCGGACGATTCCTGCAGCGGGTGAAGGAATATCTCGAGTCGTTCGGGCCTGATACGAAGCTGTATTAAGGAAGAGAACCGCGCTGATGCTGCGCGGTTTTCGCTTTGGCTCCCGATCGGCGGCAGTCGGGTTGAATGGTGAACCGCCTGCCAATATATACTGTAAGAAGGAAGCAGCGTCAATACGTTTCCGTTTATATCAGCGCTCCGAAGGCAAAGGCGAGCGTGGACAACAACATGGAAATGATCATGACGTAGATGACGGTTTTGAAGACCCATTTTCTTCTCACGGACTACCATCCTTTCAACGAACGTTTGCAAGCTGCATGTCATCATCTATTGTAACGCAGTTTGGCCCGGGAGTGAAGCTGAAACGGAGTGTGCTGCCGGGTCGCAGATCATTGGCACTGCAGTTGGACTGCTTGATCGCCCTGGAGTTATGTGGAGTGAAGTCTGAACGCATGATGGATCAGGTGAAGAGTTTTAGAATTCTGGTCCTGGCTTTGGAGTGAACGCGCAGAAGCTGCGCATATCTATCTGGTGAAATGGAGAGTGTTAACGCATGGTCAACCAATCCCGATTGATCGAAACATTTATGGAGCTCGTCAAGGTCGACTCAGAAACGGGCCATGAGGCGGAGATCTGCCGCGTACTGGAGCAAAAGTTCCGCGAACTTGGGCTCACGGTGCACGTGGATGATACGAAGGAGAAGACCGGTCATGGCGCGGGCAATCTGTTCGCGGAATGGCCTGCAACGCCTGGGCATGAATCGGCGCTGCCGATCATGTTCAACTGTCACATGGACACGGTAACGCCAGGCAATGGCATCAAGCCGCGCCTCGATGACGACGGCTACATACGCAGCGACGGCACGACGATCCTCGGCAGCGACGACAAGGCGGGGGTCGCCGCGATGCTTGAAGCGATCCGCCTCGCCCAGGACAACGGCATCGCTCACGGTCCCGTGCAGTTCATCGTTACGGTTGGCGAAGAATCCGGCCTCGTCGGTGCCAAGGCTCTGGACCCGGCGAAGCTGAAGGCGAAGGTCGGCTATTCGCTCGACTCGAACGGAGATGTTGGCGAGATCATGGTCGCAGGGCCCTACCAGGCGCAGATCCGGGTGAAGGTGCGCGGCCGCTCGGCGCATGCCGGCGTCAATCCCGAGGACGGCATCAGCGCGATTCAGGTGGCCAGCAAGGCGATCTCACGTATGCCGCTCGGCCGCATCGACGACGAAACGACCGCTAACATCGGCAGATTCGCCGGCGGCGGAGCTACGAACATCGTCTGCGATTATGTGGAGATCGATGCGGAAGCGCGCAGCCTGGTGGAGTCCAAGCTGCATGCGCAAGTAGCAGCGATGAAAGAAGCGTGTAAGTCGGCAGCCAGGGAATTCGGCGCCGAGGCGGAGTTCAAGAGCGAAATCGTCTATCCGGGCTTCAAGTTTGACGAGCATGCACCGGTGGTCAAGCTGGCGACGCGCGCGATCCGCAAGGTCGGGCGAGAAGCGAAGCTGCTCCGCTCTGGCGGCGGCAGCGATGCCAACATCTTCAATGGTCACGGCGTGCCAACCGTCAATCTGGCGATTGGCTATGAGCATATCCATACGACCAAGGAACAGATGCCGGTGAAGGAGCTTGTGAAGACAGCCGAGCTCGTTATCGCCCTCATCGAGGAAGCCGTGAACGAATCCGACGCCGTATGATCCACTGGCAAACGGGACGCGTCATCGAGCGGATCGCCGAGCGAAGCGGCATGCAGGAGGTCCGCATCGAGCTGGCAGGGAGCACTGTGGAACGGGCATTGCATGATACGACGGTGCAGCGTCCGCTGCGCGAGGGGGATCTCGTGTTGCTCAATACGACCGCTGTCCGGCTGGGACTCGGTTCGGGCGGATATCACTTCGTGCATGCGATCCTGCCAGAAGAGGCGACGGATGTCTCTTCTTCAAGGCGGGGAGGCAGCCGCACACGCAAACGCGCTGGACCTGAAGGCCATATGATGAAGCTGAAATATACATCGCTTCAACGAGCGGTGCTCGCAGCCGAGGAGCCGGCCAGCCCGTATCACGAGATCTTCCATCGCCATCAGTCGATCGATGGAGTGCCAGTGTTGATCGGCGAGCTGCACAGCATGCTGCCGATCGCAGCGGCATGGCTGCGCTGCCGTCAGCCTGTACTGCGTATCGCCTACGTGATGAGCGATGGCGGAGCTCTGCCGATCTCGTTTAGCCGGCATTCGGCTGCGCTCAGGCAGCTCAACTGGCTGTGCGGCACCGTCACCTATGGGCAAGCCTACGGCGGCGACCTCGAGACGATGAACAAGTATACGGCGCTGATCGCCGCCCGCCATATCCTGCATGCGG
>Ga0207747_1000296_pt1 | contig 60851 bp, 60 predicted proteins | sample HigsolmetaGSP11D_FD_184839 | JGI IMG/M metagenome (GOLD analysis project Ga0207747, IMG submission 184839) | High solid enriched microbial communities from the Joint BioEnergy Institute, USA - SP1-1-D (SPAdes) | ecosystem: Engineered > Bioreactor > SSF (Solid state fermentation) > Aerobic >...
ATGGCCAACAGCCACGAAATGCAGGTGGTCGGGTTTCTTGACGATGACGACCGCCTGCATGGACACGTGCTCAACGGCCACCCCATCTACAATCCGGCCGATTTGGACAATCTGGCCGCCACGCTCAACATCAGCACTGTGCTGCTGGCCATGCCTAGCCTGAGCCGCAAGCGGCGCAACGAGATACTGGCACGGATCAGTAGCGCGCATGTGGCGGTTCGGACCTTGCCCAGCATGAGCGACCTGGCCCAGGGCAAGGTGAGCATCTCGGACTTGCGGGAGCTGGACATCGACGACCTGCTGGGCCGCGAACCGGTAACACCCAATCACATCCTACTGGCCAAGAATATCGCGGGCAAGGTGGTGCTAGTGACGGGCGCCGGCGGCTCCATCGGCAGCGAGCTGTGCCGCCAGATTTTGGCGGTAAATCCCGCCAAGCTGCTGCTGATCGAACAGAGTGAATTCGCTCTCTACGCGATTCACCAGGAACTGGAAGAGAAACTGGCTGGGCTAGACGGTGTCAGGCCGCCCGTTCTGGTGCCCCTGCTGGCTTCAGTGCAGGACGGCGACCGCATGCGCGAGATCATGTCCACCTGGCACCCGGACACGGTCTACCACGCCGCCGCCTACAAGCACGTACCGCTGGTGGAGCACAATCCCGCCGAGGGCATCAAGAACAACGTGCTGGGCACGCTGCGCACCGCGCAGGCTGCTCTCGATGCCGGCGTGAGCGACTTTGTGCTCATCAGCACCGACAAGGCCGTGCGCCCCACCAACGTGATGGGTGCCAGCAAGCGCCTGGCCGAGATGGCCTTGCAGGCCTTGGCGGCAACCCAAGCGGGCACACAAAGCGGCACCAAATTCAGCATGGTGCGCTTTGGCAATGTGCTGGGCTCGTCCGGTTCGGTGGTGCCCAGGTTCCGCCAGCAGATACGTGATGGCGGCCCGATCACGCTCACGCATCCGGAGGTGACGCGCTATTTCATGACCATCCCGGAAGCGGCACAACTGGTGATCCAGGCTGGCGCCATGGCCAAAGGCGGAGACGTGTTCGTGCTCGACATGGGCCAGCCCGTGAAGATCATGGATCTGGCGCGGCGCATGGTCGAACTCTCGGGCCTGACGGTGAAAGACGAGCAGAACCCCGACGGCGACATCGAGATCGTCGTGACCGGTCTGCGCCCTGGCGAAAAGCTCTATGAGGAGCTCTTGATCGGCGCCGATCCCAAGCCGACCTCACATCCGCGCATCATGAAGGCGCACGAAGCGTTCATTCCTTGGGTCGAACTCGAAGCCAAGCTCAATGCCCTGGAAATGGCGGTGAACGTGAACGACGTGGGCGTGATCCGCCTGATGATGCAGCAATTGGTGGCCGGCTACACCCCCAGCGACGACATCGTCGACTGGGTGTACCTGGAGAAGGAGTCTGAAGCAAAGGCGATTGCATGAAGACCAATGTTCATCACTTGGTTGGTTGGAAGTTGTTTTGCGCGAAGTGTCGCGAGGGGGAGGACAGGTTTTGCCCGGCAGCTACCAGAAGGCAACTCAACCGCTTTTACGCAAGGTATCGCTTGGCTGCGCACTTTGAAGCCGTGCATGCATATGGGTACAGCGACAAGGCCTTGCGCGGCTACACCGCTGGACTGCGTTTGCTGGCGGCTTACAGTGCCGCCGAACTGCTTGGCGAAGCCATTGGGAGCAACGTCACATCTTGGAAGATCCCCGATTCCGCCTTGGCAGCAGCGTTGCGAAAAGTCCTGCTTCGACCTTCTGCGGATTCCACAGGACTGTTCGCACAAGAAGGGTTGCGAAAAAAGCTCCAGCTGTTCATGGACGGTGATATTGATATCCGCATTCCTGCCACAGCTTTACGCGTCATGGTGGCCCACGGAAGCTTCACGCCGACAGGAACGGACTCCCTGACAAAGGCGGGTGCCGAAGCGCTACAACGACTGTCTGATCTTTTACTGCAGGAGTGCGAGCGGCGTTTTGGCGGCTGGCTTCATGAGATGCTTGCGAAGCGTGATGAGGCCGCATGACTCCGTGCGCTTCCGCACCAACCCGCAGGCGTTATTGAGGAAGGTTCGACAGAGTGGTAAACTCCACCACCAATTCCCGAGGGCCGGCACCGCCGGCCCTTGTTTTTGGGTATGTCCGCGGACGACGGTATGGACGCACTGGAACGCACGTGGCGCTGCTGCGGCTGGCTGCTCGTCGCCCTGGTCATCATCTTTTCCCTCATTCCCTCCCCGCCCGCGCTGGACGTGCGCGCGGGCGACAAGCTGCAGCATCTTTTTGCCTATGCGTTGCTGATGGGCTGGTTCGCCCAGTTGCATCGCGAGACGCGCGTCCGTCTACGCCTGGCTGCGGCGTTCGTGGCGCTCGGCGTGGCGCTCGAGTTCCTGCAAGGGCTGACGAGCTGGCGCAGCTACGAGGGGTACGACATGGCGGCCAATGCCGTCGGCGTGCTGCTCGGCTATCTCGCCGCGCCGCCCCGCGGGCCGGATGTTTATCACCGGCTGCGGCGCCGGTTCCTCTCACGCGGCTAGGCTGCCGTAGAACCGCTCCAACGCCGTCCGGAAAGCCTCCGGCTGCTCCAGATGCGACAGATGCGAGGCGGAGGGGATGACGACGAGCTGCGCGCCGGGGATCGCGGCCTGGATTTCACGCGCCATCCCGACCGGGGTGCCGCTGTCCTGCTCGCCGACCAGGACCAGTGCGGGGCAGCGCAGGCCGCGCAGCCGGTCGGTGAAATCGAGCTTGGCGATCGCCAGCCCGCAACCGGCGTACCCTTCGACCGGCGTGGTGCGGATCATGTCGCCGATGCGCCGCATCAGCTCGGGGTGCGCGGCGCGGAAGGGCGGGGTGAACCAGCGTTCCAGGGTGGGCTGCACCAGCGCGTCCATGCCCTGTTCGCGCGCGATCCGGATCCGTTCCGCCCAGATGGCTTCCACTTCGGGACCGTAGCGGCTGCTGGTGTCGGCCAGCACCAGGCTGCGCACGCGTTCGGGATGGGCCAGCGCGAAGGCCTGGCCGATCATGCCGCCCATCGACAACCCGACCCAGTGCACATGCTCCACGCCGAGCGCGTCGAGCAGTGCCGCGGCATCGTCGGCGAGCATTTCCAGGCTGTAGGGCCCGCTCGGGGCGTCGCTGCGGCCGTGCCCGCGGATGTCGTAGCGCAGCACGGTGAAGCGCTGCGCAAGCCACGCCGCCAGGTCGTCCCACATGTGCAGATCGCAGGCGAGCGCGTGGCTCATGACGAGCCACGGGCCTTCGCCTTCGACGGTGTAGTTCAGTTCGATGCCGTTCGCGCGGATTCTCATGAGCGGTCCTCCTCGTGCGCGGCGCACGGCGTCCGGCGCGGGCTGCAATTACTCCTTGATGCGCGCGAGCCGCACGACCTCGGGTATGCGCCGGATGCCTTTCATGACGCGTGCCAGGTGCAGGCGGTTGTGGACCTGGATGGTGAAATGCATGGTGGTGTAGAGGCCGCGGTCCTCGTCCATGCTCACGTTGTCGATGTTGGAACCCGCCTCGGCGATGGCGGCGGCCACTTTGGCGAGCACACCGCGCTGGTTGGCGGCCACGACACGCAGCCCGACGTCGAACAGCTTGTTCGGGTCCGCCTCCCATTCGACATCGATCCATTTCTCGGGATCGTTGCGCGACTTCTTCACCGCCTGGCAGTCGGAGGTGTGCACCACCAGGCCCTGGCCCTTCTTGATGAAACCGATGATGGGGTCGCCCGGAATCGGCCGGCAGCACTTGCCGAACTGCACGGCGATGCCCTCGGAGCCGCGGATGACGATCGAACCGGGCTTCGCCTCGGCGGAAGAAGGCTGGTCGGTCACGGGGAGCAACTGACGGGCGACGATGGCGGCGAGCCGCTTGCCCAGGCCGATGTCGGCCAGCACTTCCTCGCGCGATTTGGCGCTGCTCTCCCGCACCAGCTTCTCCCAGCGGTCGGGTGTGACGTCGATGAGATTGCCGCCCAGCCCGCGCAGCGCCTGGCCGAGCAGCCGCTCGCCCAGCGCCACCGATTCCTCGAACTGCATGGTCTTGAGGAAATGGCGGATCTGCGAGCGCGCCTTGGCGGTCTTCACATAGGAGAGCCAGGCGGGGTTCGGATGCGCGTGCGCGGCGGTGATGATCTCCACCCGGTCGCCGTTGCGCAGCTCGGTGCGCAGCGGCACGAGCTCGTAGTTCACCTTGGCGGCCACGCAGCGGTTGCCGATGTCGGTGTGCACGGCGTAGGCGAAATCGACGGGCGTGGCGCCGCGCGGCAGGTTGAGGATCTTGCCTGCGGGCGTGAATACGTAGACCTCGTCCGGGAACAGGTCGACCTTGACGTGTTCCAAGAACTCGGCCGAATCGCCGCTCGCGCTCTGGATTTCCACCAGCGACTGCAGCCACTTGCGGGTGCGTTGCTGCACCTCGGACAGCGCGTCCCCGTCCTCCTTGTAGAGCCAGTGCGAAGCCACCCCGGTCTCGGCGATGTGGTGCATCTCCTCGGTGCGGATCTGGATTTCCACCGGCGTGCCGAACGGTCCGATCAGCGAGGTGTGCAGGGACTGGTAGCCGTTGATCTTGGGGATGGCGATGTAGTCCTTGAACTTGCCGGGAACGGGCTTGTACAGCGAGTGCAGGGCGCCGAGGGCGAGATAGCAGGAGCGCACGTCCTTCACCACGACGCGGAAGCCGTAGATGTCGAGCACTTCCGAGAAGGACAGCGACTTCTCGACCATCTTCTTGTAGATCGAGTAGATGCTCTTCTCGCGCCCGGTGACCGTGGCCTCGATGCCTTCGTCGGCGAGTTTCTGCTTGATGGCTTCCAGAATCTTGTTGACCACCTCGCGGCGGTTGCCGCGCGCGGCCTTGACCGCTTTGGCGAGCGTCCGGTAGCGCAGCGGATAGAGGTGCTTGAAGGACAGGTCCTGCAGCTCGCGGTAGAGCGAATCCAGTCCCAGGCGGCTCGCGATCGGGGCGTAGATCTCGATGGTCTCACGGGCGATGCGGTGACGCTTGTGCGGGCTCACCGCGTCGAGGGTGCGCATGTTGTGCAGGCGGTCGGCGAGCTTGATGAGAATGACGCGCACGTCGCGCGCCATCGCCAGCAGCATCTTGCGGAAATTCTCGGCCTGGGCTTCCTGCTGACTCTGGAACTCGATCTTGTCGAGCTTGGAGACGCCGTCGACCAGTTCGGCGACCACCTTGCCGAAGCGTTCGCTGATGTCGTCCTTGGAGATCTTGGTATCCTCGACGACATCGTGCAGCAGCGCCGCCATCAGGGTCTGCGGGTCGAGCTGCCACTGGGAAAGGATTTCAGCGACGGCGACAGGGTGGGAGATGTAGGGTTCGCCGCTCTTGCGGTACTGGCCGCGGTGCGCGGCGTCGCTGAAGCGATAGGCTTCTTCGATGCGTTCGAGATCGGCAGGCTTGAGATAACCCGCCAGGTTCAGCTTCAACGCATCGATCGCGGCAGGTACGGCGCTCATCGCCGCCCCTCTTGCGGCACATGGATGGTCCGGCGCCCCTGCAGCGGGGCGCCGAGCGTACGCGACCTACATGTGCACTCGTCGTTCAATTCTGGTGTACGCGCTGTAGCATTTCGATGCCCACCTTGCCGGCCGCGATTTCGCGCAGCGCGATCACGGTAGGCTTGTCCCGGTTCTGTTCCACCATGGGCGTGCCGCCCTGGGCCAATTGCCGTGCGCGGTAGGTCGCGGCCAGCGTGAGCTGGAAGCGGTTGGGAATGTTCTGCAGGCAATCGTCGACAGTGATACGGGCCATGGCTAATCCTTCAGGTTGAACAACTCGGGATGACGCGCACGCTGGCGTTCCATCGCGAGTCTGGACGCTCGAACGACCGCGGCCAGATCGCCGCGTGCGCGTTCGAAGTCGTTGTTAATAATAACATAATCGAATTCCACCGCATGGCCGATCTCGGCCGCGGCGGCGGCCAGGCGGCGCCGGATCACCTCTTCGCTGTCCTGTCCGCGGTTGATCAGGCGGCGGCCCAGCTCTTCCAGCGAAGGGGGCAGGATGAAGATGCCGATGGCGTCCGGAAACAGCCGCCGCACCTGCTGTGCCCCCTGCCAGTCGATTTCCAGCACCACATCGCGGCCCGCGGCGCGCAGCCGGCCGATCTGCGCCTTCGAGGTGCCGTACCAGTTGCCGTGCACTTCGGCGCATTCCAGGAACTCGCCCGCCTCGCGCATGCGCGCAAAGGTCGCCTGATCGACGAAATGGTATTCGCGGCCGTTCTGCTCGCCGGGGCGCGGCGCGCGGGTGGTATAAGAGATAGACAGCGCCAGATCGGGAATGTCCTCGAGCAGGGCCTTGACCAGGGAGGACTTGCCGGCCCCCGAGGGCGCGGCCACGATGAACAGCAGGCCTTCGACTTCAGGCATGGCGTGCGGGCGTACCAAAGAGGTTCATCATAGGCGATTGCGGTGCGCCAAGGGCGCGGCGCGGGCAACTATTCGATGTTCTGCACCTGCTCGCGCATCTGTTCGATGAGCAGCTTGAACTCCAGTGCGGCGTCGGACAGTTCCTTGGAAACGGATTTGGAGCCGAGCGTATTGGCTTCGCGGTTGAGCTCCTGCATGAGGAAGTCGAGCCGTTTGCCGACAGGGCCGCCCTGTTCGAGCACGCGCTCCACCTCGTCGAGGTGCGCGGCGAGGCGGGAAAGCTCCTCGGCGACGTCGATCTTCACGCCGTATACGGCGATCTCCTGGCGGATGCGGTCCTCGTCGGCGCTCGCCAGCACCTCGCGCAGTTTGGCGGAGAGTTTTTCCTGGTAGGCGGCGATCGACTCCGGAATGAGCGGTTCCAGCGCGCGCAGGCGTTCGCGGATCGCGTTCACGCGTTCCAGGATCATGCGTTTGAGCTTGTCCCCCTCGCGCCGGCGCGCCGCCGTCAGTTCGTCGAGGGCATGCTCGACGGCCTCGGCCGCGGCGGCATAAAGGGCCTCGTCCGCGCCCGTGTCCTCGCCCATTACCCCCGGCCAGCGCAGCACGTCCACCACGCGCAAGGGCGCCGCATCCGGCAGATAGCGGCGGATCAGCTCGGATTGCTGCCCCAGCCGTTTGATCGCCTCGACGTTCAGCGGTGCGTCGAGCTGGGCGAGCGGCGCCGGGGTGTAGCTCATGCGGCAGTCGACCTTGCCGCGCGCAATGCGTGCCGTGATGCGCTCGCGCAAGGAGGGTTCGACCGCCCGCAGGTCGTCGACGATGCGGAACTGCAGGTCCAGGAAACGGCTGTTCACGGAACGCAGCTCCAGGGTCAGGGTGCCTTGCGGCAGCTCCCGCACCACCGTCGCGTAGCCGGTCATGCTTTGGATCATGCGAAGCTTGTCAGGTTGTCGCGGCACCGTCGCTTTACTTTGACGGAACAAAGCAAGACAATCCGGCCCGAAAAAACCGTATCTTATCGCACAGGGCAGCTTTAGCGGACCTCATGCCGTCGCAAGCGAACCAGCCTCTGCCGGATGGCTACCAACTGCAGAACTATCGCATCACCAAAGTTCTTTCCTGCGGCGGGTTCTCGATCGTCTATCTGGCGCACGACGAGAACAACCAACCGGTAGCAATCAAGGAATACCTGCCCAGCTCGCTGGCCCTGCGCAAGGAGGGCGACGCGCTGCCCTCCATCGCCGAAGAGAACCTCGCCACCTTCCGTTACGGCATGAAGTGCTTTTTCGAGGAGGGGCGGGCGCTGGCGCGGCTTTCGCATCCCAACGTCGTGCGGGTGTTGAACTTTTTCCGCGCCAACGAGACCGTGTACCTGGTGATGCGCTACGAACGCGGCCGCACGCTGCAGGAGCACATCCAGGCTCGCCGCGGGGCGATGAAGGAGAACTTCATCCGCCGGGTGTTCACCCTGCTGTTGAACGGCCTGCGCGAGGTGCACTCGAACAAGCTGCTGCACCTGGACATCAAACCGGCGAACATCTACATCCGCAACGACGGCACGCCGGTGCTGATCGACTTCGGCGCCGCGCGGCAGACGCTGACGAGCGAGGGCTTCAAGCTCAATCCCATGTACACGCCCGGCTTCGCCTCGCCCGAGCACTACCAGAAGCGCGACCTGCTCGGGCCCTGGAGCGACATCTATTCGGTGGGCGCGAGCCTGTTCGCCTGCCTGGCCGGGGCGGCCCCGCAGGCGGCCGACCTGCGCATGGAACGCGACCGCTACGTCTCGGCCACCAAGCTGTTCGCGGGCAAGTATTCGACCCAGTTGCTGGAGACCATCGACTGGTGCCTGCAGCTCGACCATCTACAGCGGCCGCAGAGCGTCATGGCGCTGCAGAAGGTGCTGCTGCGCGAACGCGACCCCGAAGGCCCGCGCAAGCGTTCCTTCGTCGCCAATCTGCGCAGCACGCTGATGCGGCTGGCGCGTCGCTAGGCAAAGGGGCGGCGGATGAAATTCAGCATCTATCAGGAAAGCAGGCAGGGGCCGCGCAAGGCCAACCAGGACCGCGTGGCCTACTGCTACAGCCGTGACGCCCTGTGCATGATCGTCGCGGATGGCATGGGCGGCCACTTGCACGGCGAAGTGGCCGCCCAGATCGCGACCCAGTTCATTGCCGAAGCCTTCCAGCGCCAGGCGAAGCCCCAGCTCGAGGATCCCTTCCGCTTCCTGTTCGACACCATCATGAACGCGCACCTGGCGATCATCGACTACGCCAACGAGCGCGGCCTGCTGGAAACCCCCCGTACCACCGTCGTCTGCTGCATCGTCCAGGATGGCCTGGCGTACTGGGCGCACGTGGGCGATTCCCGTCTGTACCTCATCCGCGACGGCCGCATCGTGGTCCAGACCAAGGACCATTCGCGTGTGCAGATGCTGGTCGACAGCGGCCGCATCCGCGAGGAAGCGGTGGCGCATCACCCCGAGCGCAACAAGATCTTCAACTGCCTTGGACAGATGGCGCCGCCGAAGATCGATCTCTCGCGCCCCACGGCCTTGCGCCACGGCGATACGCTGCTGCTGTGCACCGACGGCCTCTGGAGCCCCTTGTCGGGCCGGCTGATCTGCGAGGCCCTGCTGCGGGAAGACATCATGTCCGCGGTGCCCAACCTGCTCGATCTGGCCGAATCGCGTGCCGGTCCCGACGGCGACAATCTTTCGGTCATCGCCATGACCTGGGCCGAAGAGCTGCTCGAGGACGGCGACCAGTGGATTTCCACCGTCGAAATGGATCCCAACGCCTACAAGACGACCGTGGTGCAGTTCGGCCGCACCAGCCAGGGCGGTCAGGAGGGCGGCTACCTGAGCGACGAGGAAATCGAGCGCGCCATCGCCGAGATCCGCAACGCCATCAAAAAACACTCCTCCTGATCGGGCGTGACGAAAGCGCCGCGGGTCGCGTACCCTAGGCGATTCCCATTCGGCTGCGCGGCCATGCGCGGCCCTTTCCAGTGGATGATGTGAACATGAACCGACCCAGCGGGCGTCTGCCCGAAGAATTGCGTCCCGTACGGATCACCCGGGGCTATACCAAGCATGCCGAGGGTTCCGTACTCGTGGAATTCGGCGACACCAAGGTGATTTGCACCGCGAGCGTGGACGAGAAGGTGCCGCCCTTCCTGCGCGACAGCGGACAGGGCTGGCTGACCGCGGAATACGGCATGCTGCCGCGCTCGACCCACACCCGCACCGAACGCGAAGCCGCGCGCGGCAGGCAAAGCGGCCGCACGCAGGAGATCCAGCGGCTCATCGGCCGTTCGCTGCGCGCGGTCATGGATCTCGCCAAGCTCGGCCCGCGCACCATTCAGATCGATTGCGACGTGCTGCAGGCCGACGGCGGTACGCGCACGGCCAGTATCACCGGCGCCTTCGTCGCTGCCTGCGACGCGGTGGAATGGCTGCTCGCCGAGCAGCGCATCGCCGAGTCGCCGGTGCGCGATTTCGTTGCCGCCGTCTCGGTCGGCATCTACCAGGGCGTGCCGGTGCTCGATCTCGATTACCAGGAGGACTCGGCCTGCGACACGGACATGAACGTGGTCATGACCGGCAGCGGCGGACTGGTGGAAATCCAGGGCACGGCCGAAGGCGAACCATTCAGCCGCGAGCAGATGGACGCGATGCTCGATCTGGCTGCGCGCGGCATCCGGCAGCTGATCGAAGCGCAGCGCGCGGTGCTGGAGCGCTGAAATGAGCGCGGGCCTTCGGCGGGTGGTGCTGGCCTCGAACAACGCCGGCAAGCTGCGCGAGCTGGAGCAGCTCTTGCAGCCCTTGAGCCTGGAAGTGGTGACGCAGGGTGCGCTTGGCATCGAAGAGGCGGCCGAACCCTACGGTACTTTCGTCGAGAACGCGCTCGCCAAAGCGCGTCACGCGTCCCGCCTGAGCGGGCTGCCGGCGCTCGCCGACGATTCGGGGCTTTGCGTCGCGGCGCTGGGCGGCGCGCCTGGAGTGCATTCTTCCCGCTACGCCGGCGAGCCGAAATCGGACGCGCGCAACAACGCCAAGCTCGTCGCCGCCTTGCGGGGCGTGGCCGACCGCCGCGCGCATTACTACTGTGTGGTGGTGCTGTTGCGCCATGCCGAAGACCCCGAACCGCTCATCGCCGAGGGTCGCTGGTACGGCGAGATCGTGGACGAGCCGCGCGGCAGCGGCGGCTTCGGCTACGACCCGCATTTTTATGTCCCGGCGCTCGGCCGCACGGCGGCGGAACTGGCGCCCGGGCAGAAACATGCGCTCAGCCACCGCGGCCAGGCCTTGCGCCGTCTGATCGCGCTGCTCGAGGAGTGCGGCTGAAGTGGCCCATGTGGTGCCGATCGAGGCGGCGCTGCGCGGCATCCGGCTGAACAGTCTGCCGCCCTTGTCGCTGTACGTGCATCTGCCCTGGTGCGCGCGCAAGTGCCCGTATTGCGACTTCAATTCGCATCCGACGCGGCTTGCCATTCCCGAAACGGAATACGCGCAGGCGCTCGTCGCCGACCTCGAACAGGCGCTGCCGCAGATCTGGGGGCGGCGCGTGTACAGCATTTTCTTCGGCGGCGGCACGCCGAGTCTCTTTTCCGCCGCGACCATCGAGTTTCTGCTCGCCGCATTCCGTGCCCGGCTGCCGCTCGCGCCGGACGTGGAAGTGACGCTGGAAGCCAATCCCGGCAGCGCGGAGGCGCAGAAGTTCGAGGACTATCGCGCTGCCGGCGTGAACCGGCTGTCGATCGGCATCCAGAGTTTCAACGACCGGCATCTCGCGGCGCTCGGCCGCATCCACGACAGCGGCGAGGCGCGGCGCGCGATCGAGATCGCGCAGCGGCATTTCGACAACTACAACCTCGATCTCATGTACGCGCTGCCCGGCCAAAGCGTGGAGGAGGCGCTGGCCGACGTGCGCACCGCCATCGCCACCTGCGCGCCGCATCTGTCCTGCTATCACCTGACGCTCGAGCCGGGCACGCCCTTCCACGAGAACCCGCCGCCGGTGCCGGACGAGGATGCCGCGGCCGAGATTCACGACGCGGTGGTCGCGGAACTGGAGGCTTCGGGCTACAGCCATTACGAGGTCTCCGCCTACGCCAAACCGGGCCGTCTATGCCGGCACAATCTCAATTACTGGCTGTTCGGCGACTATCTCGGCATCGGCGCCGGGGCGCACTCGAAGCTGTCCTTTCACGACCGCATCGTGCGCGAAGTGCGCCACCGCCTGCCGAAGACCTACATCGAACGCGCCGCCGCGGGCGATGCGGTGGCGGAGCGGCGGGAAGTGACGCGCAAGGAACTGCCTTTCGAGTTCATGCTGAACGCCCTGCGGCTGCACGAGGGCTTCGCGGTGCAGCACTTCACCGACTGCACGGGATTGCCGCTCGCCGTGATCGAACGGCCGCTGCGGGAAGCCGAAGCGCGCGGCCTGATCGAGCGCACGCACACCCATATCCGGCCCTCGGCGCGCGGCCGCCGCTATCTCAACGATCTGCTGGAGCTGTTCCTGGCCGACGACTAGACCCAGTCGCGCGGCGGCAGGAAGTCGGTGTAGAGGCGCGCCTCCGGCGTGCCGGGTTCCGGGCGCCAGTCGTAGCGCCACTTCACCACCGGCGGCAGCGACATGAGGATGGATTCTGTACGGCCGCCGGACTGCAGGCCGAACAGCGTGCCGCGGTCGTACACCAGATTGAATTCCACATAACGGCCGCGGCGGTAGGCCTGGAAATCGCGTTCGCGCTCGCCGTAATCCATCGCGCGGCGGCGCTCGACGATGGGCACGTAGGCGTCGAGGAAGGCGTCGCCGACGCTGCGCACCAGGGCGAAACAGGTGTCGAAGTCCGGCGTATTGAGATCGTCGAAGAAGATGCCGCCCACGCCGCGCGCCTCGTTGCGATGCTTGAGGAAGAAGTAGCGGTCGCACCAGGCCTTGAATCGCGGATAGAGATCCGCGCCGAAAGGCGCGAGCGCGTCGCGGCAGGTGCGATGGAAGTGTTGCGCATCCTCCTCGAAGCCGTAGTAGGGCGTGAGATCCATGCCGCCGCCGAACCACCACACGGGTTCCGCACCGGCTTTGGCGGCGACGAAGAAGCGCACGTTCATGTGCACGGTGGGCACGTAGGGATTGCGCGGATGCAGCACCAGCGATACGCCCATGGCTTCGAAGCTGCGGCCGGCGAGCTCCGGCCGTGCCGCGGTGGCCGAAGGCGGCAGCGCATTGCCATGCACATGGGAGAAGTTCACACCGCCGCGCTCGAATACGCCGCCTTCCTCGATCACCCGGCTGATTCCGCCGCCGCCTTCGTTGCGCGTCCAGGTGTCGGCGCGGAAACGGCCGCTGCCATCCAGCGCTTCCAGCGTTTCGACGATCCGCGTCTGCAGTGCGGTGAAGTATTCGCGCGGAGCCCGGGTGTCCATCAGCGTCCGCCTGCGTTGAGCGCGCGATGGCCGATATCGCGCCGCATTTGCATGCCGGCGAAACGGATGCCGTCGGCGATCTGGTAGGCGCGTGTCTTGGCCATCTTGATGCTGTCGCCCAGCGCGGTGACGCACAGCACCCGTCCGCCGGCCGTGACGAGCCGGCCGTTTTCGATCGCCGTACCGGCATGGAAGACGTGGTAATCCTCGCCGCCGCTTGCGGGCAGGCCTTCGATCACATCGCCCTTGCGCGGCGTGTCGGGATAGTTGGCCGCGGCAAGTACGACGCCGAGCGCGGCGCGCCGGTCCCATTCGACTTCGGTCTTGTCGAGCCGGCCTTGCATGGCCGCTTCCAGCAGCTCGTAGAGATCGCTCTTCAGCCTGAGCAGGATGGGCTGCGTTTCCGGGTCGCCCAGCCGGCAGTTGAATTCCAGCACCTTGGGATTGCCCGCGCGGTCGATCATCAGACCGGCGTAGAGGAAGCCCGAGTAGGGTTCGCCGTCCGCTTTCATGCCCTGGATGGTGGGCAGGATGATTTCGCGCACGATGCGGGCGTGCAGCGCGGGCGTGACGACCGGCGCGGGCGAATAGGCGCCCATGCCGCCGGTGTTGGGTCCCTGGTCGCCGTCGAGCAGCCGTTTGTGATCCTGACTCGTCGCCAGCGGCAGCACGTGCTCGCCGTCGGCGAGCACGATGAAGCTCGCTTCCTCGCCTTCCAGATACTCTTCGATCACGACGCGCGCGCCTGCATCGCCCATGCTGTTGTCCACCAGCATGCGGTCGACCGCTGCGTGCGCTTCGGTCGCGCTCATGGCCACGACCACGCCTTTGCCCGCGGCCAGGCCGTCGGCCTTGATGACGATGGGCGCGCCCTGTTCGTCGATGTAGGCATGCGCGGCCTGCGCGTCGCTGAAGGTCCGATAGCGGGCAGTGGGGATGCCGTGGCGCAGCATGAACTGCTTGGCGAAGTCCTTGGAGCTTTCGAGCTGCGCCGCTTTTTGCGTGGGACCGAAGATGCGCAAGCCCCTGGCGCGGAACAGGTCCACGACACCGGCCGCAAGCGGAGCTTCGGGGCCGACCACCGTGAGCTGGATGTTTTCGCGCTCGGCGAAATCCGCCAGGGCCGCGAGGTCGGTGACGGGCAGGTTTTCCAGTCCGGGTTCCTGCGCGGTGCCGCCGTTGCCGGGCGCCACGAAGACCTTCTGCACACGCGGGCTCTGCGCCAGCCGCCAGGCGATGGCGTGCTCGCGACCGCCGCTACCAATGACGAGCAGTTTCATAGCGATGTTCCTTTGGCCGCCTCGAAGGCGCTAGACGAGTCTTAGTGCCGGAAGTGTCGCACGCCGGTGAAGACCATGGCGAGACCGTGCTCGTCGGCCGCGGCGATCACTTCCTCGTCGCGCATGCTGCCCCCCGGGTGGATGACCGCCGTCGCGCCGGCCGCGGCGGCCACGTCGATGCTGTCGCGGAAGGGGAAGAAGGCGTCCGAGGCAACCACCGAACCTGCGAGCGACAGGCCGGCGTTCTGGGCCTTGATCGCGGCGATGCGTGCGCTGTCGACGCGGCTCATCTGACCGGCGCCGATGCCGAGCGTGCGTCCCGCCTTGGCGTACACGATCGCGTTCGACTTGACGTATTTCGCTACCCGCCAGGCGAACAGCAGATCGCGCATCTCTTCCTCGGTGGGGGCGCGCCGGCTCACGACCTTGAATCCGCCGGCTTCGTTTTCCAGCGCGTCGGGCGTTTGCACCAGCAGCCCGCCGCCCACGCGCTTGAGATCGTAGCGATGCGTCGCCGTACCGGGCGGGATGACGAGCACCCGCACGTTGGGTTTGGCTTGCAAATGCGCAGCCGCGGCCTCGCTCACGGCGGGCGCGATGACGACTTCCACGAATTGCCGGGTCACCGCGCGCGCCGTCTGTTCGTCGAGCTCGCGGTTGAAGGCGATGATGCCGCCGAAGGCCGAGACGGGATCGCAGGCGTAGGCCAGTTCGTAAGCCGTGGCGGGATCCTGCGCCTGCGCCACGCCGCAGGGATTGGCGTGTTTGATGATCACGCAGGCCGGCTCGTCGAAAGTCTTCACGCATTCCCACGCGGCGTCCGCGTCGGCGATGTTGTTGTACGAGAGTTCCTTGCCTTGCAGCTGGGTGTAGGTCGCGAGGCTTCCCTCGGGCGCGTCCGGATCGCGGTAGAACGCGGCTGCCTGGTGCGGATTCTCGCCGTAGCGCATGGTCTGCACGCGCGTCCATTGCAGGCTGAGCGTCTGCGGGAACGTGCCCGGCGCGCCGCTTTCGTCGAGCGACGTCAGGTAGTTCGCGATCGCGCCGTCGTAGGCCGCGGTGTGCGCGAAGGCTTTCTTCGCCAGCTCGAAACGCAGCGCCGCGCTCAAGGCGCCGCCGTTCGCGCGCAGTTCATCGAGCACGCGTTCGTAGTCCGCCGGATCGGTGACCACGCCGACGCTGCCGTAGTTCTTGGCTGCGCCGCGCACCATCGAAGGCCCGCCGATGTCGATGTTCTCGATCGCCTCCTCGAGCGTGCAGCCCGGCCGCGCAACGGTCTGGGTGAAGGGGTAGAGATTGACCACCACCAGGTCGATCGGCTCGATATCGGCCTGCGCGATCGCCTGCATGTGTTCCGGCACATCGCGGCGCGCGAGGATGCCGCCGTGGATTTTGGGATGCAGGGTTTTGACCCGGCCGTCGAGCATTTCCGGAAAGCCGGTGTAGTCCTCGACCGCGGTGACGGGCAGCCCCGCCTCGACGAGCAGGCGCGCCGTGCCGCCGGTCGAAAGAATGCCCACGCCGAGTTCGTGCAGGGCGCGGGCGAAATCGACCACGCCGCGCTTGTCCGAAACGCTGATGAGGGCGCGTCGCACGCGGATGTTCATGATTCGTCCCGGGTTGCGATGCCCGCGGCGCGCGCGCCGCGGGCTTAGAACTTGATCTTGTACTGCTGGATCTTCTTGCGCAGCGTGTTGCGGTTGATGCCCAGCATTTCGGCGGCCACGGTCTGGTTACCTTCGGCGCGATGCAACACGGCTTCCAGCATCGGTTTTTCGACGTGCTTCAACACCATTTCATAGACCGAGCGCGGCTTCTCGCCGTCCAGGTCTTTGAAATAGCGCTCCAGCGATTTGCGCACGCAATCGCTCAGTTCGCTGGCTTGTTTCATGCCGCCTCCTCCACCAGGGCCTCCTCGTATCTCAGTCGCTGATCTTGTTGTTCGAGTTCGGTGAAGAATCGCTCGACTGCCGCGAGCTGCTCTTCACACGTGGCGAGCTGATTCATCTCGCGACGGAATGCTGCCGAGCCGTGCAAACCTTTCGTATACCAAGAGATGTGTTTGCGTGCCACCTTGACACCGGTCTCGCGGCCGTAGAATGCGTAGAGCTCGTGCAGATGTTCGACGAGCACCGCGCGGATTTCCGAGACCAGGGGCGGCGGCAGCAGCTCGCCGGTCCGGAAATAGTGTTCGATTTCACGGAAGATCCAGGGCCGGCCCTGCGCCGCGCGGCCGATCATCACGCCGTCGGCGCCGGTGTACTCGAGCACCTGGCGCGCTTTTTCGGGGGTCGTGATGTCGCCGTTGGCGATGACCGGCAGCCGCGTACGCTGCTTGACCTCGCGGATGGTGTCGTACTCGGCCTCGCCGCTGTAGCCGCAGGCGCGGGTGCGGCCGTGAATGGCGAGCAACTGCACGCCCGATTGCTCGGCGATGCGGGCGATGGTCACGGCGTTGCGGTTGTTCTTGTCCCAGCCGGTGCGGATCTTGAGCGTGACCGGCACGGGCACCGCTTTGACGACCGCTTCGAGGATGCGGCCCACCAGGGGTTCGTCCTTGAGCAGGGCGGAGCCGGCCATGACGTTGCAGACCTTCTTCGCCGGACAGCCCATGTTGATGTCGATGATCTCGGCGCCGCGTTCGACGTTGTAGCGCGCGGCATTGGCCATCATTTGCGGATCGGCGCCGGCGATCTGCACCGAAATGGGCGAAACCTCGCCTTCGTGATTGGCGCGCCGGCGCGTCTTTTCGCTCCCGTAGAGCAGCGAATTCGACGTCACCATCTCGGACACGGCGAGGCCGGCGCCGAAACGCTTGCAGAGCTGCCGGAACGGCCGATCCGTCACGCCGGCCATGGGCGCGACGAACAAGTTGTTCCGCAGCACGTGAGCGCCGATCTGCATGAGTGTCGCGAAGGGAGACTGATCAAAGGGAGGGAGCGATTCTAACCCCAATCCAAAGGGGTGGAAATCGGCATTTTCTACTATTGGTCGCATGTCGCGGCGCATGCGCATTCGTCGCGCATGGCGACAGCGGACAAGCGCTTGTTTTGGTTTGATCTCGTGTAGTGAAACGGGTGTCTATCACGGCAGCGCACGCGCGCCGTAAATCATCCGGCGGGCGAAGAACCGGCGTGCGGGCGGAATGAGATCGAGCGCGGCCAGCGCAGCGCCGCGCGCCCAGCGCAGCGCACCGTCGTCGTTCGAAAACACCCGGATCAACGTATCGGTGAGGCCGATGGTCGCGTGACGGTCGAGGCCTCGCCGTGTGCGATAGGCGGCCAGCATTTCCGCTTCGCCGAGACGCTCGCGCGGCGTTGCGCGCAACAGCTTGGCCAGGTCCATCGCGTCGCGCAAGCCGAGGTTCAAACCCTGACCCGCAACGGGATGCAGCGTCTGCGCGGCGTTGCCGACGACGATGGTGCGTGCGGCGGCGATGGGATTGGTGCGGTAGCGCAACAGCAGCGGCACGCTGGCGCGATCGCTCACTTCCACGAAACGCCCCAGTCGGCTGCCGAAATGCGATTCCAGCCGCCGCAGGAAGCTCGACTCGTCCAGCGCCAGCAGGGCGGGGGCGTCGGTGCGCTTCACCGTCCAGACCAGCGCGTAGCGGTCATCGAAAGGCAACAGCGCGAGCGGACCGTCGGGCGTGAAGCGTTCCCATGCGGTGCCGGTCTGCGCAGCTTCGCAGCGCACCAGGCCGACGATCGCCGACTGGCCGTAATCGCGCAACGCCCATTCGTCACCCATGGACTGTCCGCCGTCAGCGAGCACCAACAATCGCGCGCGCAGTCGAGTGCCGTTGTCGAGCGTGACGACGGCGGCGTGGCGATCCGTTTCCCGGCGCACCACCCGCCCGACGACGTGTTCGGGCGCGACGCGCGCTTTGAGGTCGGCGGCAAGCACCGAGAGATCGATCACATAGCCGAGCGCGGGCACCTGCATGTCGGCCTGGGTGATGAGGGTGCGGCCGAAACCGCCCGATTGCGAGACGTGCACGGTCGAGATCGGTGTGGCCGTTTTCAACGCAGTGGCGCCCAGGCGCTCCAGGATCAGACGGCTGCCGTGCGACAGCGCGATGGGGCGCAGGCCGTCGATGCGCCGTTCCTGCGGTTCGACGAGCCTGACTTCGAGTCCGCAGCCGCGCAGTGCGAGCGCGAGGGCGGCGCCGACGGGGCCGCCGCCGGTGATCAGCACGTCGCAATGGAAAGCTTCAGCGTCCATCGCGCATCAGCGCCTCGATGTCTGCGACCGTCTTGGGTACGCCGCCGGTGATGACTTCGCAGCCCGATTCGGTGACCACCACATCGTCTTCGATACGGATGCCGATGTTCCAGTACTGCTCGGGCACGCCTTCGCCGGGACGGACGTAGCAGCCGGGCTCCACTGTGAGCACCATGCCCGGCTCGAGCGGCAGCCATTCGCCGCCCTGCTTGTACTCGCCGGCATCGTGCACGTCGAGGCCGAGCCAGTGACCGGTGCGGTGCATGTAGAACTGCTTGTACTGCTCCTGCTCCAGCACGCCGTCGAGCGATCCCTTGCACAGGCCCAGATCGATGAACCCTTGGGCGAGCACGCGCACCGCAGCGTCGTGCGGTTCGTTCCAGCGCCGTCCCGGGGCGGTCGCCTCGATCGCCGCGGCCTGCGCGGCCAGCACCAGTTCGTAGAGCTCGCGCTGCGGGCCGCTGAAGCGGCCGTTCACGGGGAAGGTGCGGGTGATGTCGGAGGCGTAGCCGTCGAGTTCGCAACCGGCGTCGATCAGCAGCAGATCGCCGTCGTTCAGCCGCCGGCTGTTGTCGCGGTAATGCAGCACGCAGGCGTTGGCGCCGCCGGCGACGATCGGCCAGTAAGCGGGAAACTGCGCGCCGTGGCGGCGGAATTCGTACAGCAGTTCCGCCTCGATTTCGTATTCCATGCGCCCCGGGCGCGTCGCGCGCATGGCGCGGCAGTGCGCCTGCGCCGAGATGTCGGCGGCGCGGCGCATGAGGTCGAGCTCGTGCGCGTCCTTGCGCAGGCGCATCGCATCCAGGATGAGGCGCCAGTCGCGGATCTCCGCCGGGGCGGTGATGCCGGTGCGCGTCATGGCGCGCACGCGGTTGAGCCAGCCGAGGACGCGCTCGTCCCAGGACTTGTCCATGCCGGGCGCGAAATAGAGCACCGGCTGATCGGCGATCAACTCCATCATCCGCTCGTCCAGGGCGGCGATGGGATAGGCGGCGTCGAAGGCGAAACGCTCGCGCGCGGCCTCGGGTCCGTAGCGGAAGCCGTCCCACAGTTCGCGTTCAGGATGCTTTTCGCGACAGAACAGGATCGATTGCGGCGCCTCGCCGGCGACGAGCACGAGCACCGCCTCGGGTTCCGGGAAGCCGCTCAGGTAGTAGAAGTAGCTGTCGAAGCGGTACGGGTAGTCGCTGTCGCGGTTGCGGATCCGTTCAGGCGCGGTGGGGACGATCGCGATGCCGCGCCCCATCGTCTTCAACAATGCCTGGCGGCGGGCGAGGTAGGGCGTGGGATCGAAGCTGGACATGGCGGTTCGCACGGGCGAGAAGGCGATTGTCCCTTGCCCGCGACGCGCAGGCAAGCTAGCGCAGCAGGGCTTCCACTTGCGCCAGACGCTCGGGCGTGCCGACGTCGTACCAGATGCCGGCGTGGTGTTCGCCGCTCGCGAGGCCTGCATCGGCCGCCTGGCGCAGCAGCGGCGCAAGCGGCGCCTTCGTACCGGGCGCGATGCCCGCGAACAGCTCGGGCCGGTAGAGCGCGATGCCGCTGAACGTGAGCTTCGGCTCGCCCTGGTTGTGCACGCGGCCCTCACGCAAGTGGAAATCCCCGCCCGCGTGATGCGGCGGATTGTCCACGAGCACCAGATGGCAGAGGTCTTTGCCCAGTTCGCGGCGCCGCAGGGCGGAAAAGTCGTAACGGCAGTAGATGTCGCCGTTGGCGACGATGAACGGTTCGCTCCCGAGCAGAGGCAGCGCCTTGGCGATGCCGCCGGCTGTTTCCAGCGCCTGTCCTTCCGCGGAGTAGCGGATCTCCACGCCCCAGGCGCTGCCGTCGTTCAGGGTCTCTTCGATCTGCGCGCCCAGGTGGGCGTGGTTGACGACCAGTTCGCGGATGCCGGCGTCGCGCAACTGCTCGATGAGATGCACGATCATGGGTTTGCCGCCGAGCGGCAGCAGCGGCTTGGGCGTGCGGTCGGTGAGCGGCCGCATGCGCTCGCCGCGCCCGGCCGCGAGAATCATGGCTTTCATGGTTCAGAAGGTGTAGCCGACTTGCGGCGTCTTGCCCTCGAGCTCGTCCAGCAGCAGGAGCAGCGGCTTGAAGGCGTCGTAGCGCCTGCAGACGGCGCGGATGTACTCGAGAAAGCGCGGCGTGTCCTCGAGATAACCCTGCTTGCCGTCGCGATAGTACAGGCGCGCGAAAATGCCGGCGACCTTGAGATGACGCTGCAGGCCCATCCACTCGAAATCGCGGTAGAACTCGGCGAAATCCTCGCGCACCGGCAGGCCCGCGCGCCGTGCCTTCTCCCAGTAGCGGATGACCCAGTCGAGCACCCGTTCCTCGTCCCAGCTGATGAATGCGTCCTTGAACAGTGACAGCACGTCGTAGGTGATGGGCCCGTAGACCGCGTCCTGGAAATCGAGGATGCCGGGATTGGGGTCGCTCAGCATCAGATTGCGCGGCATGTAATCGCGGTGCACATAGACCTTCGGCTGCGCGAGCGCGCTGGCGACGAGGAGCGCGAAACCGCGCTCCAGCACGTTGCGTTGCGCTTCACTGAGCTGGATGCCCAGATGCCGGCCGACATACCACTCGGGAAAGAGCTCCATTTCGCGCCGCAGCAACGCGGCGTCGTATTCGGGCAGTACGCCGGGGCGGCTGGCGAGCTGCCACTTGACCAGCGCGTCGGTGGCATCGGCGTAGAGCCGGTTGGCGTTGTCCTCGTTGAGCACCTGCAGGAAGGTTTGCGTGCCGAGATCGGTGAGCAGCAGGAACCCCTGTTCGAGCGATTGCGCCACGATCCGCGGCGCGTTCAGGCCGGCCTCGGCGAGCAACCCGGCGACATGGATGAACGGACGGCAGTCCTCGTGCTCCGGCGGAGCATCCATCGCGATGAGCGTGCGAGGGCTGCGGTTCTCGAAGGTGACGCGGAAATAGCGGCGGAAACTCGCGTCAGCCGAGGCCGGCGCTAGCGTGAATCGATCCGTCGGGAATTGCCGGGTCAGCCATTGTTCCAGTAGCGCGGTTCGATCCATGCGTTGCCTTGCGAGGAGCTTTGTGCGATTTTAGCAGCCATTTTTTTGTCCTCCTTTTTCCCGATGCCCGAGTCCAAGCTGCACGCCGCGATGGCGGTGGTGCTCGCCATGAGCGTGCTCCACGCCCCCAGCGCATGGGGTCAGGCGCAGGGGCTGCGGCTCGACCGGGCGATGGGCCCGCAGCCCAGCGGCGAAGACTTGCCGACCTTCATCCGTGCGGACCGGCTGGAAGGTCTGACCGAAACCGAGCTGGAGGCGAGCGGCAACGTCGAGATCCGCAAGGGCACGAGCACGCTGTACGCCGACCACGTCCGTTACCTGCCCGAGGACGACGAGGCGGTGGCGACGGGCAATGTCCGCGTGCTGGTCAAAGGGGACGAGATCACCGGACCCCGTCTGCGCATGCGGCTGGGCGAGACGCTGGGGATTTTCAACGATCCGGTGTTCAACCTGGCGCCGCGCGATCTGCTGCGGGATCCCGACGAGCCGGATGCGGAGGTGACCGCCATCGAACGCGGCGCGCTGCCGCCGGTGCGCAGCCGCGGCGACGCCAAGGCGCTGCGTTTCCTCGGACCGGACCGTTACCGCATGAGCAACGCCCGCTTCACCACGTGCGAGCCCGGCCAGGACGACTGGTTCGTCAATGCGGAGGAACTGCACGTGGACATGGAGCGGGAGGTCGCGACCGCGCGCAACTTCAGCCTGACGTTCCTCGGCGCGACGACTCCGGAGTTCCCGTATTTCGCCTTCCCGCTCAACAACGCGCGCAAGAGCGGTTTCCTGCCGCCGAGCCTGTCGCTGAGCGGCAAGAACGGTGCCGATGTCACGCTGCCCTACTACTGGAACATCGCGCCCAACTACGACGCCACCATCACGCCCCGCTACATCGCCAAGCGAGGCGTGCAGTTGCAGACGGAGTTCCGTTACCTGCAGCCGGAGCATTACGGCGTCCTGCGTTACGAAACGCTGCCGAGCGACCGGCAGTTCGACGAGAGCCGCTGGGGCGCTTCGATCTCGCATCAATCAGTCTGGACCAACGGCTGGTCCGGCTATATCGACTACGCCAAGGTTTCGGACGACGACTATTTCCGCGATCTCTCCGGCAATCTGTCGATCGCGACCCAGACTTATCTTAAGCAGGAAGCGCTGCTGCAATATTCGCGTTCGGGCTGGTGGTACGCCTACGGACGCGTGCAGAAGTTCCAGGTGCTGCAGGACCCGCTAGCTCCCATTCCGGAGCCGTACGAGCGGGTGCCGCAGCTCTTGCTCAAGGTGCTGAACCAGGACGCCACCTATCTCGACCTCGGCCTGGACGGCGAATACGTGAAGTTTGACCATCCCACGCTGCAGACGGGCAGCCGGCTGATCGCCTATCCCAGCATCGCGCTGCCTTTGACGACGCCCGGCGCCTTCATCAAGCCGAAGATCGGCTGGCATGCCACCTGGTACGATCTGGACGATTTCCAGAACCTGGACGGCGGCCGGCGGACCCGGTCCGTGCCCATCGCCAGTTTGGACGCAGGCCTGATTTTCGAACGCGAGACGCGCTGGCTCGGGGTCGACTGGCTGCAGACGCTGGAACCCAGGCTGTACTACCTCTACGTGCCGTACCGCAGGCAGGACGACATTCCGCTCTTCGACACCACGATCGCGGATTTCAACTATAGCCAGCTGTTCTCCGAAAACGCCTTTGTCGGCGGGGACCGGATCGCGGACGCCAATCAGCTGACGGTGGGGGTCACGAGCCGCTTCGTGTCGCCCACCACCGGTCAGGAGATGCTGCGCGCCTTCATCGGCCAGCGCTACTACTTCGAGGACCAGCGGGTGACCTTGTCGAACGCGCCGGAGCACCGGCCGCGCAGCAGCGACATCTCGCCCATCCTCGCCAGCGTATCGGGCCGGGTGGCGCCCGACTGGTTCGTGGAGGCGACCGCCCAGTACGGCTGGGACGAGCGGGAGCTTGAACGGCTCAATGCCGGGGTGCGCTATTCGCCCGCGCCGGCGAGCGTCATCAATCTGTCCTACCGCTACACCAACGCCAGCCAGACGACCATCGGCGAGATCAGCACGGTCGACCTGTCCGCGCAGTGGCCGCTGACCGACAGGCTCTACGGACTGGGACGGATCAACTACGACACCAACGGCGGCGGCGTGGTCGAGCGGCTGCTCGGCCTTGAATATAATGCCGGGTGCTGGATCATCCGCGCGGTGTTCCACGACTTCAAGACGGCGACCAATCAGGAGACGCGGGTGTTCTTCCTCCAGCTGGAACTCAACGGCTTTTCGCGCCTGGGCTCGAATCCGTTCAATACGCTGCGCCGCAATATCCCGGGCTATACCGCGACGAACCTGATCCGCGAGGGTGAAACCAGCGTTTTCGATCGCGGCGATTCGGTTTCACCATGGCAGATGCAATGACCACCGCACAGATGGCAAAGCGCAAATTCGAACGACTTCTCGTCGCCCTGGGGTTGATTCTGGGCTGTGCCGCCGCGCTCGCGCAGCCCCAGCGCATCGTGCTTGCCGACCGTATCGTCGCGGTCGTCAACAACGAAGTGATCACGCAAAGCGATTTGAGGGAGCGCGTGGAGACGGTCATGCGTCAGCTCGAACGCAGCGGCACCCGGATTCCGCCGCGCGAGGTGATCGAGCAGCAGGTGCTCGAACGCATGATCGTCGATCGGGCCCAGATGCAGTTCGCCAGGGAGACGGGAATCGTGGTCGACGATGCGGCGCTGGACGCCGCGATCGCGCGCATCGCCCAGAACAACGGCTTGAGCGTGGCCGATTTCCGCGCGGCGCTCGAGCGCGACGGGATTCCCTACGACCGTTTCCGGGAGGACGTGCGGACCGAAATGGTGCTGTCGCGGCTGCGCGAACGGGAGATCAACAGCCGTATCCAGGTGAGCGAAAGCGAGATCGACAACTTCCTCGCCGAACAGCAGCGCGAGGGCGTGGACAGTAACATCGAATTCCACCTCTCTCACATCCTCATCCGCGTGCCCGAACACGCCACCCCCGACCAGCTCGCCGAACGGCGGCAGCGCGCTCAGGAAGTGCGCAACCGCGCGCTGGCGGGCGAGGATTTCGCGCAGCTCGCGGTGGCGTTCTCGGAAGCGCCGGACGGGCTCAAAGGCGGCGACATGGGCTGGCGCGATGCCGGCAAGCTGCCGGAGCTGTTCGTCAAGGCGGTTGCGGCGCTGCAGCCGGGACAGATCAGTGAAGTGCTGCGCAGCCCCGCCGGGTTCCATGTGCTCAAGCTGCACGACCGCCGCGGCAGCGCCACGCCGCTGGAGGCGATGACGGTGGAGCAGACCCGCGTGCGACACATCCTCGTGCGCACCAACGAACTGGTCTCGGAAGAGGAGGCCTTGCGCAAGCTCACCGTGCTGCGCGAACGCATCGTACAGGGGGCCGATTTCGCCGAACTCGCGCGGCTCAATTCGGACGACGCGAGCGCGGCCCGCGGCGGCGATCTGGGCTGGGTGCTGCAGGGCGACACGGTGCCCGAGTTCGAGCGCGCAATGAACGCGCTGGCGCCGGGCGAAATCAGCCGGCCGGTGAAGACGCCGTTCGGCTATCACCTCATCCAGGTTCTGGAGCGCCGCGTCGCCGACGTCAGCGGCGACCGCAAGCGCATGGAAGCGCGGCGCATCCTGCACGAACGCAAGGCCGAAGAGGCGTACCAGGAATGGCTGCGCCAGTTGCGCGACCGTGCCTTCGTGGAGTACCGGCTCGAGGAGGGCTGAGCGCGTGGCATCGCAGCCGCCGCGTATCGCCGTCACCAGCGGCGAGCCGGCCGGCATCGGGCCGGACATCTGCATCGCGCTCGCGGAACGCGAGTTCGAAGCCGAGCTGGTCGTGCTCGGCGATCAATCCCTGCTCGCGCAGCGCGCGGCGCGACTGAACCGCTCTGTGGACGGGCTGCGCATCCGGCACATCCCGGCGAGCGCGCCGTGCACGCCCGGCGTGCTGGACCCGGCCAACGGTCCCTATGTCCTGGCGCTGCTCGACGAGGCGATCGAAGGTTGTCTTGCCGGCCGCTACGACGCCATGGTCACCGCGCCGGTGCAGAAGAGCGTCATCAACGACGCCGGCATCGCCTTCACCGGTCACACCGAATACCTGGCCGACCGCGCCGGCGCGGAAGTCGTCATGATGCTTGCCGGCGGCGGCTTGCGCGTGGCGCTGGCCACCACGCATCTCGCGCTCAAGGACGTTCCCGGTGCGCTGAACCGGGATGCGCTCACGCGCGTGCTGCGCATCATCGATGCCGATCTGCGGCGCCGTTTCGGCATCGCCGAACCCCGCGTCCTCGTGGCCGGGCTCAATCCGCATGCGGGCGAAAGCGGCTATCTGGGCCGGGAGGAAATCGACATCATCACGCCGGTGCTCGACGCACTGCGCGCCGAGGGCATGCGGTTACGGGGCCCCCTGCCGGCCGACACGCTGTTCACGCCCCGCCATCTTGCCGAGGCGGACTGCGTGCTGGCGATGTATCACGACCAGGGTTTGCCGGTGCTCAAGTACGCGAGCTTCGGCCGCGGGGTCAACATCACGCTCGGTCTGCCCTTCATCCGTACGTCGGTCGATCACGGCACGGCGCTCGACCTGGCGGCAACCGGCAAGGCCGATCCTGGCAGCCTGTTCGAGGCGATCGAGACCGCCATCGACATGGTGCGGCACGAACGCCGGGCACGGGGCGGCCAATGACTCGTGCGCCGGGCAACGGGCTGTCGCGCCGCTCGAACCGATGAAACCCCACATTCCGCGCCGCCGCTTCGGCCAGAACTTCCTCGTCGACCGGAACATCATCGAGGCGATCGTCGCCGCGATCGCTCCGTCGCCTGGCGAGACCGTCGTCGAAATCGGGCCGGGCTTCGGCGCGCTCACCCAGCCGCTGCTCGAACGGCTGCCGAGCCTGCACGTGATCGAGATCGACCGCGATCTCGTCGCCCGCCTGCGGGACCGGTATCCCGCCGACCGTCTAGTCATCCACGAAGGCGACGTGCTCGACTTCGATTTCGGCAGCCTGCCGGCGCCGTTCAGGCTGGTCGGCAATCTGCCTTACAACATTTCGACCGAGCTGCTGTTCCGCATCGTCCCGGTGGCCGACCGCCTGACCGACGCGCACTTCATGCTGCAACGCGAAGTGGTCGAGCGCATGGTGGCACCGCCTTCCACCGCGGCCTATGGGCGGCTGTCGGTGATGCTGCAGTACCGCTTCGAGATGAAAAAGCTCATCGACGTGCCGCCTTCGGCGTTCCGCCCCGCCCCGAAAGTGGAATCGGCGGTGGTGCGGCTGATCCCGCGCCCGCGGGCTGCGCTTGCCGAGGTGGATCAGGCGGCGCTGGCACGCGCGGTGACCACGGCGTTCACTAAACGGCGCAAGACGTTGCGCAATGCCCTGGCCGGTCTGATCGAGCCGGAGGCCTTGCGCGAACTGGGGATCGATCCGCAGTTGCGGCCGGAAAATCTCGGCGTCGCCGAGTATGTCGCCATCGCCAACGCGATCGCGCCTGATCACAGCTCCGGAATGAGATGGCCGCGGGTGCGCAACGCCTCGCGCGCCCGCTGATAGTCCGGATAGAGCCGCGCGACTTCGCGCCAGAAGGCGGGCGAATGGTTCATATGGCGCAGATGCGCCAGTTCGTGCGCCACGACGTAATCGATGAGCGGCAGCTCGAAGTGCATCAGCTTCCAGTTGAGCAGGATGCGCGCGCTGCCGTCGCGTTTGCGCGTGCAGCAGCCCCACTGGGTCCGGGCGCGTGACAACGCGACTTCCGGCGCCGGCACGCCGAGCCGCGGCGCGAGTTGCCCGATGCGTGAACGGTAGAGCACAAGCGCTTCGCGCTTGATCCATGCGATCACGCGGTCGCGCAGCGCGGCGGGATCGAAGGGCGCTGCCATAGGCACTTCCAGCCGGTCGTCGCACAGCCTGACGTCGTCCGCGGCGCCATCCACGCAATGCAGCACCACTTCGCGGCCCAGGTAGGGCAGGCGCGCGCCGTCCTGCCACAGGAAATGCGGCCGCGACGGACGGCGCCCCTGCAGATGCTTGAGGATCCAGCGTTCCTTTTCGCGGATGAAGGCTTCCACTTCGGCGAGCGTGACCCAGCGCGGCGCCGCGGCGTGCAGACCGCGCTCGTCGATCAGCAGCCCGATGGTGCGGCGCGCGGAACGGCGGAAGCGGTAGGGGACGACCTGCCCGCCGAGCACGATGTAGCGTTCGCGTCCGGGCGGGTGCTGCGGCGGCGCGGCCTCGTCGGGCGGAGATTCGACGAGGAAGGGCAGCTGGTACTGCATCGGCTTCAGGATTCCGATGTGTCGGCGAGCAGCGCGGGCGCGGCGTCGCCTTCGGTGCGCGCTTCGGCGACGAGGCGCTCGACTTCGCCTTCGATCCAGGCTTCGACCGCGCGCATCACTTCTTCGGGCGTCTTGCCCGCGGTGTCCATGGGCTCGCCGATGACGACCGTCACCTTGCCCGGGCGTTTCAGGAACGAATTTCTGGGCCACACCAGGCCGGCGTTGTGCGCGACCGGCAGCACCCGGGCGTTGTTGTGCACCGCCAGGATGGCGCCGCCGAGACGGTAGGTGCCGCGCTTGCCGACCGGCACGCGCGTGCCTTCGGGATAGATCATGATCGAAAAGCCTTGCCGCAGGCGCTCTCCGCCGAGTTCGATCAGACGCATCATCGCCGCCTTGCGGTTGGCGCGGTTGATGGCGATCGGGCTCATCAGCGCCAGTCCCCAGCCGAGAAAGGGCACCCACAGCAGCTCGCGCTTCATCACGTAGACGTGCGGTGGAAAGATGGCGTTGAAGGCCAGCGTCTCCCAGGCCGACTGGTGTTTGGACAGGATCACCACCGGCTCGGTGGGAATGTGTTCTCTTCCGCGCACTTCGTAGCGGATGCCGAGCACATGCTTCGCCAGCCAGGTGGCGAAGACTGGCCAGCCGATGATGACGCGATGCCGGGCCTTGCGCGGCAGCGGCGCGAGCGCGAGCACGAGAAAGCTGTAGGGAATGACGACGATCAGCAGGATCAGCTGATAGAGCGCCGAACGCAGAAAGTTCATAGCGGGCGAATCAACTCCTGGGCCACCGCGGCCAGATCGGGAAAGATCTTCGTGCCGGGAGGCAATGCCTCATGTTGCGTTTTGCTGCCTTTGCCGGTCAGCACGAGGATCGGTTGGGCGCCGACCGCGGCCGCCGCCTGCAGATCGCGCAGCGAATCGCCGACGGCGGGCACGCCCGCGAGCGGCACGTTCAGGCGCTCGCCGATCTCCACCAGCATGCCCGGATTGGGCTTGCGGTAAAAGGAATTGGAATCCGCCGTGTCGGGGCAATAGAAGATGGCGTCGATGCGCCCGCCTGCTTGCGCGACCTGTCTGTGCATCTTGTCGTGAATGGCGTTCAGGGTCGCCATGTCGAACAGCCCCCGGCCGATGCCCGACTGGTTGGTGGCGACCACAACGCGATAGCCGGCCTGGGTGAAGCGCGCGATGGCTTCGAGGCTGCCGGGAATGGGGCGCCACTCATCCGGGCTTTTGATGAATTGCGGGCTGTCGTAGTTGATGACGCCGTCGCGGTCGAGGATGAGCAGTTTCATGCGCTGGGCAAAACGGCGCGGCCGATGATGGCCGCGCCATTGTACCGGGGCGGCATCGCCGCCGCTATGCCGCGAGCCTGGAGATGTCCGCCACCCGGTTCATGAGCCGGTCGAGCGCGGCGAGCAGCGCCAGCCGGTTGTCGCGCACGGCGGCATCCTCCGTCATCACCATGACTTCGTCGAAGAATCGGTCGACGGCGTTGCGCGCGCCGGCCAGCGTGCTGAGCGCTTCGGTGTAGCGCCGGTCCTGCATGTGGTTCTCGATCTGCGGTCCGAGGCTCAGCAAGGTGTCGAAGAGCGCCAGTTCGGCCGCCTCGCGCATGAGCTCGGCCTTGGGTGCGCGTTCGACCACTTCTGCCTTTTTCAGGATGTTGCGGATGCGCTTGTTCGCCGCGGCGAGGCTATCGGCCTCCGGCAATGCACGGAAGCGCTGCACCGCCTCCAGCCGCGGCACCAGATCGTCGATGCGCGTGGGCTGATGCGCGAGCACGGCTTCGATTTCGTCGGCCTTGAAGCCGCGTTCGCGCAGGTACGAACGCAGGCGGTCGAGCATGAAGGCGTGCACTTCGCCGACCGTGGCTTCGGCAAGCGTGCCGGCTGGAAACTGCCGGTGTGCCGCTTGCAGCAGCTCGACCACGTCGAGCGGCAGCTCGTGTTCGACGAGGATGCGCAGCACGCCGAGCGCCGCGCGCCGCAGCGCGAACGGGTCCTTGTCGCCGGTGGGCGCAAGCCCGATGCCCCAGATGCCGATCAGCGTGTCGAGTTTGTCGGCCAGGGCCACGCTGTCGCCCACCGCATCGCCGGGCAGCGCGTCGCCCGCGAAACGCGGGCGGTAGTGCGCTTCGATCGCCGCGGCCACCGTCTCCGGTTCGCCGTCGTGACGGGCGTAGTACTGGCCCATGATGCCTTGCAGCTCGGGGAACTCGCCTACCATGCCGGTGAGCAGATCCGCCTTGGCCAGACGCGCGGCGCGCGCGGCGAGCGAACGGTCGGCGTTCAGCAGTCCGGCGATGGCGCTCGCGAGCGCTTCGATGCGTTCCACGCGCTGCAACTGGCTGCCCAGCTTGTTGTGGTACACGACCTGTGCCAGTTGCGGCACCAGCGATTGCAGCGGCTGCTTGCGGTCCTGGTCGTAGAAGAACTTCGCGTCCGAAAGCCGCGCGCGCAGCACCCGCTCGTTGCCGTGCACGATCTCGGCGGGATCGTCCACCTGCATGTTGGAGACGAGCAGGAAGCGGTTGAGCAGGCGGCCGTCGCGGCCCACCAGCGGGAAGTACTTCTGGTTCTGCCGCATGGTGAGCATGAGGCATTCCTGCGGCACTTCCAGGAAGCCGGCGTCGAAATGCCCTTCATAGACCGCCGGCCATTCGACCAGCGCCGTCACTTCGGTGTAGAGCGCTTCATCGGCGGCGATTTGCGCGTCGCCGGCCGCGGCGGCGAGCCCTTGCTTGATGCGCTCCAGCCGGCGCTCGAAGCTCGCGATCACCTTGCCCTCGCGTTCGAGCACGGCTTCGTAGTCGTCGGCGCGCACGAGCTCGATGGGACCCGTGCTGAGGAAACGGTGACCCAAGGTGCTGCGACCGGCCGCGAGTCCCAGCACCGAGCAGGGCACCACCGCTTCGCCGTGCAGCGCCACGAAACCGCGCACCGGTCGCACGAACTCCGCATCGCCCGCGCCCCAGCGCATCATTTTCGGAATGGGCAGGCGCTTGAGCGCGGCTTCCAGCGCGCCGGTGAGGAATTCCGCGAGCCGCGCGCCGCGTTCCGAACGGCGGTAGGCGAAGACTTCGTGCTTGCCGTCCTGCATGCGTTCCAGGGCTTCGACTGCGACGCCCTGCTTGCGCGCGAAGCCCAGCAGCGCCGGCGTGGGCCTGCCCTCGGTGTCCAGCCCCGCTTTCACGGACGGCCCTTTCACCACGATTTCGCGGTCGGGCGCCTGAGCCGCGACTTCCTTCACCAGTACGGCCAGCCGGCGGGGCGAAGCGTAAGCGGTGTACGGCGCATCCGGCGAGGCGAAGCCTTGTGCGCGCAATTCGGCGACGAGCCCCTGCGCGAAGGCGTCGCCCAACTGGCGCAGCGCCTTGGGCGGCAGCTCCTCGGTGAGCAGCTCGACGAGCAGCGAAGCGTTCTCAGCCATGCGCGCCTCGCAGCATCGGGAAACCGAGCCGCTCGCGCGACTCGTAATAGGCCTGCGCCACCAGGCGCGCCAGGGCGCGCACGCGGGCGATGTAGGCGGCGCGTTCGGTGACCGAGATCGCGCCGCGCGCATCGAGCAGATTGAAGGTGTGGGAGCACTTCATGACCATCTCGTAGCCCGGCAGTGCCAGTCCCGCCTCGATCAGGCGTTTCGCTTCACGCTCGTATTCGTCGAAGAGCTCCAGCAGCCAGGCGGCGTTCGATTCCTCGAAGTTGTAACGCGACTGTTCCACCTCGTTCTGGTGGTAGACGTCGCCGTAGGTCACGCGGCCGTTGGGACCTTCCGTCCACACCAGGTCGTAGACGTTCTCGACGCCCTGCAGATACATCGCCAGGCGCTCCAGGCCGTAGGTGATTTCGCCCAGTACCGGCTTGCAGGGCAGCGAGCCCACTTCCTGGAAGTAGGTGAACTGCGTCACTTCCATGCCGTCGAGCCAGACCTCCCAGCCCAGGCCCCAGGCCCCCAGCGTGGGCGATTCCCAGTCGTCTTCCACGAAGCGCACGTCGTGCTTGGCGAGATCCAGACCGAGCGCGCGCAGGCTGTCCAGATAGAGATCCTGGATGTTGTCGGGCGAGGGCTTCAGCACCACCTGGAACTGGTAGTAGTGCTGCAGGCGGTTGGGGTTGTCGCCGTAGCGACCGTCCTTGGGGCGCCGCGACGGCTGGACGTAGGCGGCGTTCCAGGGTTCCGGACCGATCGCACGCAGGAAGGTCGCGGTGTGGAAGGTTCCGGCACCGACTTCGAGATCGTAGGGTTGGAGCAGGGTGCAGCCTTGTCCGGCCCAGTATCCCTGCAAGGCAAGAATCAGGTCTTGAAAGGTACGCATGGTCGGCGGCACGCAAGCCGCAAAAACCGCGATTTTACTTGGGATTGCCCGCCTGATGCGGGTGAAGTGGGAAGGGGTGGGACAGGAGCGGGCGCTTCAGGGCGAAAGCCGGTGAAGCGCCGCTAAGCATCGAATCACTGCTTCAGCTTGCGCTCCAGTGCGGCCAGGCGGTCTTTCACGCGCAGCCGGCGCAGTTTCAGTTCCTGCAAGCGCTGGTCGTTGTAGACCTGGGTCGCGCACAGCCGGTTGACGAGACTGTCGAGCTGCCGATGTTCCGCTCGCAAGGCGTTGATGCGCTGATGCAAGGATTCGACTTCCGCTTCCGTCATAGCCTGCTCCTTTGTGCGTTGATCGGCACGAAAAGTGTACCCCCGCGGCCGCCGCCGCAGGCGGGCCGTCGATGCCGCCATACGGGAACGGAGTGCGCTAAGCGCGATAGCGACGCAACGCGGCCGCAGCGAGCACCAGGATGACGAAGACGAGTACCGGGCCGTTGCCGAAACGCACGTAAGGTGTGGCGCCCGCATAGGCTTGCGCCGTACCGGTCAGCACGCCTTCGGTGAAAGCGGGCAGGCGTGCGCTGACCCGGCCTTGCGCGTCGATGATGGCGGTGATGCCGGTGTTCGTCGCCCGCAGCATGTAGCGGCCGGTTTCCAGCGCGCGCAGCCGGGCGATGCGCAAGTGCTGCTCGGGCGCGAGCGAATCGCCGAACCAGGCGACATTGCTGACATTGACGAGCAAGGTCGCTTCGGGCAGCTGGCGGATGATCTCTTCGCCGAAGGCGTCTTCATAGCAGACGTTCACCGCCACCCGTTCGCCCGCGACCTCGAGCGGCCGTTGCGCCGGGCTGCCGGGCGTGAAATCGGACAAGGGAATGCGCAGCACCTCCAGCACCCAGCCGAAACCCGGCGGGATGAATTCGCCGAAGGGCACCAGATGCCGCTTGGCGTAGCTTTGCATGGGCGCGCGACCCAGGCTCACCACCGCGTTGTAGTAGCGGCCGTCGGCATCGCGCAGCGGCGCGGGCAGGAGGATATCGCCGTCCTGAGCGAGGGCGTGCTCGCGCAGCATGTCCAGATAGCCCCGATCGACCTGGTCGAGGAAGCGCGGGATGGCGGTTTCCGGCAGCACGATGAGCTTCGCCTGCGCACTGCGTGCGAGCCGCGCGTAGGTATCCAGGGTCTGCTCGTAGCGGCCGGGAACGAATTTCAGTTCCTGCGGCACGTTGCCCTGCAGCAGCGCGACGGAAAGCGGCTCGCCTTGCGGGCGTGTCCATTCGATCTGCTTCAGACCGTACCCCGCGGCAACGAGCAGCGCGGCCACGGCGATCGCCGCATGGCGCGCAACGCCGCGCAGCGTGACTGCCGCGACGGCGCCGCCGGTCACGGCGACCGCCAGGAACGAGAGGCCGTAGACACCCGCCAGGGGAGCGTATCCCGCAAGCGGGGTGTCGGCCTGCGTATAACCGAAGGCGAGCCAGGGGAAACCGGTGAAGAGCCAGCCGCGCAGCCATTCGCCCAGCACCCAGCAGGCCGGCATGAGCAGCATCAGGCGGGGCAGCGGCGGCAGCGCCAAACGCGCCTGCAGATAGCCGGCCGCTGCGGGAAAGAGCGCGAGATAGAGGCAGAACAGCGCGGTGGCGATCGCCGCGAGCGGCGCCGGCATCATGCCGAAGTCGTGCAGGCTCACATAGACCCAGCTCACGCCGACGAGGAAAGCGCCGGCGCCCCAGCAGAAGCCGTACCAGGCGGCGGTGCGCGGCGAAGGTGCGTGCAGCCAGAGCCACAACAGGATCGCCAGCGCGAACATCGACAGCGGCGCGAGCGGCAGCGTGCCGAATCCGGCGACCGAGAGCGCGCCCGCCGCGACAGCGCACAGCGTCCTGGGTGAGGGGCGTGCGATCAACTCTGCTCCTGCAGGCGCTCGACCAGCAGCGTATGCACGCGCCGGCTGTCGGCGCGCTGGACCAGGAACTTGAAGCCGTCGATGGTGATGCTTTCGCCGCGCTTGGGCAGCCGGCCGAAGCGGCTGATCACCAGACCGCCCACCGTGTCGTGCTCCTCGTCGGAGAAGTCGGTGCCGAGCTGCTCATTGAAGTCGGCGATCTCGGTCTGCGCCTTGACGCGCCAGCGGCCGTTGCGTTCGCGCAGGATGTTGTCCTCGACCTCGTCGAAGTCGTGCTCGTCCTCGATGTCGCCGACGATCTGTTCCAGCACGTCCTCGATGGTGATGAGACCGGCCACGCCGCCGTATTCGTCGACCACGATCGCCATGTGGTTGCGGCTGTTGCGGAATTCGCGCAGCAGCACGTTCAGCCGCTTCGACTCGGGCACGAACACGGCCGGGCGCAGCATGTCGCGCACGTTGAATTCGTCATCGCCGGCGTAGTAGCGCAGCAGGTCCTTGGCGAGCAGGATGCCGATCACATTGTCGCGGTCGCGGTCGATCACCGGGAAGCGGGAATGCGCCGTCTCGATCACCAGCGGGATGAATTCCTCGACCGGATCGTTGATGTCGATGACGCACATCTGCGCCCGCGGAATCATCACGTCGCGCACCTTCATCTCCGATACCTGCAGCGCGCCTTCGATCATGGTCAGCGCGTCGGCGTCGAGCAGGTTGCGCTCGTAGGCGGAATGCAGCAGCGCGATCAGTTGATTGCGGTCCTCGGGTTCGCGCATGATCAGCGCGCCCAGGCGTTCCAGCAGACTCGGCTTGTGTATCTGGTCGTCGTCCATGTCGATCGGTGAGCGGCGCGGTTAAGACGCGCCCCGGTTCTACTCGTAAGGGTTGTCGAAGCCCAGACCGCGCAGGATCGCGATCTCGCGGCTTTCCATCCGTTCGGCGTCGCGCGGCCGGTCGTGCAAATAACCTTGCAGATGCAGCATACCGTGCACGATCAGATGCGCATAATGCGCGCGCACGGCCTTGCCCTGTTCCTTCGCTTCGCGTTTCACCACCGGCGCGCACAGGACGATGTCGCCCAGCAGCGCCCCGCCGTGCTCGCCGTATTCGAAGGTCAGCACGTTGGTGGCGTAGTCGCGCCCGCGGTAGGTGCGGTTCAGCGTACGGCCCTCGCGCGCGCCGACGAAGCGGACCGTAACATGCACCGGCCGCTCCAGCGCGGCGAGCGCCCAGTCGCGCACGGTGCGCGCCGCCGGCAGCCCGGCGCGCGGCACGGCGTACTGCACTTGCATGGCGAGTTGCGGTCGTCCGGGCACTTAGTCCTTTTGCGACGCGCGCGAGGCGGCGTCGTTCTCGTACTGTTCGTAGGCGTTGACGATTCGCGCCACCAGCGGATGGCGCACGACGTCCTCCGACTGGAAATCGGTGAAGGCGATGCCGCGCACGTTGGCGAGCACATGACGCGCCTCCACCAGGCCGCTCTTCTGGCCGCGCTGCAGGTCGATCTGCGTCACATCGCCGGTGATCACCGCCTTGGTGCCGAAGCCGATGCGCGTCAGGAACATCTTCATCTGCTCGGGCGTGGTGTTCTGCGCCTCGTCGAGGATGATGAAGGAGTGGTTGAGCGTGCGGCCGCGCATATAGGCGAGCGGGGCGATCTCGATCGCGCCGCGCTCGAACATCTTGCCGACTTTCTCGAAGCCCATGAGGTCGTAGAGCGCGTCGTAGAGCGGCCGCAGATAGGGATCGACCTTCTGCGCCAGATCGCCCGGCAGGAAACCCAGGCGTTCGCCGGCTTCCACCGCGGGGCGCACCAGCACGATGCGCTTGACCGCGTCGCGTTCCAGGGCGTCGACCGCGCAGGCGACGGCGAGATAGGTCTTGCCGGTGCCGGCCGGGCCGACGCCGAAGGTGATGTCGTGCTCGAAGATGTTCTGCAGATACTGGCGCTGGCGGGGAGTGCGGCCTTGGAGGTCCGGACGCCGGGTGAGCAGTCGCGGCCCCTCCTGGGCTTCAGGCGCGGGCTGCTGCGCCTCGACGATGCCGAGCTGGATGTCGTCGATCGAGATCTCGCGCGTGGCGTTGGCGTAGAACTTCTTCAGCATCTCCGCGGCGCGCTCGACCTGTTCGGCGGCGCCGCGCAGCATGAAGCGGTCGCCGCGGCGCGAGATGGAGACGTCCAGCCCCGCCTCGATCTGCCGCAGGTTCTCGTCGAGCGCGCCGCACAGATTGGCCAGACGCTGGTTGTCCAACGGCTCCAGCCTCAGTTCGAAAACCCTGTTCCGCGTCGCGGAACGCGTTGCCGTCTTCCTGGTACTCAAGCCTGTGCCGCGAGGCGGTCCTCGCGCAGATGCACGCGCCCGCGCAGCGAGTGTGCGTAGGCCGTTTCGATGTACACGTCGACGAACTGCCCGATCAGCCTTTCGGGGCCGGGGAAGTTCACCACGCGGTTGTTGTCCGTCCTGCCGGCAAGCTCGCCGGCATCCTTCTTCGAGTGCCCTTCCACGAGCACGCGCTGCACGGTGCCGACCATCGACTCGTTCACCGCGCGGCCGTTGGCCTCGAGTTTGGCCTGCAGGCGCATCAGCCGTTCGACCTTCACTTCGTGCGGCGTGTCGTCGGGCAGTTCCGCCGCCGGCGTGCCGGGCCGCGGACTGAAGATGAACGAGAACGAGGCGTCGAAACGCACCTCGTCCACGAGCTTCATGGTCTGCTCGAAATCCTGCTCCGTCTCGCCCGGGAAGCCGACGATGAAATCGGAGGAGATGCAGATGTCCGGGCGCGCCGCCCGCAGCCGGCGCACGATCGACTTGTATTCCAGCGCGGTGTAGCCGCGTTTCATCGCCGCGAGCACGCGGTCCGAGCCCGACTGCACCGGTAAGTGCACGTGCGAGACGAGCTTCGGCAGCTTCGCGTAGCAGTCGATCAGCCGCTGCGTGAATTCCCTGGGATGAGAGGTCGTGTAGCGGATGCGCTCGATGCCGGGCACGTCGGCCACGTATTCGAGCAGCAGCGCGAAGTCGGCGATCTGGCCGTCGGGCATCCTGCCGCGGTAGGCGTTGACGTTCTGGCCGAGCAGAGTCACTTCCTTCACGCCGCGGTCGGCGAGATCGGCGATTTCGACGATCACGTCCTCGAACGGCCGCGAGACTTCCTCGCCGCGCGTATACGGCACCACGCAATAGCTGCAGTACTTGCTGCAGCCTTCCATGATGGACACGAACGCCGTCGCGTTCTCGACGCGCGCGGGCGGCAGATGATCGAATTTCTCGATTTCCGGGAAGGAGATGTCGACTTGCGGCTTGCCGCTGCGGCGGCGCTCGGCGATGAGCTCGGGCAGGCGATGCAGGGTCTGGGGCCCGAACACGACGTCGACGAAAGGCGCGCGTTTGACGATCGCTTCGCCTTCCTGGCTGGCGACGCAGCCGCCCACGCCGATCAGCAGATCCGGATTGCGGCGCTTGAGGTGACGCACGCGGCCGAGGTCGGTGAACACCTTCTCCTGCGCCTTTTCGCGCACCGAACAGGTGTTGAAGAGGATGAGGTCCGCCTCCTCCGGCCGGTCCGTCAGCTCGAAACCCTCGGCGGCGTTGAGCACGTCGGCCATCTTGTCCGAGTCGTACTCGTTCATCTGACAGCCGAAGGTCTTGATGTAAACGCGTTTGCCCATGCTACTGGTCGCCTTTTTCGTCGGCGGGCGGGCTGTCCTTCTTGTCCGGCTCGGACCGCTTCGCTTCTTCCGGACTCAGCAGCCAGACCCGGTGTACCATGCCGTACAGGTCGAGCTGGTATTTCACTGGCGACTTGGCCGGCACCATGGTCGGCAGCACAATGATGTTGTTGGTATCCCGGATCAGGGCGCCGGGCGAGAGCAGGTATTGCTTGTCGTCGAGCAGCACGATGTTCTGCCGCACGAAGGTGAACTCCGCCCGTTTGGCGTCTTCGGGGATGGTGCGCAGCTGCGCCCAGCCCGGTCCTGCGGCGAGGCAGGCGGCGGTCAACAGTGCGAGTGATAGGCGGCGCATGCAGGCGATCCGGAACGGAAGCGACTATTCTAGGGAAGAACGAAGCTGGGCTGCGATCCGGCGGTCGCAGACTCAAGGGTAAAAAATATCGCCGCCACGCGGGCTCGCGTCATTCCGCAAACGGTGCAGAAGCGGCAAGGCGCTGGACTAAAAAAGAGGAAAGTGGTGGCGAATCAGGGATTTGAACCCCGGACCAACGGATTATGATTCCGCTGCTCTAACCGCTGAGCTAATTCGCCACGTGGGACCGAATTATCCCGAGCCGGCCGCCGCAGTGTCAAGGTTTAAAGGATTGTGTCAAGTTCCGATTGACAGAGGTCAAGGCCGAGTTCCATCATCGGCCGTAATCTGTCACACGAAACAATGAGGCGCCAGTTTCAGGGCGACTCGATTGGAGGGGCACAAGCATGAAAGTATGCGTAGTCGGCGCCGGCGCGATCGGCGGATTGGTAGCAGTGCGGCTCGCGCTCGGCGGCGAGGATGAAGTGACCTGCGTCGTCCGCGGGGCGAACCTCGAGGCGATTCGCGCCAACGGCATGAAGCTCATCGAGCACGACGGCACGGAGCGCGTCGCGAAGAACATCCGCGCCTGCACCTGGGACGAAGCGGGTCCGCAGGATGTGGTCATCCTGGGCATGAAAGCCCACCAGGTCGAGCCGATCCTCAGCGATCTGGACAAGATTCTGCACGACGACACCATCATCATCCCGATGCAGAACGGGATTCCGTGGTGGTACTTCCAGGGGCAGGGCAAGGACGCGCCCTTTGCCGACCGTGCGGTCGAAAGCGTGGATCCGGGCGGCAAGATCAAGTCGGCGATCGACCCGCGCCGCATCCTCGGCTGCGTGGTCTATCCCGCGTCCGAGCTGACCGCGCCCGGCGTGGTCCGCCACATCGAGGGCGACCGCTTCCCGATCGGCGAGCTGGACGGTTCCATTTCCGAGCGCGCCCAGCGCGTGTCGGAGATGTTCCAGCGCGGCGGCCTCAAGGCGCCGGTGCTGGAGAACATCCGTTCGGAGATCTGGCTCAAGCTGTGGGGCAACCTCACGTTCAACCCCATCAGCGCGCTCACGCACTCGACGCTGGTCGACATTTGCCAGTTCCCGCTCACGCGCGAGCTGGCGGCGGAGATGATGCGCGAGGCCCAGACCGTGGCGAACAAGCTCGGCATCACCTTCCGCGTGCCGCTGGAGAAGCGCATCGCGGGGGCGGAGCGGGTCGGCAAGCACAAGACCTCCATGCTGCAGGACGTCGAAGCCGGCCGCGATCCGGAAATCGATGCGCTCGTCGGTTCGGTCATCGAGCTGGCGCGCCTCACCGAGACCCCGGTTCCGCACATCGAGACGACCTACGCGCTTGTCAAGCTGCTCGCGAAGACCATGCGCGAGGAAAATGTCCGCGTGCGCGCCGAGCCGCTTGGTTAAGGCCTTTTTCCTGCCGCGGCACGGGTAGAATCCGCACGTGCCGCAATCTTCCGCCCAATTCGACATCGTGGTGGTCGGCGCCGGCTTGGTCGGCGCCGCCTTCGCGCTTGCCCTGCGCGACAGCGGCTTGCGCGTGGCGGTGGTCGAGCCTTCGCCGCCGGCGTCCGAGACCGATGCGTGGGACGGCCGCATCTACGCGCTGAATCCGGCCAACGTCGAATTCCTGAGCCGCCTGGGCGTGTGGCCCGATCTGGATCCGGGCCGCATTCAGGCCGTCGACCGCATGGAAATCTACGGCGACGAAGGCGCGCATCTGGAATTCTGCGCGTACGACGCCGGCGTCCTGGCGCTCGCTTACATCCTGGAATCCGGCCGTTTGCAGAACGCGCTATGGCGCGGGCTGCAACGGGCGCCGAACGTCGAGCTCATCGTCGGCGCGCGCTGTGCCGCCGCGGACTTCGGACAGGGTGAAGCGAGGCTCGGCCTCGACGACGGGCGGACGCTCCGCGCCGCTTTGCTGGTGGGCGCCGACGGCGCCAATTCCTGGGTGCGTCAGGCGGCCGGACTGCATGCCGACGTCTACCGTTACGAAACCCAGGGCGTGGTGGCGAACTTCGAATGCGAACGCAGCCACGACGGCGTCGCTTTCCAATGGTTCCGCACCGACGGCGTGCTGGCCTATCTGCCGCTGCCCGGACGGCGCATGTCCATGGTCTGGTCCACGCCCAACGCCCATGCGGAGGAACTGCTCCGTTTGCCGCCGGAACAATTGGCCGCACGCGTGGCCGAAGCCGGTCAGGGTGTGCTGGGCCGGCTGCAAGTGATCACGCCGCCGCAAGCCTTCCCCTTGCGCAAGATCCGCGTCCCGGACATCGTGGCGCCCGGCGTGGCGCTCATCGGCGATGCCGCGCATGTGGTCCACCCGCTGGCCGGACAAGGCGTCAACCTCGGCTTCGGCGATGCCATGGTGCTGGCGCGGCTGATCGCCGAACGCGAGCCTTACCGCGGCTGCGGCGATCCGGTGCTGCTGCGCCGCTACCGGCGCGAACGCGCCGAACCGGTGGCCGCCATGCGGCTGGTGACGCACGGATTGGAGCGGCTGTTCGCGACGCGCAGCCGTTGGCTGCGCACGCTCCGCAACCGCGGGCTCGCGCTCACCGACCGTGTCGTGCCGGTCAAGAACCTGCTGATCCGGCACGCCATCGGCTGATCCACTGAAACCGCTTCGATTGGAAGGCGCTTATGTTCCGTACGCTCTTGGTTGCATTGTTTTTCGTCGTCCTCGCCGTACCGGCTTCGGCCGATGAAGCGGCGATCAAACGGGCCATCGAAGCGCGGCTGCCGGGGGCGAAGGTCGAAAGCGTCACCCAGACCCCCTATTTCGGTCTCTACGAAGTCCAGATCGGCAACGAGATCCTCTACACCGACGGCAAGGCCGAATACCTGTTCGTGGGCAACATTCACAAAGGCGAAAACCTCGAGAACCTCACCGAGGCGCGGTTGCGGGAGCTGAACAGGGTCGATTTCGCCAAGCTGCCCTTCGATCAGGCCTTCAAGATCGTCAACGGCAAGGGTACGCGCAAGCTCGCCTACTTCAGCGATCCGAACTGTCCGTACTGCAAACGCATGGACAAGGAGCTCACGCAAGTGAAGGACGTGACGATCTACGTCTTTCTGTACCCGATCCTGTCGCAGGATTCGATGACCAAATCGCAGGCGGTGTGGTGCTCGCCCGATCGCGCGAAAGCGTGGCTTGCGCTGATGCTGGAGAACAAGGCGCCCACGGCGCAACCCGACTGCGACACGCCGGTGCTCAAAAACCTGCAACTGGGGCAGAAGCTGCGGGTGCGCGGCACGCCCGCGTTGTTCTTCGCAGACGGCGAGCGCGTGTCGGGCGCCGTTCCCGCCGCCCAGGTCGAGGAGCTGCTGGCGAAAGCGGCGGCGAAGAAGTAGGCCTATTTCCTCGCCGAGGCGGTCGGATAGCCGTTGGGCAGCAACACCCACATGCTGCCCTGCTGGCGCATGCGGCCGGCTTGCGCCCCGGCCTCGGCGCCGAAGCCCCAGAAGAAATCGGCACGCACCACGCCGCGGATGGCTCCTCCGGTATCCTGCGCCACCATGAGGCGCTTGAGCGGCGTATCGGAATTCGGCCGCGTGGTGGACAGGAACACCGGCGCACCCAGAGGCACGTGACGCGGATCGACCGCGATCGAGCGCTCCGGGGTGAGCGGTACGCCGAGCGCGCCGAGCGGTCCGCCTTCCTGTGCCGGCAGCTCGCGGAAGAAGACGTAGCTGGGATTCTGGTTCAACAGCTCGGGCAGCTTGTGCGGATGCTTGCGCGCCCAGCGCTGGATGCCCTGCATCGAGGCTTCCTGCAGCGGCAGCTCGCCGCGTTCCACCAGCACGCGGCCGATGGACTGGTAGGGGTGGCCGTTCTGGTCGGCGTAGCCCACGCGGATCAGACTGCCGTCTTCCAGTTGCACGCGGCCCGAACCCTGGATCTGCAGGAAGAAGGCTTCGATCGGATCGTCGACCCACACGATTTCCTTGCCGCGCACCGGGGCGAGGCCCTGTTCGATTTCCGCGCGGGTGTAATAAGGCACCACCTTGCGGCCTTCGAGGCGGCCGCGCAGGCGCAGGTGTTTGATGTCCGGCGCAATGGCGGCCAGATCGATGACCAGCAGATCGTCCGGCGGTGCGTAGAGCGGATAGCGATAGGTGGCGTTCGGCGTGCGGCTGCCGCGCAGCAGCGGTTCGTAATAGCCGGTGATCAGGCCCGTGGTCGAACCGTCCGGGTTCGTCAGTTGATAGGGCGTGAAACGCGTCTCGAAAAAGCGGCGGACGGTTTCCGCGTCCTGCGGCAGTCGCGACGCCTCCTCGCACACCGCGCGCCATTCCTCGCGTTTGCCGACGGCGGTGCAGCTCGTGAGGAACGCCTGCCACGCTTGTTCGACCGCGTCCTCGTTCCAGCCGTCGACCTCGGCGAAGGTGGCGGGCGCGAGCGGCGGCGCCTTGGGCAGTTCCGTGCCCGGGCAGACCGGACAGACGGGGCAGGGCTGCGGCTGCGGACACATGCCGCCGGCGTGTTGAGCGGGCGGGCTGGCGCAGCCGGCCGCGACGAGTGCGGCGCCGAGCAGCGCCCAGGCGCGGGCTATCATTGAGCGGCGCATCCAAGCCAAGGAGCGGTGAAGCATGGACAGCGGGGTCTGGATCCTCATTCTGGAAGCGGCGCTGGCGTTGGCCTTGTTGGTGTTCATCGTCTGGTGGACGCTGCCCAGGCGCGACAAGCGGGACGACCGCTAGCGTTCAGTGCAGCACGCGCGGAATGGACAGCGTGAATTCCGGAATCGGCGCCTCGAAGCGCGTGCCGTCGTCGGCCAGCATCTGATAGCTCCCGCGCATCGTGCCGACCGGCGTAGGCAGTGCCGCGCCGCTCGTGTAGCGGAAGCTCTGGCCGGGCTCCAGGCGCGGCTGTTCGCCGACCACGCCCAGTCCCCGCACTTCCTGCACCTGGTGATTGCCGTCGGTGATGATCCAGTGCCGGCTGATCAGTTGCGCCGGCACGGTGCCGACGTTCTCCAAGGTGATGGTATAGGCGAACACGTAGCGCTCGTCGCGCTCGTCGGACTGTTCGGGCAGATACTGCGTCTGCACCTCGATGTTGAAAGCGTATTTGCGGTCCACGACCCGCATTCCACCCGAATTCCACAGGCAGCACAAGCACGGCCGTCCGGCTGAACTTGCCGGTGCGGCAAGGTAGAATCGCGCCTTCCGCTTTGCGGCAGGGCTTGTCATGTCCCGATTCCGTATCGCTCCGAGCATTCTGTCGGCCGACTTCGCCCGTCTGGGCGAGGAGGTGCAGGCCGTGGTCGCCGCCGGCGCCGACTGGATTCATTTCGACGTCATGGACAACCATTACGTGCCCAACCTCACGGTCGGGCCGATGGTGTGCGAGGCGATCCGTCCGCTCACTCAGGTTCCCATCGATGTCCATCTCATGGTGAAGCCGGTGGACCGCATCATTCCCGATTTCGCCAAGGCCGGCGCCGACATCATCAGCTTCCACCCCGAAGCGAGCGAGCACGTGGACCGCACCATCGGGCTGATCAAGGAAGTCGGCTGCAAGGCGGGGCTGGTGTTCAATCCCGCCACGCCGCTTCACTGGCTCGACCACACCCTGCACGCCATCGACCTCGTGCTCATCATGTCCGTGAACCCGGGGTTCGGCGGACAGAAGTTCATTCCCCAGTCGCTCGAAAAGATCCGCGCGGTGCGGCGCCGCATCGACGAAAGCGGCCGGGACGTCATGCTCGAAGTCGACGGGGGCGTGAAGATCGACAACATCGCCGAAATCGCGCGCGCCGGCGCCTGCACCTTCGTGGCCGGCTCGGCCATTTTCGGCACGCCCGACTACAAGGCGACCATCGCCGCGATGCGCGCCGAGCTTGCCAAAGTGTCATGAACCGACGTTATCGCGCTGCGCTCTGCGACCTCGACGGGACGCTGATCGACACCGCCGTCGACATCACCAATGCGGCCAACCGCATGCTGGAAGCGCTCGGGCGTCCCCCCGTTTCGACCGCGGACATCGGCCGCTACATCGGCAAGGGCATCCCGATCCTGGTGCACCGGGTGCTCACCGGCAGCCTCGACGGCCGTGCCGAGTCGCCGCTCTACGAACGCGCGCTGGCGCTGTTCGAGGAGTACTACGCCGAGGAATCGGGCCGCTCGGCGGTCGTCTATCCGAAGGTCACCGAAGGCTTGCGCAAGCTGCGCGAGGCCGACATCCGGCTCGCCTGCGTGACCAACAAGGCGGGGCGCTACACCGGCGACCTGCTGAAACAGGCCGGACTGGCGGAGTTCTTCGACGTCGTGGTGAGCGGCGACACGCTGCCGTACAAAAAACCGGACCCGCGGCCGATGCTCTACGCCTGCGAACGGCTGGGTGTCGCGCCGGCGGAGGCGGTGGTCATCGGCGATTCGATGAACGACGTGGAGGCGGGCAAGCGGGCGGGCATGTACGTGCTCGCCGTGCCCTACGGCTACAACGAAGGCAAGCCGGTCGAGACCCTGGGTGCCGACCGCATCGTCGCCGACCTCGCCGAGGCGGCCGCGTTCGTGGAAGCGGCCTAGAGGCGCAGCGACCGCCGGCGTTGTCTATGGGTTGAGCGCGGTGCTATAGTCCGCCTGTAATCCGACGAAGTTCCAAGTTCCTGTGAGCTGCTCGATTTTCTTCGAACGATGGCAACGCGAGGCTTGGCGCCGCTGGCGCTGAGAAGGGCTCGTGTGTTGCCGTGCGCGCCGGCTTTAGCGCGCGTAAGCCGGAAGTTCGAAGATCTCCCTGGAGCAGCTTAAATGACTGAAGCCGAATTCAAGCGGCTGGCCACCGAAGGTTATAACCGCGTACCGCTGGTACTGGAAACCTTCGCCGACCTCGACACGCCGCTGTCCATCTATCTCAAGCTCGCCAACCGTCCCTACACCTATCTGCTGGAATCGGTGGTCGGCGGCGAGCGCTTCGGCCGCTATTCCTTCGTAGGGCTGGCCGCCGCCACCCGCATCGAAGTGCGCGGCCCGCGCGTGGCCGTGTACCGCAACGGCGAGGTGACGGAGGAGGCGCAGACCGAAGACCCCCTGGCGTTCATCCGCCGATACCTTGCCCGGTTCAAGGCCGTTACGCGTCCCGGGCTGCCGCGGTTCTGCGGCGGTCTGGTCGGCTACTTCGGCTACGACACGGTGCGCTGGATCGAGCCGAAGCTCAAGGGCGGCTGGAGCAAACCGGATGCGATCGGCAGTCCGGACATCCTGCTGCTGCTTTCCGAAGAGCTGGCGGTGGTCGATAACCTGAGCGGCAAGCTGTACCTGGTGGTCTACGGCGATCCGACGCGGCCGGACGGCTATGCCGCCGCCCAGGCGCGGCTGCGCGCGATCGCCGAAGAGCTGCGCCGCCCGGTGCAACTGCCGCGCACCGGGCGTCATGCGCTCGGCGAAGTGCGTTCGAACTTCGGCGCGGAAGCCTTCAAGGCCGCGGTGGCGCGCGCCAAACAATACATCTACGACGGCGACATCATGCAGGTGGTGCTGTCGCAGCGCATGAGCCAGCCCTACGAGGCCTCGCCACTTTCGCTCTACCGCGCGCTGCGGGCGCTCAATCCCTCGCCGTACATGTTCTACTTCGATCTGGGCGGTCAGCACGTGGTCGGCGCCTCGCCCGAGATTCTGGTCCGCCTGGAAGACGGCGCCGTCACCGTGCGGCCGATCGCGGGCACGCGGCCGCGCGGCAAGACGATGGAAGAGGACCTGGCGCTTGCGGAGGATCTGCGCGCCGATCCCAAGGAGATCGCCGAACATGTCATGCTCGTGGACCTGGGCCGCAACGACGTCGGCCGGGTCGCACAGGTGGGCTCGGTTCGCGTGACCGAGAGCATGGTGATCGAGCGCTACTCGCACGTCATGCACATCGTGTCGAACGTCGAGGGCAAGCTGAAGCCGGGACTCGACGCCATCGACGTGCTGCGCGCCACCTTCCCGGCCGGGACGGTGAGCGGCGCGCCGAAGGTGCGGGCGATGGAGATCATCGACGAACTGGAACCGGTGAAGCGCGGTGTTTACGCCGGCGCCGTCGGCTACCTGGGTTTCAACGGCGACATGGATCTGGCGATCGCCATCCGCACGGCCCTGATCAAGGACCGCGTACTGCACGTGCAGGCCGGCGCGGGCATCGTGGCCGACTCGGTGCCCGAGAACGAATGGATCGAGACCTGCAACAAGGCGCGCGCGCTGCTGCGGGCCGCGGAAATCGCCGCGGCCGGCTTCGAGATCGGCCAGGAGGCATGATGCTGCTGATGATCGACAACTACGACTCGTTCACCTACAACCTGGTGCAGTACCTGGGCGAGCTGGGCGAGGACGTGCGGGTGTACCGCAACGACGAGATCACCCTGGAGGAAATCGAGCGCCTGGCGCCGGACCGTATCGTGGTGTCGCCCGGACCGTGCACGCCGAACGAGGCGGGCATCTCCGTGCCCCTGATCCGGCACTTCGCCGGCAGGATTCCCATCCTCGGCGTCTGTCTGGGCCATCAGAGCATCGGCCAGGCCTTCGGCGGCAAGGTGGTGCACGCGCAGAAGGTCATGCACGGCAAGACCAGCGCGGTGCGTCATCGCGACGTCGGCGTGTTCCAGGGGCTGCCGCAGGCGTTCCGGGTGACGCGCTATCACTCGCTGGCCATCGAGCGCGCTTCGCTGCCCGACTGCCTGGAGATCACGGCGGAAAGCGAGGACGGTGAGATCATGGGCGTGCGCCACAAGGAATTTCCGGTGGAAGGGGTGCAGTTCCATCCGGAATCGATCCTGACCGAGCACGGCCATCAATTGCTGCGCAACTTCATCAACCAGTCGAAGAACGCAAGATGAAGATCACGCCCCAGGAAGCACTGCTGCGCACCATCGAGCATCGGGAAATCTTCCACGACGAGATGCTGGACCTCATGCGCCAGATCATGAACGGCGAAGTCTCGCCGGTCCTGATCGCGGCCATCCTCATCGGTCTCCGGGTGAAGAAGGAGACCATCGGCGAGATCACGGCCGCGGCCCAGGTGATGCGCGAAATGGCCACCAAGGTCCAGGTGCGCGATTCGAGCAACCTGCTCGACGTGGTGGGCACGGGCGGGGACGGCGCGCGCACCTTCAACATCTCCACCGCCTCGATTTTCGTCTGCGCCGCGGCCGGCGCGCGTGTGGCCAAGCACGGCGGCCGCGCGGTGTCGAGCCAGTCGGGCAGCGCGGATGCGCTCGAAGCGCTGGGCGCCAACATCAATCTGACGCCCGAGCAGGTGGGCCGGTGCATCGACGAAGTGGGCGTCGGTTTCATGTTCGCGCCCAACCACCATGCGGCGATGAAGCATGCCGCGCCCGTGCGGCGCGAACTGGGCGTGCGCACGCTGTTCAACATCCTGGGGCCGCTCACCAATCCGGCCGGCGCGCCGCGGCAGCTCATGGGCGTCTTCCACGCCGACCTGGTCGGCATCCTGATCCGCGTGCTGGAGCGCCTGGGCGCGCAGCACGCCATGACCGTCTACGGCATGGAAGGGCTCGACGAAATTTCCATCAGCGGCGAGACCATGATCGGCGAGCTCAAGGACGGCCGCATCCGCGAATACACCGTCCATCCGGAGCAGTTCAATCTGCCCGTTCACGATCCCAAGGCATTGCGGGTGGCGAACGTGGAGGAGTCGCGCGCCATGGTGCTGGACGCGCTGACCAACAAACCGGGCGCCGCGCGCGACATCGTCGCGCTCAATGCCGGCGCGGCGATCTATGTCGCGGGCAAGGCCGACTCCTTCGCAGAGGGCGTGGAGACCGCGCTGGAAGTCATCAGGAGCGGCGCGGCCATGGCGAAACTGGAGGAGTTCGTGCGCTTCACCCAGGAGGCGGGGCGTGGCTGACATCCTGCAGCGCATCCTGGCCGTCAAGGCCCAGGAGGTCGAGGCGGCACGGCGCGAAGTGCCGGCCGAGGAGATGCGCGCGCGTGCCCTCGCCGCGCCGCCTCCGCGGGACTTCCTCGGCGCGCTGCAACGGCGCGTGAGGGCGAAGCAGCCGGCCGTCATCGCCGAAATCAAGAAAGCCAGTCCCAGCAAGGGGCTGCTGCGCGAGCACTTCGATCCGGCGGCCATTGCGCGTTCCTATGAGCGGCACGGCGCGGCCTGCCTCTCGGTGCTCACCGACCGTCAGTTCTTCCAGGGCGCGCCCGAATATCTGCAGGCGGCGCGGGCAGCCTGCGCGCTGCCGGTGCTGCGCAAGGACTTCATCATCGATCCCTACCAGGTCGATGAGGCGCGGGCGATGGGGGCGGACTGCATCCTGCTCATCGTGGTGGCGCTCGAGGACGCGCAGATGCGCGCGCTCGAGCGGCGTGCGCACGAACTCGGTATGGCGGTGCTGGTGGAAGTGCACGATGCCGAAGAGCTCGAACGCGCCCTTGCCCTCGAAACCCCGCTGCTCGGCATCAACAACCGCAACCTCCGCACCTTCGATACGCGGCTCGAGACGACGCTGAATCTGCTGCCGCGCATCCCCGCCGGCCGGCTGGTCGTCACCGAAAGCGGCATCGCCACGCGCGAGGACGTCGAGCGCATGCGGGACCATGAAGTCCACGCCTTCCTGGTGGGCGAGGCCTTCATGCGCGCCGACGATCCGGGCGCTGCCCTGCAGACGCTGTTCGCGCTAGCCGCCTGACCCCTCGAAACTGCATTCCAGCGGCCGGATTCGCCCGCCGGCAGGCCGCGCGATGTTGTCGCAATACGGCAACTTTTTAGGCTAAGTAATTGAAAAGTCGACCATTATGTTCGGGCATCGATTGTTGTTTTGGTACAACAAAACGGCCGAAGTGTTGCAAAAACCGGAATAAAAGCTTGTCCGGGTCACGGATGCTCTTTCACAATCCTCCCTGCCGTCTCGGCAAGGAGGCGGGTGAAAGGTGGGAGTGGACGAATTCGCATCCCATCGGGACCAGAAATTTTCTGAGGAGAGATCCGAATGAAGAAGAAATTGCTTGCTCTGGCTGTGGCCGGTGCCCTGACCGCGCCGCTCGCCGCCCAAGCGCAAAACGTGCAAATCTACGGTCTGCTGCAACCGTCCATCGACTTTGTCGACAACGGCGATGACAGCGGCACCAACATGTCGAACAACAACTCCCGCCTCGGTTTCCGGGGCTCGGAGGACCTGGGCGGCGGGTTGAAAGCCATCTTCCAGTTGGAAAGCGCAGTCGATTTCGACAACCGCAGCGGCACCGGCTGGACCCGCCGTGATTCCTGGGTCGGGCTTGCGGGCGGTTTCGGCTCTGTCACGCTCGGTACGCAGTTCACCGCGTACAAGCGCTCGACCGACTTCCTGGATCCCTTCGCGGACACGATCGGCGACTACAACAACGTCTTCGGCGTGCCGGCTTTCGACCAGGACGGCTTCAACGACCGCTTCACCAACTCGGTGCACTGGACCTCTCCGAACTGGGGCGGCTTCCAACTGATGGCGACCTACGGCCTGAACGGTGACGGCGATGGAGACTTGCACGAAGAGGACTCCGGGGACGGCAAGGACGACGCTTTCAGCATCGCTTTGACGTACAAGCTCGGCGGTCTCACGCTGGTGGCGGCTTATGAAGACCAGGAGGACCGGCTCGAAGTCGATCTGGGCGGCGGGGCCGGTTTCGCGCTGGAAAGCGCGAAGTCGTACAAGATCGGCGCCGGTTACAAGCTCGGCAATACCACGTTCGGCCTGATGTACGCGAAAGAAGATTTCGGTTCGGTCTCGGGTGCTGTCGGCGCGGTTCCCGTTGTCGATGGCGACGATCTGGAACGCGATCTGATCTTCGCGAGCATCAAGCACAGCATCGGCAACGTCGATCTGATGGCTTCCTATACCTGGGCGGACGATTTCGACGACGTGAGCGACAGCGGGGCCCAGGCGTTCGCCATCGGTGCGGCGTACAACTTCTCCAAGCGCACCAACATCGGCGCCTACTTCACGATGGTCGACAACGACGACAACGTGGCTTACGGCCTCGATGCCGGCCACGCGCCGTCGGGCGCCGGCGAGAAAGTGAAGGCCTTCTCGGTCCGCATGCGCCACGCGTTCTAAGCGGTTTCGCTTGAGCCGTTGTAAGACGGGCGCCTTCGGGCGCCCGTTTTCTTTTGTTCCCTACCGATGCTGCCCGGCCTGCGCCGATGTTGTGTTTTCGACACGATTGACAATCTGTGACATTTGTCGCGTCGGTTTTCTGACAGGCGCGCTTCTTCGCCTGCACACAATGGGTCAACCCTTTCGAGGGGAGGTCGTCCGGAGATTCTTCCGTTCCCAAGGTAAGTGCGAAGGAGAGATAAATGCGTAGAAAACTCATCGGCTTAGCGGTGGCAGGCGCAATGGCGGCCCCTTTGGCCGCCCAAGCCCAACAAGGCTCGACCGTACAGATCTACGGTCTGCTGCAACCGTCCATCGACTTTGTCGACAACGGCGATGACAGCGGCACCAACATGTCGAACAACAACTCCCGCCTCGGTTTCCGGGGCTCGGAGGACCTGGGCGGCGGGTTGAAAGCCATCTTCCAGTTGGAAAGCGCAGTCGATTTCGACAACCGCAGCGGCACCGGCTGGACCCGCCGTGATTCCTGGGTCGGGCTTGCGGGCGGTTTCGGCTCTGTCACGCTCGGTACGCAGTTCACCGCGTACAAGCGCTCGACCGACTTCCTGGATCCCTTCGCGGACACGATCGGCGACTACAACAACGTCTTCGGCGTGCCGGCTTTCGACCAGGACGGCTTCAACGACCGCTTCACCAACTCGGTGCACTGGACCTCTCCGAACTGGGGCGGCTTCCAACTGATGGCGACCTACGGCCTGAACGGTGACGGCGATGGAGACTTGCACGAAGAGGACTCCGGGGACGGCAAGGACGACGCTTTCAGCATCGCTTTGACGTACAAGCTCGGCGGTCTCACGCTGGTGGCGGCTTATGAAGACCAGGAGGACCGGCTCGAAGTCGATCTGGGCGGCGGGGCCGGTTTCGCGCTGGAAAGCGCGAAGTCGTACAAGATCGGCGCCGGTTACAAGCTCGGCAATACCACGTTCGGCCTGATGTACGCGAAAGAAGATTTCGGTTCGGTCTCGGGTGCTGTCGGCGCGGTTCCCGTTGTCGATGGCGACGATCTGGAACGCGATCTGATCTTCGCGAGCATCAAGCACAGCATCGGCAACGTCGATCTGATGGCTTCCTATACCTGGGCGGACGATTTCGACGACGTGAGCGACAGCGGGGCCCAGGCGTTCGCCATCGGTGCGGCGTACAACTTCTCCAAGCGCACCAACATCGGCGCCTACTTCACGATGGTCGACAACGACGACAACGTGGCTTACGGCCTCGATGCCGGCCACGCGCCGTCGGGCGCCGGCGAGAAAGTGAAGGCCTTCTCGGTCCGCATGCGCCACGCTTTCTAGCCGTCTCGTTTCCGAGGAGGAGTAATATTCGGGGTGCCTGCGGGCACCCTTTTTCTTTGCAGGTTTGCCATGAATCTCGACGCCGCCATCATTGCCTTTGACCGTGGACTGCGTACCGTTTTCGGCCGACCCCAAGCCGCGCGGCCGGTGCCCGGCGAATCGCTGCCCGACGCGCCGTTGAGCGAAGAAGAACGCCGCCTGGCTGCTGCGCTGATGCGCGTGAACCATTGCGGCGAGGTTTGCGCCCAGGCGCTCTATCAGGGGCAGGCGCTGGCATCCAGCGATCCGCATATCAAGGAAGCGCTGAGTCAGGCGGCACGCGAGGAAGAGGATCATCTCGCCTGGTGCGAACAGCGCATCAAGGAGCTCGGCGGACGCACGAGCCTGCTCAATCCGCTCTGGTTCAGCGGCGCGCTGGCCATCGGCTACGTCGCCGGCCGCTTCGGCGACGAATGGAACCTCGGTTTCCTGAAGGAGACCGAGAAGCAGGTGGAGCGGCATCTGCTCGGCCATCTCGAGCGCCTGAGTCCTCAGGACCAAAAGACGCGGGCGATCGTCGACCAGATGAAGATCGACGAAGCCCAGCACGCGCACACCGCGGAAATGCTCGGCGCGCGTGAACTGCCTGCGCCGGTCAAACTGGCCATGAAATTGAGCGCCAAGGTCATGACCAGCGTCGCGCACTACGTCTAGCCCGGGCGCGCGGGGCATAAACGGCCGCGGAATGCGTCCGTTTTTCGTTACGGACCCGCTGCGTCAGAACGCGTAGCGGGCCTGGATGCCGACGATGTGGACGTTGGCATCGTAGTCGCCCACGAGACGGGCGGCAGTGGGCGCGCCGTCCAGGTTGATCGAGGCGTCGCCCAAGGCGCGCAGGTAGGCGTATCCGAAATCGATCGCCGTGGTCTTGTTCGGCGCCCATTGCGCGCCGACGGCGAACCACAGACGGTCTTCGTCGGGCAGACGGGGTGTGCGGCCGTGACGGATGGCAGCGCGGTCGAAGGCCATCCCGGCGCGAAGCTTCCAGGCATCGTTGAGCCGGTAGTTCATGCCCACGCCGATACGCCAGGTGTCGTGCATGTCCAGATGCAAGGTGCTGATGTTGCCCCCGGCTTTGCGATTGATCGCGATCTCCTTGATGGAATCCCAGTCGGTCCAGGTGTAATCGGCGAGCACCTGCAGCTTCGGCGTGACTTGATGGGATAAAGCGACGGACAGCGAATCCGGCAGTTCGAGGTCGGCTTCGATATCCGCCTCGGCCCCGGGAATGCCCTTGAACTTGCCTTCGAGGTCGTAGTCGATCTTCGAGCGGTACGCGATACCGATACGCGTCGAAGGCGACAGGTTGATGAGCACGCCCGCGTTCCAGCCCCAGCCCCAGTCGTCGCCTTCCACGGTGCCTTCGAGACTGACCGGCGGGACGATCGGCACCATTTGCGACAGCTCGGCTTCGAAACGCTGGAAGTTGAGGCCGAAGCCGATCGAAACCGTTTCGTTCACCTTCCAGGCGATCGACGGGTTGATGTTGATCGTCTTGACTTCCGAACGGGTGCCGAAGAATCCGCCCACCCAGTCTTCGTCGTAATCCGTTTTGAGGCCGAACGGGGCGCCGACACCCACGCCTACCCAGACGCCGGAGGGAACGACTTCCCACGAAAGGTAGCCGTGCGGGATGAACCCCAGATCGCCCGCGTCGCCGCCGTCCGGGCCGGGGAGGCCGAAGGCGTTGGTGGAGCCGCGGTCATTGAACTCCAGCTTCGGCCGGACGAAGTTGCCGCCGGCGACGATCTGACGGCCGGGGAGACGCACCATCCCCGCCGGGTTGAAGAAAATGGTGCTGGCGTCCTCCGCCGCTGCGGCCTGGCCGGCGTAAGCGTTGCCCAGACCGCTCGCATTCTGTTCCATCAGCGCAAAGCCGGCGGCGTGCGCGCTGCCCGCGAAAACGACTGCTGTCAGCGCCGCCCACCGTGCGCGGGACTTGTATTCGCGATTCTGCATTAATCCTCCTCCTCGAATGCGATCGCGCACTGTGGGAGTCAAGTATAGGAAGCGCCGCGGCCGCAGCCAACGAAGCAAGCCGTACCCGGCTTGTTGAGCGTTGCAGATTTCCTATAGCAAATCGTCGACCAGCTCGTAGTCGTGGGTGATTTCGGCTGTGCGGGCGAGCATCGCCGTGGCGGAGCAATACTTGGTGTGCGAGAGTTTGATCGCACTTTCCACCAGCGCCGGGCGCAGATTACGGCCGCGGACGATGTAGTGCAGATGGATTTTGGTGAAAACCTTGGGGTCGGTTTCCGCGCGCTCGGCCTGCATGCGGATTTGGCATCCCCGCACGTCCTGGCCGCTGCGCTTGAGGATGAGGACCACGTCGTAGGCGGTGCAGCCGCCGGCGCCGGCGAGCAGGGTTTCCATGGGGCGGGGGGCCAGGTTGCGCCCGCCGCCCTCCGGCGCGCCATCCATGTTCAACACGTGGCCGCTGCCTGTCTCGGCAACGAAACTCATCCCATCGACCCATTTGACGGTGCATTCCATGGCAAGAACCTCGAAAAAAGCGGCGATTGTATGCGGGCGGCGGCCATTGCCAGCCATCAGGCGGAGGTAGTGACTTTACTTATGCTGCCATGCACAAATTTTCTTTGCGCTGCACAAAAGCTTGGCGGACAATACGCCCCGTATCGGGCGGTCGCCTCCCCCTCCTCCTCCTCCTCCTTAGGGCGGCCGTCCGGTTGTCTCCTCCACCTCCTCCTCTTTGGTGGATTTAGACGCAGCCCTTCGGGGCTGCGTCCTTTTTTTGTCCGCCAGCGGTTTGACAGGGGAGAAGGGGGAGCTTAGAATCCCACGCTTCTCTGCGCAGTACCAACTCAAAAATCCGAATCATGAAGACGTTCTCCGCCAAGCCGCATGAAGTGCGCCGCGACTGGTTCGTCGTCGACGCGACCGACAAGGTGCTCGGCCGGCTTGCCAGCCAGATTGCAGCGCGTCTGCGCGGCAAGCACAAGCCCGAGTACACGCCCCACGTCGATACCGGCGACTACATCGTCGTGGTCAACGCGGCGAAACTGCGCGTGACCGGCGACAAGGCCCGGCAGAAGAAGTATTACCGCCATTCCGGCTATCCCGGCGGTATTTACGAGACAACTTTCGAAAAGCTGCATGCCAAGCATCCGGCCCGGGTGCTGGAGCTGGCCGTCAAGGGCATGCTGCCGAAGGGGCCGCTCGGTTACGCCATGGCGAAGAAACTCAAAATCTACGCGGACGATGCGCATCCTCACGCCGCGCAGCAGCTTAAACCCCTGGAGTTGAACTAATGGTCGGCGAGTACTACTACGGCACCGGCCGCCGCAAGAGCGCGGTGGCGCGGGTATTCCTCAAGCCCGGCTCTGGCCAGTTCATCGTCAACGGCAAGCCGGTCGACGAGTATTTCGGCCGTGAAACGGGTCGTATGGTGGTGCGCCAGCCGCTGCGGTTGATCGATGCGCTGAGCAACTTCGACATCAAGGTCAACGTGGACGGCGGCGGCGAAGCCGGTCAGGCCGGTGCGGTGCGCCACGGGATCACCCGTGCGCTGATCGAATATGATCCGAACCTGAAGCCGGTGTTGCGCAAAGCCGGATTCGTGACGCGCGACGCCCGCGAAGTGGAGCGCAAGAAGGTCGGCCTCCACAAGGCGCGGCGCGCCAAGCAGTTCTCGAAGCGTTAAGCGCGCTTTGGTACTGACTAAAAAAGCCGCCCTCGAGGCGGCTTTTTTGTCTACGCGGGCGATCCGACAGTCGGGACGTGGAGTAGCTGGGAAATGATCAAGGTAGGCATCGTAGGCGGCACCGGTTACACGGGCGTGGAGTTGCTCAGGCTGCTGGCGCAGCACCCGGAGGTGGAGCTCGCGGCGATCACTTCGCGCAAGGAGGCCGGCATGCCGGTCGCGGACATGTTTCCGTCCTTGCGCGGCCGGGTGGACCTGGCTTTCGCCGAACCGGCGGCTGCGGGGCTCGAACGCTGCGACGTGGTGTTTTTCGCCACGCCGAACGGGGTCGCGATGCAGGAAGCGCGGAGCCTGCTCGACGCCGGGGTGCGGGTGATCGACCTCGCCGCGGACTTCCGCATCCGCGACGTCGCGGAGTGGGAGAAGTGGTACAAGATGCAGCATGCCGCGCCCGACCTGGTGGCGGAAGCCGTCTACGGTCTGCCCGAGGTGAACCGCGACCGGATCAGGCAGGCGCGCCTGGTCGCCAACCCGGGCTGCTATCCGACGGCGACGCAGCTGGGCTTTCTGCCGCTGGTGGAGGCGGGGGTCGTCGATCTGGACCACCTCATCGCCGACACCAAATCGGGCGTTTCCGGCGCCGGACGCAAGGCGGAAACGCACATCCTGTATGCCGAGGCCGGCGACAATTTCTCCGCCTACGGCGTCGCCGGCCACCGCCACCTGCCCGAGATCCGGCAGGGGCTTTCGCAAGCGGCGGGGCGGCCGGTGGGGCTGACGTTCGTGCCGCATCTGACGCCCATGATTCGGGGCATCCACGCCACCTTGTACGCCCGCATCACCAAGGACGCGGATTTCCAGAAGCTGTACGAGGACCGTTACCGCCACGAGCCCTTCGTCGACGTGCTCCCGCCGGGACGCCATCCGGATACCCGCTCGGTGCGCGCGGCGAACATGTGCCGGATCGCCGTCCACCGGCCGCAGGGAGGCGATACCCTGGTGATCCTGTCGGTGATCGACAACCTGGTGAAGGGCGCGGCCGGCCAGGCCGTGCAGAACATGAACATCATGTTCGGGCTCGACGAGCGCACCGGCCTGCAGCAACTGCCGGTGTTGCCCTGAGCCGCCGCGAGGAACCATCCGCCGGGGCCGCGCTCTGAATGTTCAGACGAGGACAAAGTCCTGCCGGAGCCGCCGGGCGCGCGTTGACCGGCGCTTCCGGCTTCACGGATAATCAAACGCAACAAGGATTCAGGAGAGCTCAATGAACATGGCCACCGAAATGCCGGCGCCGTTGATCTTTACCGACAGTGCCGCCGCCAAGGTGAAGCAGCTGATCGACGAGGAAGGCAACAGCGACCTGAAGCTGCGTGTGTTCGTCACGGGCGGCGGGTGCGCGGGCTTTCAGTACGGCTTCACCTTCGACGAAGTCGTCAACGAGGACGACACGGTGATGGAGAAGAACGGCGTCTCGCTGCTCATCGATCCCATGAGCTACCAGTACCTGGTGGGCGCGGAGATCGATTACACCGAGGGGCTCGAAGGCGCGCAGTTCGTGATCAAGAACCCCAACGCGCAGACCACCTGCGGCTGCGGCTCCTCGTTCGCGGTTTGAAGCAAACAACGGTGCCCGGAAAAAGCGGCCGCAGGGCCGCTTTTTTTATGCCGGGTAGATCGCGCCCAGCACCCGTGCGCCGCGGGCGCCCGTGACCTCCGCGAGATTGCCCGGCTCGCCGCGCAGCGTCTGGCGTGCGAGCCAGGCGAAGGCGACGGCCTCCACCCAGTCCGGATCCAGCCCCAGTTCCGCCGTCGTGCCCACGTGGGCGCCGGGCAGGCGTTGTCGCAGACGGCCCAGCAACGCGTTGTTCGAGGCGCCGCCGCCGCAGGCGTAGAGCTCGGTGGTGCCGGGGCAGAAGCGTCGCAAAGCATCGGCGATCGTCGCGGCCGTGAGCTCGAGCAGGGTGGCCTGCACATCGGCGGGGTCGTGGCGCTCGGGCGCGAAGCGCGCCAGCCACGCCTCGTGGAAATCGTCCCGCCCCGTGCTCTTGGGCGGATGAAGGCTGAAATAGGGATCGGCCAGCATCTGCTCGAGCAGTGTTTCGATCACCGTGCCGCTCGCCGCCCATGCGCCCTCGGCGTCGTAAGGCGTGCCGCGATGGCGCATGCACCACATGTCGAGCAGCAGGTTGCCCGGTCCGGTATCGAAACCGATCACCGTCCCCCGTGCCGGCAGGTAAGTGATGTTCGCGATGCCGCCGATGTTGACGATCGCCCGATCGACGCCGGGCGCGCGGAAACAGCCGGCGTGGAAAGCGGGCACCAGCGGCGCGCCCTGGCCGCCGGCGGCGATGTCGCGCATGCGGAAATCGGCCACCACGGCGATTCCCGTGCGTTCGGCGACGAGCGCCGGCTGAAGGAGCTGCACCGTATAGCCGCAGTCCGGGCGGTGACGGATGGTCTGGCCGTGGCAGCCGATCGCTGCGATTGCCCGGGCGCCGAGTCCGGTTTGCGCCAACAGCTCGCATACCGCATCGGCGTACAGACCGCTGATGGTGCGCGCGAGCATCGCGCCGCGATGGATTTCGTCGGCCCCGGAAGTGTTGAGCGCGAGCGCCTCGGCGCGTACCGCTTCGGGATAGGGAAGGAAGCAGGTCGCACGCACCGCGGGCCGGGCGGCGGAGAAGTCGACCAGCGCTGCATCGACGCCGTCGAGACTGGTTCCCGACATCAGGCCGATGTACAGCTCGCTCACGAGAGCATCAGTCGATCGAGGCGACGCGCACGTCCCTGAGAAAATCCAGGTGCGCGAGATACGGGCGCACCTGTTCCTGGAAGGCGCGCATTTCGCTGGCGGGAATGGGATTGGACGAGGGCATCGTGACCTTCAGCGGGTTGCGATGCACGCCGTTGACGTGGAATTCGTAATGGAGGTGGGGGCCGGTCGCCCAGCCGGTCGCGCCGACGTAACCGATGGTCTGGCCCTGTTCGACGCGCGCACCGCGGCGGATGCCGCTCGCGAAACCCTTCATGTGCGCATACAGCGTGGTGATGCCGTTGGGGTGCCGCAGGATGACGGTGTTGCCGTACCCGTTCTTCTGCCCCACGAATTCCACCACTCCGTCGGCCGTCGCGCGGATGCGCGTCCCGGCCGGCGCGGCGTAATCCACGCCTTTGTGCTGCCGCCACTGCTTGAGGATCGGATGGAAACGCATCGAGAAAGCCGAAGTCACCCGCGAAAACTCCAGCGGGGAGCGCAGGAAGGCCTTGCGCAGGCTCTTGCCCTCGGGCGTGTAATAGGAGCCGCGGCCGGTGCTGTCCTCATACCAGGTGGCCCGGTATACGCGGCCGTTGTTGACGAACTCCGCCGCCAGCACGCGCCCGGAGCGGATGGGCTGGCCGCCGTGGTAATACATTTCGTAGACCACCGCGAAGCGGTCGCCGCGCCGCAGGTCGCGATGGAAATCGATTTCGCCGCTGAAGATTTCCGCCACTTGCGTGGCGATACTGTCCGGCAGCCCGGCAGCGTCGGTCGATGCGAAGAGCGAGGAGGAAATCGCGCCCGTCGCCATGTGCACCGAGCGCGTGAGCGGGATCTGTTCCTCGAACTCGACGAATTCGTCGCCCTGGCGCTTCAGGCCGACGACCCGGTCCTGGGTGGTGAACAGGCGTAGCAGGTAGAGATCGCCGTCGGCATTGGTTTCGGCCTGCGCGCTCATGCCGGGGCCGATCGAACGGAAGAACTGTGCGCCGCCGTTACGCCGTACCAGGGTCGACGCATCCTTGGCGTTGATGCCCAGCCTGGCGAGGAAGGAGGTGAAGGTGTCGCCCCGGACGAAACGCTCCTCGCGCCAGTACACCTCGTCGGCTTGATCGGCCGGCGCCATTTCGCCGAAAGAGAGGGCCAGTTCCTCGACGACGGTCTGCGGATCGATGGGCGGGTTCTCGGATTGCTGCACCGTGCCGAACGCCGTCATGCCGACGAATAGCGCGACGAGGCCGGCAGCGGCCACGCGCAACTTCTTCCGGTCGCGCAAGGCACTGCCCTGAGATAGAATCGAGAACCCTTTTTTCAGCATTGTTTTGAAAAAAAAGTGCCCGCGAGTCTAACAGAAATCGGGGCGCTTAAGTGTCATAAATGTCGGATATCGAGCAGCAATTAACAATCTTGAAACGCGGCGCCGAGGAGTTGCTCGTCGAGCAGGAGCTGATCGACAAGCTCAAGAGCGGCCGGCCGCTGCGCGTCAAACTGGGGATGGACCCGACGGCTCCGGACCTGCACCTGGGGCACACCGTGGTCCTCAACAAGCTGCGCCATTTCCAGGATCTGGGCCATACCGCGCTGTTCCTGATCGGGGACTTCACCGGCATGATCGGCGATCCTTCCGGCCGCAACGCGACCCGTCCGCCGCTGACGCGCGAACAGGTCGAGGCCAATGCCCAGACCTACCGCGAGCAGGTTTTCAAGATTCTCGACCCGGAACGGACCGAGGTCGTCTTCAACTCGACCTGGTGCACCGAACTTGGCGCCGCGGGGCTGATCAGGGTGGCGTCCACATACACCGTGGCACGCATGCTGGAACGCGACGACTTCGCCAAGCGGTTCCGCAACAACCAGCCCATTGCCGTGCACGAACTGTTGTACCCCTTGATCCAGGGCTACGACTCCGTGGCGCTGAAGGCCGATGTCGAACTGGGCGGCACTGACCAGAAGTTCAATCTTCTGGTGGGGCGCGAGCTGCAGAAGCACTACGGCCAGCCTCAGCAGTGCGTGCTCACCATGCCGCTGCTCGAAGGGCTGGACGGCGTACAGAAGATGTCCAAATCGCTGGGCAACTACATCGGCATCACCGAGCCGCCGCAGGAGCAGTTCGGCAAGCTGATGTCGATTTCCGACACCTTGATGTGGCGTTACATCGAATTGCTGTCTTTCGCCTCGCTGGAGATCATCGCCGGCTGGAAGGCGGAGGTCGAGCAGGGGCGCAACCCCCGCGACATCAAGGCCATGTTCGCGAAGGAGATCGTCGCGCGCTTCCACGGTCCGGCCGCCGCCGAAGCGGCGGAGCGGGACTTCGAGGCGCGTTTCCGCCACAACACGGCGCCGGAGAACATGCCCGAAGTGACGCTGCATGCCGCCGAGGGCGGCTTGCCCATCGCGCAGGTGCTGAAGCAGGCCGGGTTGACCGCCAGCACGTCCGAAGCGCTGCGTCTGATCGAGCAGGGCGGCATCAAGCTCGACGGCGAACGGGTGAGCGACAAGGGGCTGACCCTGGCGCGCGGCACGAGCGCCGTGGTGCAGGTCGGCAAGCGCAAGTTCGCGCGAGTGACCGTGTGTTGAACGCGCCGGCGGCATCATCGTCGGCTTCGCCCCGTTTTCCCGATAGAAGAGATCTGCCGGCGTCGTCTTCGGACTTGCGCGACTGCCTACGACAGTCGCACTGCGGCGGTTTTCGCGTCTCGGTGCGAATGCGGCATCGGCGATGCAAGCGCGTCGTCGCAGCCGAATCCGCGCGATTCGTTCCGTCGAATACGCGAGCGCATCGTCGAGCACGTCATCGCGATGCGATCAACACAAAAATGTTTCGCGTAAAGTGTTGACGGAAGTTTTTCTCCCTATATAATGCGCGGCTTCTCGTTGCTGCCGCAGCGATGCAGAGACGAGAAAAACGCTCTTTAAAAACTGAACAGCCGATAGGTGTGGGTGCTGGGGGTGTTGGTTTTGGGCGGCCGCGGGGGACTGCGGTTGAGTCTCAAAAGACATTGACTTGGTGCTCACACGAAGAAGGATTGGCAA
>Ga0207747_1000297_pt1 | contig 60710 bp, 68 predicted proteins | sample HigsolmetaGSP11D_FD_184839 | JGI IMG/M metagenome (GOLD analysis project Ga0207747, IMG submission 184839) | High solid enriched microbial communities from the Joint BioEnergy Institute, USA - SP1-1-D (SPAdes) | ecosystem: Engineered > Bioreactor > SSF (Solid state fermentation) > Aerobic >...
CGCCAGTTTAGGGAAAATAATCGCCGCAAGTGGAAACATAATCGCCAGGATAGACAAAATAATCGCCAGGCAAAAAAACTGCAATAGAGAAAATGAGATAATCGCCAGTTTAGGGAAAATAATCGCCGCAAGTGGAAACATAATCGCCAGGATAGACAAAATAATCGCCAGACAGAAAAAAACTGCAATAGAGAAAATGAGATAATCGCCAATTTAGGGAAAATAATCGCCGTAAGGGAGAATATAATCGCCAAGAAAAAATAATCATAACCCTTTGAGAAAAGTAGGGGACATCCTAAAAAGAATGCCCCATTAAGCTAATTTTTTCTCATCCATTGCAATGAGCTGCAAGTTTTTTAAATCTAACAGAAACTCTCCGGATTTTAATATATCTAGCCCAATCAATCCCTGAATATTAAAATCCCTTAAAGTGCCAAAATCAATGGGAACTTGCCGGAAGATTTTACCTCCGATTTTGACATAATCGAGGTTTTTTGAAAAACTATATTCCGACCCGCCGATTCCGGAGTGGCAAATTAACGGGTCTCCATTTTCAAAGGCAATTCCTAAGTCTTCAACTGAATCGATATCGATGAAAGAATGGGCAGCCCCTGAATCAATGGCTACTCGATTCAAGCATTTTCTTTTTCCTTTATAGCAAATTTCAATTGTGGAAAGTAGTAATCCGTTCTCATAAGTCAGCTTCATGACAAGCCTCCAAGCACTTTTTTATCCCATTCTATTGCAGCGTTAATTAAATTATTCAAATCGCTTTAGACTTGTTTCTTACGCGCAAAATAAAACCAATTACAACAACTATCATGATTAAAAGAAGTTGGAAAATCCAAATCGGCAAAGGATTCGTTAAATAAGGCAGCACATAAGCATCTGAAATAATCATTTTTGAAGCAGTCCATGCAAGTACGGAGGCGCCTAAATAGATAAAGAGCGGAAATCTTTCAATCAAGCGAATGACAATGGTGCTTCCCCACACAATAATTGGAATGGAGATGAAAAGACCGATTGCCACAAGCAGCATATTTCCACTAGAAGCGCCAGCAACCGCTATAATATTGTCAATGCCCATTAAAAAATCAGCAAGCATGATTGTCCAAACGGCACCCAAAAAAGATTTTGCAGATGGTCGGATATCGTTGCTTTCTTCTGTCACCAGTAGTTTCAATGCGATATAGACTAATACAACACCGCCGAGGAAGAGTAAACCATCAATTTCTAATAATTTTACAGCCAGTAATGTAAAGAGAATACGCATGAAAATGGCAGCAAGCGTTCCAACTACAATCACCTTTTTTTGCTGCCTTGTTGGCAAGTTTTTTGCTACCATTCCAATTAATAAAGCATTGTCTCCTGCGAGAACAAGATCGATAAAAATGATGGACAACAGTGCTGTAAAAAATTCGAAAGACATCATTTCCATATATCCTTCTCCTATTCTTTCTGTTTTTTTGGAAAGTATATGAATGAGTTTCCATATTAAGAAATAAAGCGGCTGCTATTTTTATTGACATGACTTAGCGCATTTCATATAATTTACAGAGAAAATGTCAAAATGGATAAAATTTGAACACGATGAAGGAGAAAGTACGTTTTTGCTGAGTGTAAAGAGAGAGATTCCCTGGGCTGAAAGAATCTCCACTGCGGCAATTGCGGAAAGCTACTCCTGAGTGCAGCTAATCCCTGCCGTTCACTAACGTTACAGTGGCTAAAGTGACAGTTTCTAATGGCTAATAGACAAATTCCTTTTGCCGAAACTTACGGAAACTGTAACGAGGGTGGTACCGCGAATAGTACGTCTTCGTCCCTTACTGGGATGAAGACTTTTTTCATTTTGTCAAACAAAAAATTAATAGGAGGTTAAGCAAAAATGAAAGCAGCAGAAATTCGCCGCAAATTTTTAGATTTCTTTGTTGAAAAAGGACATGCAGTGGAACCATCAGCTTCATTAATTCCAGTGAATGACCCATCCCTTTTATGGATTAACTCAGGGGTGGCTACATTAAAAAAATATTTTGATGGCCGTGAAATTCCTGCAAATCCACGTATTACAAATGCTCAAAAATCCATTCGGACAAATGATATTGAAAATGTAGGGAAAACAGCTCGCCACCATACATTCTTTGAAATGTTGGGGAACTTCTCTATCGGGGATTACTTCAAAAGAGAAGCGATTCATTATGCTTGGGAATTTTTAACAGACCCTAAATGGATGGGATTCAATCCTGAATTGCTTTCTGTAACTATCCATCCTGAAGACGAAGAAGCTTATAACATTTGGAAGAATGAAATTGGCTTGCCGGAAGAACGAATCATCCGCATCGAAGGAAACTTCTGGGATATTGGGGAAGGTCCATCCGGTCCAAACTCAGAAATTTTCTATGATCGAGGCCCAGAATATGGAAATGATCCAAATGACCCAGAGTTGTTCCCAGGTGGAGAAAACGAACGCTACTTAGAAATTTGGAACTTGGTGTTCTCTCAATTCAACCATAATCCAGACGGTACTTATACGCCGCTGCCAAAACAAAACATCGATACAGGTATGGGTCTTGAGCGGATGGCTTCCGTTGTGCAAAATGTACCAACAAACTTTGATACAGATTTATTCATGCCGATTATTGAAAAAGTTGAGGAATTTGCAAATCGCCGATATAAACGTCCTGGTGAAATTGATCTAAAAGAAATTTTCAATATTAAAGAAGACATTAATACACCGTTTAAAGTGATTGCAGACCATATCCGTACAGTAGCATTTGCCATTGGTGACGGTGCGCTTCCATCCAATGAAGGACGCGGGTATGTAATCCGCCGTTTATTGCGTCGCGCAGTAAGATATGCAAAACAAATCGGCATTGAAAAACCGTTCATGTTTGAGCTTGTTCCAACAGTCGGGGAAATCATGAAAGACTTCTATCCAGAAGTAAGCGAAAAATGCGAATTTATCCAACGGGTTGTAAAAAATGAAGAAATCCGCTTCTTAGAGACACTTGATGCCGGTCTTGAAATTTTGAATGAAGTCGTTGAACGGGAGAAAAAATTAGGACTTACTGAAATTCCGGGCGAAGATGTATTCCGTTTATATGATACGTACGGCTTCCCTGTTGAATTAACGGAAGAATATGCCGCTGAACATGGCATGACGGTTGACCATGAAGGTTTCGAAAGAGAAATGGAAAAACAACGGGAGCGTGCAAGAAATGCCCGTGTGGATGTTGATTCCATGCAAGTGCAAAATGAAGTGTTGACAAACTTAAAAGTGCCTTCTGTCTTTGTTGGTTATGAAGTAGCAGAAAGCGATACAAAAGTTGCTGCCATTGTATCAAACGGCGAGCTTGTAGATATGGCTTCAGAAGGCGAAGAAGTGCTTGTGATTTTGGCTGAAACACCTTTCTATGCAGAAATGGGTGGTCAAATTGCAGATAAAGGTGTAATTGAAGGCGATACATTTAGAGCTGTTGTAAAAGATGTACAAGTTGCACCAAATGGCCAGCATCTTCATACAGTTGTGGTTGAATCCGGTGAAATGCGCCTTGACGATCCAGTGAAAGCTGTGGTCAATAAAGAAGAACGCAAACTTATCGTGAAAAACCATACAGCGACTCACCTTCTACACCGTGCATTAAAAGACGTGCTAGGTGAACACGTTAACCAAGCAGGTTCATACGTAGGACCAGACCGTTTGCGCTTTGACTTTACTCACTTTGGACAAGCATCTAAGGAAGAACTTGAACAAATTGAACGCATCGTGAACGAAAAAATTTGGGAAGATATTGAAGTGGTTATTGAAGAAATGCCGATTGAAGAAGCAAAAGCAATGGGTGCGATGGCATTATTCGGCGAAAAATACGGCGATATTGTACGCGTCGTGCAAGTTAGCGATTATTCCATCGAGCTTTGCGGTGGTCTGCATGTAAACCGCACATCTGAAATCGGTTTGTTTAAAATCGTTTCAGAAGGCGGAATTGGTGCTGGCGTTAGACGTATTGAGGCTGTGACTGGCAAAGGTGCTTATTATGCAGTGAAAGAAGAAGAAAGAATCTTGCATGAGGCAGCCGCTCAATTTAAAGCAAATCCAAAAGATTTAGTAATGCGAATTCATGGTTTGCAAGCTGAATACAAAGAATTGCAACGCGAAAACGATTCACTATCCCAAAAATTGGCGAACCTTGAAGCAGCAAGCGTTCTTGATGCGGCGCAAAAAATTGGCGAAATCACTGTATTATCTACACGGGTAGAAGCAAAAGATAATAATCAACTTCGTCAAATGATGGATGACTTAAAAGCGAAGTTGGAGAAAGCAGTCATCGTTCTTGGTGCTGTTAGCGACGGCAAAGTCATGCTGTGTGCAGGAGTGACAAAAGATATTGCTGGAAAAGAATATCATGCAGGCAATATCGTAAAATCCGTTGCAGAACAATGTGGAGGTAAAGGCGGCGGTCGTCCTGACATGGCAATGGCAGGTGCAAAAGATGCATCTAAACTGGATGAAGCTCTTCAATCTGTATATCATTTTGTGAAATCTCTATAAAACTGGGGAACAAATCTATTTCGTTGACCCGTTGAATCAGTTATAATAGAAGAAATGGAGCAAGAATTTCCAACTCCTGATTTCTGAAAGCGAGGTGCTGGTCTTGAATTCGTTCGATCAAACGATGAAATTTAGTTTTCCAGAAGAATCAATGGAAGAAGAAGTCAAGCAAGTTATGCTGAAAGTGTACTCTGCACTGGAGGAAAAAGGATATAATCCAACTAACCAAATTGTAGGGTACTTATTATCTGGTGATCCGGCATACATTCCTCGCCATCAAGATGCACGAAATTTAATTCGCAAACTTGAACGGGATGAAATTTTAGAAGAGCTTGTGAAATTCTACATTAGACATCATAAAGAGGAATAATCAATGAGAGTTATGGGATTAGATGTCGGTACAAAAACAGTTGGCATTGCAATCAGCGATCCATTGGGGTTGACTGCTCAAGGGATTGAAACGATTCATATAGATGAAGAAGCTGGCGAATTCGGTATTGAACGAATTAAAGAGCTTGTCAAAGAATATGGAGTGACGGAGTTTGTCGTAGGGTATCCAAAAAATATGAACAATACGGTGGGTTCCCGCGGCGAAGCTTCAGAAAAATATAAAAAGCTCTTAGAAGAAACGTTCAACTTGCCAGTGACTCTTTGGGATGAACGGTTGACGACGATGGCTGCTGAGCGGATGCTGATTGAAGCCGATGTGAGCCGAAAGAAAAGAAAAAAAGTCATCGATAAGATGGCAGCCGTCATGATTTTGCAAGGTTATTTAGATCGAAAATCATTTTTTAAATAAATCGCCCATGGCGGGTAAATAATATGAATAAAATGAGTTTTGCAATCCTTTTGACAATCGTCAGGGATGAAATAGATTTTGCGTATATTATAGGAAGAGGTGACCACCATGGCGCATGACCATGAGTACGATGAAAATATTATTACAGTCGTTGATGAAGAAGGAAACGAGCATTTATGCCAAGTAATTCACACATTCGATTCTGAGAAATTTGGAAAGTCCTACGTATTGTATTCCTATGTGGGGGCAGAAGAAGATGAAGAAGGCCAAATCGAAATTTTTGCTTCTGCCTTCATTCCAGACGAGGACGGAAAAGATGGAGAATTGCTCCCAATCGAAACGGATGAAGAATGGGATTTAGTGGAAGAAGTATTAAATACTCTGGAAGAAGAATGGGAATTAGAAGACGAGGACGAAGAATAAAAAAGGATAAAGTAGGCATTGAGTTGCCTACTTTTTTCTTGTGCATGATTCGAATTAGAAAAGAAATAAGTCACATGATTATTAGGAGGATGCGATGGATCAGCAATATTTTAAATTAGAAACAGACGATGGAATGAAAACATGCAAAGTATTGTTTACTTTTGACACCGATGAACATTCCTACTGCATCTATTCCATTGTCGATGAGGAAGGAAATGAAAGCGACGAAATTTCGGCAGTGCGGTTCGAACTGGATGAAAATTTAGAAATGACAAATTTCCAAGAGCTACAAACCGATGAAGAGTGGGATATGGTAGAAGAAGTTTATAACACCCTTGTGGATACTTTCGCAGGAAAAACTTTTACAGCGATTGATGAAGAAGGTAACGAAGTGGAATGCAAAGTGCTTCATCAATTCGAAATAGAAGAATTCGGGAAAAAATATATGATTTATACGATTGATGATGAAGAGGAAAATCCTGAGCTCTTTGCTGCATGCTTTGTAGAATCAGAAGATGGGGAAATTCAAGAAATTTTACCAATTGAATCGGATGAAGAATGGAAAAAAATTGAGGAAACCTTTGAACTATTAAATCAGCAGTAAAACAATTTTCCTGCGGCGGTGGTTTTTTAAAATTCGCCGCAGGAAAGAATATACATATCTCGATAAAAATGTCGATTGTTCGAACCTTTTTGCGTCAAAAACGTACAAATACATAGAATATCCGCAAACCTATTTGATTATTGTTCATTTTTCCAGTAATTTATTATCATATGTAGTGGAACGATAGGAGGTACATATGTGGACCAGGAGATGATGGATAAAATCAAGCAACATAAACAGGAAGGAAAAGTAATTCGCCGAATCGTTGCATGGGTCACAATTATAGTTGTCGCACTTGTGTTATTTATTGGCATTTTTGGAACCATCTATGTGAAAAGTGCCCTTCAACCGGTTGATCCTGACTCCGAGGAACAAATCGCAGTTGAGATTCCTTTAGGTTCAGGAATTTCGACCATTTCAAAAATCTTGGAAGAGCATGGCATTATTAAAGATGCAAGAATATTTAAATATTATGCCAAGTTTAAAAACCAATCCAATTTTCAAGCGGGAAATTATACAATGACCCCAAGCATGACATTGGATGAAATACTGGAAAGCTTAAAAACAGGAAAAGTGTACCGCAAACCTGTAATGGTCATTCCGGTTCCTGAAGGTTTAACCTTAGAGCAAATTGGAAAAATCGTTGAAAAACATACAAAGTATACGCAAGAACAATTTATGGAAAGAGTGAACAGCAAAGAATTCATTGATTACGTGATGGCTACCTACCCAGAATTGGTGACGGATGAAATCTTGAATGAAAATATTCGCTACCCGCTAGAAGGCTATTTATTCCCGGCAACGTATTCTTTTTATGAAGAAGATGTTTCATTGGACGATATTATTCTTCCAATGATTGAAAAAACTAATAACGTGATTAATGAATACAAAGCATTGCTTGCGGAAAAAGAAATGTCTGTGCATACATTATTGACTTTTGCTTCCTTGTTGGAAGAAGAAGCGACGGCTAAAACAGATCGGGAAACGATTGCCAGCGTCTTTTACAATCGTTTGGAAATCGGCATGCCTCTGCAAACGGACCCTAGTGTCTTATATGCGTTAGGCGGGCATAAAGAACGGGTATTGTATGAAGATTTAGAAGTGCAAAACCCATATAACACCTATGTTAATCCAGGATTGCCTCCAGGGCCGATTGCCAATGCGGGAGTGGTTTCCATTGAAGCTGCATTGAATCCTACAGATACCGAATATTTGTATTTCTTAGCGGATCAAGATGGAAACAACCATTTTGCTAAAACTTATGAAGAACATTTGCAAAATAAGAAACTTTATATCAATAATAAACAATAAACCTTTGGAAATAGCAGGTTTAGCCATGTCGGTTAGAACTGCTATTTCTCATTTTGTTTCAGCCAAACGTCTGAAATTAAAACTTTTTGAGCGAAAATGAGTAAAGAATGTTCGCTTTCCATACGTTTTCATGTTATGATTAAATGTGATTTTTCCATAGGTCACTGAAAATAAGCCAACTTGTTTGGTTTTTTCTTTTTTATATACAGTTGAGGAGCGAAAACATGAAGTTTTCAGAGGAATTTACGAAATCCTTCATTCAACCAAGGAATGACTTATTATTAAAAATGGAACAATATGCACAAAATCACCATGTGCCGATTATGCAGCTTGATGCCATCGAAGTGTTGACGCAGATTTTGCGGATTCAAAAGCCGAAAATGCTGCTTGAAATCGGGACGGCGATTGGTTATTCAGCCATCAGAATTGCAGAAGCAGTGCCGGATTGTCATATTGTGACAATTGAAAGAGATGAAGAACGGATTCAGCTGGCAAAAGAGTTTATCGCTGAATCAAATGTGGGAAATCGAATTACGTTGATTGAAGGAGATGCGTTAGAAGTAGATGTAGCGGAACTTCCGTCTGCTTTTGATGCTGTTTTTATAGATGCGGCAAAAGGCCAAAATATGCGTTTCTTTGAAACCTACTCTCCCCTAGTACCATCAGGTGGAGTCATTTATATTGACAATATGTATATGCATGGATTATCGGAACTTCCAATAGAAGAAGTGCCAAGAAATAAACGCTCGATGATTCGCAAACTAAAGGAATTTACGGAGTGGATTACAAACCATCCCGATTATCAGACAACCTTCGTTCCAGTGGGCGATGGTTTGTTAATTTGTTTAAAGAGGTGAACGTTTTGAAAAAACCAGAATTGCTCGTGACCCCAAAGTCACTTTCCCATATAAAAGAATTGATTGATGCAGGAGCAGATGCTTTTGTCATTGGTGAACAAAAATTTGGCTTGCGCCTTGCCGGGGAATTTTCCCTTGAGGAAGTAAGAGAAGCGACGGAAATGATTCATCAAGCAGGAAAGAAAGTTTATGTTTCATGCAACGCTTTATTCCATAACGACCGCATTGAAGCATTGGATGAATACTTACAAGAATTGAAAAAAATCGGTCCGGACGCCATTTTATTTGGAGATCCGGCTGTTGTTATGTCCGTTCGCGAATTTGGCATTGACATTCCTCTTCATTGGAATCCTGAAACAACGGCAACAAACTGGTTCCAAGTGAATTATTGGGGGGAAAGAGGCGCAAAACGTACCGTTCTTGCCCGTGAGTTATCCCTCGATGAAATCTTGGAAATTAAAGAAAACTCAAAATATGAAATTGAAGTGCAAGTGCACGGCATGACTTGCATTTTCCAATCAAAACGAAAATTGTTAGGAAACTACTTCCTATATCGCGGGGAAGTGATGGAAGTAGAAAACCGCAAAGAAAATAAAAATATGTTTTTGCACGATAAAGAACGGAACAACCGCTATCCAATCTATGAAGATATGAACGGCACGCACATCTTCTCGCCAAATGATATTTGCTTAATTGATGAACTATCTGAGTTCTTTGAAGCAGGAATTGATTCTTTGAAGATAGATGGCATTTTGCAGACAGAAGAATATATTACGACTGTTACGAAACTTTATCGACAAGCTATTGATGCGTATTTCGATCAAGGTGAAGACACATACGATGAAATCAAAGATGATTTATATGAACAAATCAGAGCTATTCAACCGCCGCTAAGACCATTGGATACAGGATTTATTTACAAGGAAACGGTGTATTAAGAAAGGAGGGATATCATGGTGTTACAATTAATTCAAAATGAAAACATTCGAGAAACGGTTAACGGCAAACGTGTCATTACGAAAAAACCTGAGTTGCTTGCCCCAGCAGGCAGCCTTGAAAAATTGAAAGTGGCGGTCCATTACGGAGCAGATGCGGTGTTTATTGGAGGCCAGGAATTCGGCTTGCGTTCCAATGCGGATAACTTTACGATTGAAGAAATGCGTGAAGGTGTGGAGTTTGCGAAAAAATACGGTGCGGTGATTTACGTTACAACAAATATTTACGCCCACAATGAAAATATGGCTGGCCTAGAGGAATATTTGCGCGCCATTGCCGATGTAGGGGTAAAAGGCATTATTGTGGCTGACCCATTGATTATTGAAACGTGCAAAAAAGTAGCGCCAGAGTTGGAAATCCACCTTTCCACACAACAATCATTGACGAACTGGAAAGCGGTCAAATTCTGGAAATCTGAAGGCTTGGACCGCGTTGTTTTAGCCCGTGAAGTAGGAGCGGAAGAAATCCGTCTCATAAAAGAAAAAGTAGATATCGAGATTGAAACATTTATCCACGGTGCTATGTGTATCGCTTATTCAGGACGCTGCGTTTTATCCAACCATATGACGGCCCGCGACTCAAACCGCGGTGGTTGCTGCCAAAGCTGCCGTTGGGATTATGATTTATATGAAAATGTCGATGGCAAGGAAGTACCATTATTCAATGAAGATGATGCTCCTTTTGCCATGAGTCCGAAAGATTTAAAATTAATTGAATCCATCCCTCATATGATTGAGTTAGGAATCGATTCATTGAAAGTAGAAGGGCGCATGAAATCCATCCACTATGTGGCGACGGTTATTTCCGTTTACCGCAAAGTGATTGACAGCTATTGCGCTGATCCGGATAACTTCAAAATTAAACGGGAATGGCTGGAAGAGTTGGATCGTTGTGCAAACCGTGCCACTGCTTCTGCCTTCTTTGAAGGGGAACCAAGCTATAAACAACAAATGTTTGGTTTCCATGCGAAAAAACCAGAATGGGATTTTGCCGGATTTGTTTTGGATTATGATGAAGATACACAAATGGTGACATTGCAGCAGCGCAACTACTTCAAAACAGGAGATACGGTGGAATTCTTTGGACCGGAAATCAATACATTCACGATGACGGTTGGCGAAATGTGGAATGAGGATAACGAATCGATTGAAGTGGCGAACCATCCACTTCAAATTGTGAAATTTAAAGTGGAAAAACCTCTTCATCCATTTAATATGATGAGAAGAAGAACGAAAAAATAAAGAAATGTTCTTGAAACATAGTGCAATGTGTACTATGATGATTATTGTATTATTTGTATGATTTTAACATTTTAAAACAATTTAATTATGTGCGATATAAAATTCGGTTATTAGAGAGCGTTCGTTGGTTCTTTGATGGTCCAGCGCAACATATGCTTTTCTAATAACCGGGTTTTATCATATACAAGAAAGTTTTTACAAATACAGAAAATAATTGCATTACAATAGTGATGTTGCTTAAGGAGTGAGTGAGTTGGCAAACGAAAAACAATACCCTATGACTTTAGCGGGTAAAGAGAAGCTGGAAAAAGAATTAGAATATTTGAAAACTGAAAAACGTAAAGAAGTGGTAGAACGCATTAAAGTTGCTCGAGGCTTTGGGGATTTGTCCGAAAACTCTGAGTATGATTCTGCAAAAGAAGAACAAGCTTTTGTGGAAGGACGCATTTCTGCCATCGAAAATATGCTTCGTAATGCAGTCATCATTGAAGAAAATGAAAATGAAGCAGATATTGTTACTTTAGGTAAAGCGGTTACATTTATTGAATTACCTGATGGGGAAGAAGAAGAATATTTCATCGTTGGTTCTGCAGAAGCAGATCCATTTGAAGGTAAAATTTCAAATGACTCTCCAATTGCCAAAGCCCTTCTTGGCCATAAAGTTGGCGATGTAGTAAAATTCACAACTCCTGGTGGAGAGATGGAAGTTAAAATTGTGAAAATTCGTTCTTCCAATGATTAATGAATAGCTCAAAAAGTCGGCAAATTTTGTTATATAAATTTGTCGACTTTTTCATTTGTAATATTTTATTAACAACTTTATTAAAAATTTATTGGATGTAGATGCTTTTCTCATTTTATTGGTAAGATGGAATGTAGCAAGAGAAGGAGGAATTGTATGGCAAAGGAAAGACAAGAAATCTCAAGCCGTAAAATGAAAAGGCATTCAGACAGTAAAAGAAAAATGAATCGAATTCTCAATATATTAATTGCCATTGTTTTTGCATTAATTGTTATTAACCTTTATTTTATCGTCAAAGATGATGGGGAAAATGAAACAGCAAAAGCAGAAGAAGCTGTAGAAGAAACAAAAGACACGGAAGCAGAAAAAGAAGCGGAACCTCAAGTAGAAGATAATGAACCAAGTGAATTGGAAGAACAAGACAATAATGAGAAGGACCATTCATCAATTGAAGATGAAAACAATGATGATATTATTGTAACCTCATCCAATGATGCAAATGTAGAAAAAGTCATTGTCAATAATAGTTGGAAAGTGACGCCAACCCGTCAAACAGGTGAACATATTTCTGCTTTTGAAGAAGGTAATGTGGATTATGAAGAAAAATTAGTGACTATCCGCAATGCGGTGGAGTTGCCAGAAGATGATATCATCTATTGGTCTGTAAGAAATGACGGTACAGGAAAAGGAGCTATTTCCGTTGTTTCATCGAAAGATCAATCGAAAAAATATCGCGTTCACATCAAATGGATTGACAACTCCGGATGGATTCCAATTAAAGTGGAAGTGCTGAAAGAAATTCCAAAGAATTGACCTTTTCCTTCTTTTCCGGTAATTTGGAATAGATGTTATTTAGAGGAGGAAAAAGTATGAAAATAGCAGTCATTGGCGCGATGGAGGAAGAAGTAGAATTATTAAGAGACGCTTTGGAAAACAAAGAAGTGACGACGATTGCCGGCTGCGAATATACTACAGGTACATATAATGGCAAAGATGTCGTGCTGTTAAAAAGCGGAATCGGCAAAGTAAACGCAGCCATGTCGACAACAATTTTACTGCACCAGTTTCACCCAGATGTCGTGATTAATACAGGTTCTGCTGGGGGATATGATCCGGAGTTGGAAGTAGGCTCTGTGGTCATTTCCGATGAAGTGCGCCACCACGATGTAGATTGCACTGTTTTTGGCTACGAAATGGGGCAAGTGCCACGAATGCCTGCTGCTTTTAAAGCCGATGAGAAGCTCATGAAATTGGCCATTGAAGCGGTGGAAGAAATCGGGGAACACAAATATGGCGTTGGGCTCATTTGTTCCGGCGATTCCTTTATGAGCGACCCAGAGCGAGTGGAAGCCGTTCGCAGTCATTTCCCGCAAATGAAAGCCTGTGAAATGGAAGCTGCTGCTGTGGCGCAAGTGTGCTATCATTTTGGTACCCCTTTTGTGGTGATTCGCGCATTATCGGACATTGCCGGCAAAGAATCCAACATTAGCTTTGATGAATTCTTGCCTTTGGCGGCAAAACATTCAACGGAAATTGTGTTAAAAACCATTGAAAAATTATAAGCTTTGATAAAGTCTTGACGGTATCATTTGGGAAAAAGTAATATATAGGTAGCGGGATATTTTAGAGGAGGTTTAGTTATGGAATTAACATTAATGTTAGTTTCTGTTACGATTACTGCTCTTGTAGGACTGATCGCATATTTCGGTGCTAGCAGTGATTTAGCAAAATTTAAAAAATAATTATTCATTAGCTCGTTTAAATGTTTATTTAAATGAGCTTTTCTTTTTTTATAAAAAAATGAGCCGCTCGCATCATGAGACGGCTCAATCTTTTGCTTTTTTTTCCCGTTCCCTCTCTCTTTCGTTTTGATTATGTTTAAACTGTTGGTACAATTTCACAAGGGCTCTTTTTTCAATGCGGGATACATAGCTTCTTGAAATATTTAATTTTTTGGCGATTTCCTTTTGGGTGAGGGGCTCTTCATTATTTAATCCATAACGGTAAATGATAATCTCCAATTCTCTAGGTTCCAATGTGTTTAAGTAGGAGTAAAGTTGCTCGAAGCTTTCTTTCTGTTCGATTTTTTCGATGGCCGGCTTTTCATCGAGCTGCAAAATATCCCGGATTTGCAGTGATTGTCCTTCTTTATCGACTCCAATTGGTTCGAATAAAGAAACGTCTTTTTGCACTTTTTTTTGCGCTCTTAAATGCATGAGGATTTCGTTCTCGATACATCGAGCTGCATAAGTGGCAAGGCGGGTTTTTTTATCCGGTGTATAGCTGCTAACCGCTTTCATTAGTCCGATGGTTCCAATGGAAATATAATCGTCCAATTGTTCATGGGGTGGATGGAATTTTTTGACGACGTGGGCAACGAGCCTCATATTGCGTTCGATTAAATCAAGCCTTGCTTGTTCATCGCCGGCTAAAAATCGTTCAATGGCTTCGGCTTCTTCTTCGGATGTGAACGGTTTATGAAATGCCTGCCCTTTAAGGTATCCTAGAAAGGCGGGTATGTCTAGCCAGAGCTGGATCAATGATGCAAATATACCGCCCAAAGAGCACATCCTTTCCGCTTTTTTCGACATTATATGAACTATATTATGCAAACATGCGTAATATCGATTATTTTGTAGAAAATGCAAATAAATAACTTCTTAAAATAGAATAGACTGATTTGATAGTTTTGAAAAAGTTTCAAATGTTGTACTATTATTTGAGGGCAACATGCTTAGTATGCGTTGGCACATAGGTTTTGAATTGAAGGTTATGCTATAATGGAATATAAAATTTTGTAAAAGGGGAAGAAAAGGGTTTTGTACAAGTTATTTTTGCCAAATGAATTTGTGATATCTGTATTTGAAATTACGCCAGACAAATTAAAACAACAGGGAATACGCGGTTTAATTACCGATTTAGATAATACGTTAATTGAGTGGAATCGTGCGGATGCAACGGATGAAATTGTCGAATGGATGCGAATGTTAAAGGAAGCTGGCATTCGGATTGTCATTGCCTCCAATAACAGTGAGGCAAGGGTTAAGCGATTTGCAGAGCCGCTTGGGATCCCGTATGTATATCGGGCAAAAAAACCTCTTGGACATGCTTATAAGGCGGCTCTCGAAAAATTGGAGTTAAGTAAAAAGGAAGTCGCGATGATAGGCGATCAATTGCTGACAGATATTTTGGGTGCAAAAAGGCTCAATCTCTATACTTTTTTAGTTCGGCCTGTAGCAGAGTCGGACGGCTTTGTTACGCGTTTTAACCGTTTTTTTGAACGGCGATTGTTTAATGTTTTAAAACGAAAAGGAATAACGATGTGGGAGGAAAGATAATGACAGAAATGCCAACTTGCATTGGCTGCGGTGTTAAAATCCAGACGGAAAATCCGAATTTGCCCGGCTACGCACCGCCAAAATCATTAGAAAAAGAACAAGTTATTTGCCAAAGATGCTTCCGGTTGAAGCATTATAATGAAATTCAGCCCGTTCGCTTAACGGATGATGATTTTTTAAGAATTTTAAACGGCATAAGCGAACATGATGGACTCATTGTGAAAATTGTTGATATTTTTGATTTCAACGGTAGCTTTATTCCAGGCATTCATCGCTTTGTTGGAAAGAATCCGGTATTGCTCGTTGCGAATAAATCGGATTTATTGCCAAAATCGGTGAAACGGGAAAAAGTAATCCGATGGTTGAAGCGGGCTTGCCGGGATTTCGGCTTATTCCCGATTGATGTGAAGCTAGTGAGCGCCCATAAAGGCTATGGAATGGATGAAGTCATTGAAACGATTGAAAAGTATCGCGATGGAAAAGACGTATTTGTTGTGGGCTGTACAAATGTCGGTAAATCCACGTTCATCAATCAAATCATCAAACGGGTGACAGGTGAAGGGAATTTGATTACCACTTCCCATTTCCCTGGTACAACGCTTGATATGATTGAAATTCCATTGGATGATGGAAAAGCCATTTATGATACGCCTGGGATTATCAACCATCACCAAATGGCCCACCATATTCATGAAAGCGAACTCAAGTACATCACACCGAAAAAAGAAATTAAACCAAAAGTGTATCAATTAAATGCTCAACAAACATTATTTATTGGCGGGCTCGCTCGATTTGATTATGTGAAAGGAAACCGCAATTCCTTTACGATTTACGTATCCAACGACTTGCCAATCCATCGCACGAAGCTGGAAAAAGCAGATTCATTGTATGAAGAACACAAAGGAGAGCTATTGTCGCCTCCATCCAAAGAATTTTTGGAGTTTTTGCCGGAGTTTGTACGCCATGAATTTTCCATCAAGGATGGAAAAACGGATATTGTCATCTCTGGTCTTGGATGGATTACGGTGCAGCAGCCGAATGCCGTTGTTGCTTGCTATGCACCTAAAGGGGTAGAAGTGTTTGTTCGTCCTTCGTTAATTTAATAGAGAAGAGGGTTGGGAAAATGAAGAAATGGTTTGCTGTCATTGGCGATCCAATCGCCCATTCAAAATCGCCTTTTATGCACAATGCATGGTTTGAAGAAATGGAAATAGATGCGGCATATATTCCGATTCATGTAAAAAGCGAAAATTTAGAGGACGCTGTATCCGCCTTAAAATTATTGGGAGCAAGTGGCTTTAATGTGACCGTTCCCCATAAGGAAGCCATCATCCCATTTTTAGATGAACTGGATTCGCTGGCAGAAAAAATGGGGGCTGTGAATACCGTCGTTCGGCAAGCAGATGGCACATTGAAAGGCTATAATACGGATGGCGCCGGTTTTGTTCATTCTTTAGAAGAAGTAGTTGGAAAACATCGGGAGAAAAAAGTGCTTCTCATTGGCGCTGGAGGAGCGAGCCGCGGGATTGCTTTTGCTTTGAAGCAATACGGCTATCAGGAAGTGGATATTGCCAACCGCACTGTTGCAAAGGCTCAAGCCATCATCGAGGAACTCGGCGGTGGAGCCAGCCTTTCTCTTGATGAAGCGGAACAGCGGTTAGACGAATATGGCATTATTATTCAAGCTACTTCCTTAGGTCTTTCAACAGGAGAAAGCAAACTCCCACTATCTTTGGAGAAATTGCAGAAAGAGACAATTGTTGCGGATATTGTGTATAATCCTTTAATGACACATTTTTTAATTGAAGCAGAAAAACGAGGAGCGAAAATTGTCACAGGCTTAGGAATGTTTGTCCATCAAGGAGCGATTGCGTTTCAATACTGGCTAGGGCAATATCCAAATACGGAAAACATGATGCAAACATTAATCGAACAATTAAAATAGACTACTAGGAGGAACTTATGCTAACAGGAAAACAAAAAAGATTCTTAAGGGCAGAGGCCCATCATTTAACCCCAATTTTTCAAGTTGGGAAAGGCGGGGTAAATGAACAAATGCTTCGCCAAATAGAAGATGCCCTTGAGGCGAGAGAACTTATAAAAGTTCGCATATTAGACAACTGTGAAATGGACAAGCATGAAGTGGCCCAAGCCTTGGCGGAAGGAACAAATTCAGAACTTGTACAATTAATCGGGCTGACGGTCGTTTTATATAAAGAATCAAAGAAACATAAAAGAATTCAGTTACCTAAATCAGTTTAAAGTCGGGTGTTCGTTCATGAAAAAAGTCGGCATATTAGGGGGGACTTTCAATCCTCCCCATATGGGACATTTAATAATGGCAAATGAAGCGTATCATGCTTTAAAGCTGGATGAAGTCCGCTTTATGCCTAATGCCATTGCTCCCCACAAAAAAAAGGAAGACGAATCGACGGATGAAAATCGGCTGCGCATGTTGGAGCTTCTAGTAAAACCATATAAAGAATTTACGGTTGAAACCATTGAGCTTGAACGAGGCGGAATTTCTTATACCTATGAGACGATGGTGGCTTTAAAAGAACGGGAGCCGGATGTGGAATTTTATTTCATTATTGGAGGAGATATGATTGACACCCTCCATACATGGCATAACATTGATGAACTGGTTAAACTTGTCCAGTTTGTCGGCATTAAGAGGCCCGGAACGAAATCCAAGTCGCCATTTAACATTATCATGGTTGAAGCTCCTGAATTTGCTTTATCTTCCACGCTGATCCGCAAACGGTTCAAAACAGGCGGAACGTTAAGATTCCTTTTGCCGCCTGAAGTGGAAGCATACATACGAAAGGAAGGTCTTTATGGAGCGAAATGAATATTTAGAGAAAATCAAATCCCGGATGCCAGAAAAACGATTTATTCATACTATAGGAGTAATGGAGACGGCCATCCAGTTAGCTGAAAAATATGGAGCGGATGCAAAAAAAGCGGAAATTGCCGCGATTTTGCATGATGTGGCGAAATATGCCGATGAAGAGTGGATGAAAACCATCGTAAAAGAACATGGACTTGATTTAAGATTATTGGACTGGGGGCCAGAAATTTTACACGGACCTGTCGGAGCATGGATTGCGGAAAATGAATTTCACATTCATGATGAAGAAATATTAAATGCCATTCGTTTCCATACAACAGGTCGGGCTAATATGTCCAAATTGGAGAAAATTATTTATATAGCGGATATGATTGAACCAAACCGCAAATTTGATGGGGTTGAAAAGTTGAGAAAAAAAGCGCAAGAAGATTTGGATTTGGCAATGCGTGCAAGCATTCGCCATACCCTTGCCTTTTTAGTGGAATCAAAACAACCTATTTTCCCTGATTCCATTGAGTGCTACAACGATTATTATAAATAATGGTTTTATCTTTTTTATGGTTTCGCAAACTAGTATTAAAGCAAAAAAGGAGAGGAATTTTGTTTCAATGGCAGATCTTTTACAAGTAGTTTATAAAGCATTAGATGACAAGCATGCAGAAGATATCGTCGTATTAAATATGCAAAACATTTCGCTGTTAGCGGATTATTTCATTATTTGCCACGGGAATTCAGACCGCCAAATTCAGGCCATTGCAAGAGAAGTGAAAGAAAAGGCTGAAGAAAATGGCTTTACGGTAAAAAGAATGGAAGGCTATGACGCTGCACGCTGGGTATTAATCGATTTGGAAGATGTGGTAGTGCATATTTTCAATAAAGATGAACGTCAATTCTATAATCTTGAACGATTATGGGGAGATGCGCCGCAAATCGAAGTGGAGGTTGCCAGTGAATAGTTACGAACGTTTCGCTGAAGTATATGATGCGCTTATGGAAGATGTTCCATATGAGCAATATGTTGATTGGGTCGCTTCCTATGCGCCCAGTTCTGAATATCCCATCTTGTTGGATGTGGGATGTGGAACAGGAACATTGTCCATACTATTCCGCCAAGCGGGCTACAAAGTAAGCGGCATTGATTTATCGGAATCGATGCTTGCCATTGCGGAGCTGCGGGCCCAGGAAGCGGGCTTGTCGATTCCTTTCTACCAAATGTCCATGGATGAATTGGAAGGATTTTCTGATGTAGATGCCGTTGTGATCCCTATTGATTCGATTAATTACTTGGAAGAAGAACATCAAGTAAAAGAAACCTTCAATCGCATTTATTCTTCCTTGCGTAAGGGAGGACAGCTGTTTTTTGACGTCCATTCCCTTTATAAAATGGACCATATTTTTTTACAAAGCCCTTTTACGTATGATGATGGGGAAATTGTCTATCTCTGGACGACCGAAAAAGGAGATGTGGAACATTCCATTGTCCATGACATCACCTTTTTCGTATTAGATGATTCCAACGGCTTGTACGAACGTTTTGATGAGCAGCATTTTCAAAGAACGTTTCCTATTGAAACCTATGAAGCTTGGTTGAAAGAAGCCGGATTTTCTCAAGTCGTGGTGACCGCCGATTGGGAAAACCAATTGCCAAATGCGGAAAGTGAACGAATTTTTATTAGGGCAGTCAAATAGTCTTTTCAAGTAGAAGGTAAATCAGTATGATAAAAATAGCTCCATATGATTTACCTTCTATCATTTTGGAAGGGGTGCTGAATGATTTTCCATCAATTGTTTCGAAAGTATGGAAAAATGATGATAGCCCCCGGAATCCTTTGCGTCATTGCAATCATTTATTTTCTTCAGCAAGACGGTTCAGAAGATGCTGAACTCATTTCAACCATTCCCCAAACTCAAACTTTCGCCGATATGGAAACCTTTCAATTGGAAGAGCCCGCTTCCACCAAAGTTGTAGTGGATGTTAAAGGCGCTGTAAAATTTCCCGGAGTTTATGAATTAACAACGGAAGATCGGATTATTGACGTCATTCAATTGGCAGGCGGCTATTTGGAAGAGGCCGATTCACAATATATCAATCATGCGCAAAAATTGCAGGATGAAATGGTCATTTACATTCCGAAAAAAGGTGAATCCTTTGATGGCGAAGAGCCATCCATTGGAAAGAGTTTCGTGAAGAGTGCCACTTCCACTAAAAATGAGCCGCTAGTGAACATTAATACGGCGGATGAATCCCAATTGACGACATTGCCTGGGATTGGCCCATCCAAAGCAAAAGCAATCATCCAATATCGTGAAGAACATGGAAAATTTAAACAAGTTGATGAAATTAAAAATGTTTCCGGCATTGGTGATAAAACGTTCGAAAAATTAAAAGATTTAATTACGATATAATAGAATTACAGGATACAACTACTGGAGGTAATCATATGGAGCGAATTACATGGGACCAATATTTTATGGCCCAAAGCCACTTGTTGGCATTAAGAAGCACTTGTCCTAGACTAAGCGTCGGCGCAACGATTGTACGGGATAAACGGATTATTGCAGGAGGCTATAACGGTTCTATTTCCGGTGCAGAACATTGCATTGATGAAGGATGCTATATCCGAGACAACCATTGCGTGCGTACAATTCACGCGGAAATCAACGCATTGCTGCAATGTGCCAAATACGGCATCTCTACAAACGGAGCGGATATTTACATCACCCATTTCCCATGCTTGCAATGCACAAAGGCCATCATTCAAGCCGGCATCAAAAATGTCTACTATGCCAGCGATTATAAAAATGACCCTTATGCGTTGGAACTGTTTGTAAAGGCTGGTGTGCGGGTGATGCAAGTGCCTTTTGATAAATCTAATATTGACTTCCTAAAAATTGAAAAACATCAATTAATGCTTGAATTATTGAACAAGCTGCGGGAAATGGGAGCGGATGAGCAAGAGTTATCCTATTATGAAGAGAAGGTGAAAGAATTATTTGATTCTGAGACATAAATGGATTTATTTTGCCTTGGCGGTGCTCATTGCTTCTGTTAGCGCCCATGAAAGCCCATGGTTCTTGCTTTTTCTCTTGCCTTTAGCTTTACATGCCATTTATAAAAAGCATCCACCAGTTTACCTATTGGCTTTATTTCTATGCGGCATTGTTTCTTTCGGCTATTTTTCCATTCAATTAAAAGAAATCGAACGGCCGATTCCGTTGCCGGGTTTTTATAAATGGACAAGCGATTATAAAATTAATGGGGATGAGTTAAGAGGGTTTATGAAGGATGAAGAGGGCAGAAAAGTTTATGTGAACTATAAGTTCTCTTCAGAAGAGGAAAAACGGCGGTATGAATCAATTTCTTTAGCTGGCAGGCAGTTTTTCATACAGGGGGAAGTAGTAAAGCCAAATAGACCCCATCATCCCTATAGCTTTCAAATGGAGAACTATTTGAAAAGCAAAGGTGCTCAAGGCATCATAGAAATCACGGCTCTCCAATATGTGGATACGAAATTTTCTTTGACTCAAAAAATCTGTGAAATACGTTTTTCTTTGAAAAAACATATCGAAAAAACATTTCCAGCTTCTTTAGCTCCTGAAGCGGAAGCTTTGCTTATAGGCTTGCAGGAAGAGATGGATGATGAAACAAAAAGGGCTTATCAAAAGTTGGGCATTACCCATTTGTTTGCCATCTCGGGACTGCATATCGGAATCCTTTCCTTTCTTTTTTATGAAGGGCTTCTTCGCTTGCGTATAAGGCGGGAATTGGCGTCGATTTTTCTCATGATATGTTTGCCTCTATATGCTATTTTAGCCGGTGGTGCACCTTCTGTTTGGCGGGCGGTGGCAGTGGTGGAGCTTTTGATGCTTTCCCGATTGAAACATCGATTTTCTATGGATGATGCCCTTGCCATGAGTTTCATTGGATTTGTGCTATTGGAACCGGGAGTAATTTATCAAATTGGCTTTCAGCTATCCTATTTGGCAACGGCCAGTTTAATTTATTCCAGCCAATTTCTTCAATCCATCCAATCGTGGTGGAAGAATGCTTTTGCAGTCACTTTCCTTTGCCAACTCATTGTGTATCCTTTGCTCCTTTTTCATTTTTTTGAACTCAGCCTTTCCTCGTTTATTGTCAATCTAATGTATGTACCTCTCTTTTCCTTTCTCATTTTGCCCATCAATATGGCACTATTATTTCTTACCTTTATTCCAGGGCCATTCTCTCACCTTATTTTTTCCTTTTATGAACCATTCCGACAACTGATCTCAAATATCACCTTCATTTTAGAATCCTTTCCTTATCAAATGTGGGTTCCAGGAAAGCCATCCTTATTTTTAATGGGAATTGCGTATTTCAGCGTATTCATCGCCTTTTATTTCATCGATGGCCGGGCGAAAACGAAATATATCGCCCTCGTTTTATTGATTCCTGCACTGTTAATTCACGTTCAAGGTAAACTGAATCCAAATCTTGTCATCACCTTTATCGATGTGGGGCAGGGAGATTGTATTTTGATTGAACTTCCTTACCGTCAAAAAGTGTATTTGATTGATTCAGGGGGCGTTTTGCGGTTTCAACAGGCAGAATGGAAAAAGGGCAAAGATTATGAAGTAGGAAGGCAAATTGTCGTGCCCTTTTTGAAAGGAAAAGGCATTTCAAAAATAGATGGGTTGATTTTGACTCATGCTGACAGCGATCATGTGGAAGGGGCGGAAGAGATTTTAAAGGAGATACGCGTCGGAGAAATTCATGTATCCCCTTCTTCTTGGACAAAACCTGTGATGAAAGATTTACTCGATGAAGCGAAGGAGCAAAAAGTGCCTATTATAGAAAAAAGGGCAGGCGTTTCTTGGAAAGAAGGGGAAATTCTTTTCCAATATCTTTGGCCAAAGGATATTGAATATGAAGGAAATAATGATTCCCTTGTGTTGTATTTAGAGATGGGCGATTTTCAAGCATTGTTTACAGGAGATTTGGAAGCGGAAGGGGAACAGGAGCTTCTAACAGCTTATCCGGGCCTACATGATATTGATTTATTGAAAGCTGGGCATCATGGCAGCAGAACTTCAAGCAGCGAAGCCTTTATCCAACAAATGAAACCGGCGCTTACCATTTTCTGTGCAGGTGAAAATAATCGGTTCGGTCACCCCCATCAAGAGGTGGTGGAGCGCTTTTTGAAGCACCATTTAAAAACCATGACCACTGGAGAAGTCGGAACAATTGAAATTACGGTCAATCATCAACAAATGAAAGTGGAAACGACAAATATAAAAAAATAGAGTGTAGACAAAGTTCCCCTTGCCTACACTCTATTGAAAATTAAGCTACAGCATCAAAAATAACAGCTATAATAAACATTAAAGTAAAGAATAAGAATGATACCAAGAAGCCGATTCCAGCGTCAATTGCATCATTGCGTTTGCAAGAAGCATTTTCGCCTTCAAATGGGTTATGTGTAACAAAATTTTCGTTATGATTTGCCATATGATAACCTCCTACTCAAAGTCCATTATAAGTCAACGGCAAATAAAAAGCTATATGAGATTGTGGAAAATCTTTTATATTTCTATTTCATTTTGACACATTTTATACAAAAAATACAGTTCTTTATTTCAATCGTGTATACTATTGGTACGAACAATTTGGAGGTTACTTGAAATGTTTGCGAAAGTTTGGAAAGAGATTGAAAAGGGCACTATCGCCCCCGTTTACTGCATTTATGGCGAAGAAGCTTATTTTATAGATGAAACCATTCAACGGATTAAAAAAGTTTTAAGCAAAAATGAAGAAGTGGAAATGACCACTTTTGATTTAGAGGAAACCCCGGTCGATTTTGTAATAGATGAAGCGGATACTTTTCCTTTTTTATCCGAACGGAAATTAATTGTGGCAAAAAATGCAACCTTTTTAAAAGCTGCGGAAAGAGGAGCAGAAAAAATCGACCATGATTTAAAACGCCTCGAAAACTGGCTGAAAAACCCTTCCGATTTTGCTGTGGTGATTTTTATTGCTCCTTATGAAAAACTGGATGAGCGGAAAAAAATTACGAAGCTTATGAAGGAAACAAGCGTTATGCTACACGCAGAAGCGCTAGGGGAGAAAGATTTAGCCGTCTGGATTCAAAGCGAGGCCGCAAGTTGGGGCAAAAAGATCGAGGATGATGCGGTCGATAAACTGGTTGAAATGGTCGGCGAAAATATGAACCAACTTCAAATGGAAATTGAAAAACTAGCCCTTTATTTAGGGGATGAGGTCGTCATTTCAAAGGAGCTTGTGGAAAATTTAGTGGCAAAAACATTAGAACATGATGCCTTTAAAATGTTAAATGCTTATTTAGCCCATAACCCTCAAGAAGCCCTTCGAATATATCATGATTTACTCCGCCAAAAGGAAGAGCCGATTAAACTGGTGGGCTTGCTTGCAAACAACATCAGAACGATGAACAGCGTCTATTATTTACATAAAAAAGGTTATCCTCCAACTCAAATCTCAAAGCAATTAAACATTCATCCATACCGGGTCAAATTAATGCTGGAACGAAAAAACCGCCCTACAGAAGAGCGGCTGTTAAAAGCCTTAAATGAACTGGCGGAAATCGATTTGCAATTAAAAACAACCGGGGGAAACCGAGAGAGATACTTAGAAATGTTTTTATTAAAAAGTTTATAAAAAAATTAGGCTATTTCTATCAAATAGCCTAATTTTCGATAAGAAAAAAGATCAATTGTCATAAAAACAATTGATCTTTTTATTTTAGTTTGCTTGAGCTAATTTTTTTGCAAGGCGAGATTTTTTACGGCTTGCAACATTTTTATGGATGATTCCTTTGCTAACAGCTTTGTCAAGAGCTTTAGTAGCTTGAATCACTAATTCTTGTGCGTTGTCAGCACCGCTAGCGATTGCTTGCTCAGCTTTTTTCACAGCTGTACGCATAGCTGATTTTGCTGAAGAGTTTGCAACGTTTGCTTTTTCATTTGTTTTTACGCGTTTGATTGCTGATTTAATATTTGGCATGTTTTCACCTCCTAATAAGAATACGAGATGATAAATTCTCTAATCAATTGTTAATACAACAGAAAACATTATACAAAAGGAAATCTATAATTGCAACACATAAATGCAAAGAATATTTACTTGACAGAATGAACATGATAGAAAAGAGGTGATCATCATGCAAGAAATCAATTGGACTAGAACTGACTTAATCGATGAAACGGAAGAGGTCGTTCAGCACCAAACGAAGCAGCAAAAAGAGAAGCTGGATGATTCAGAAGGCGTCCTCTTTGAAGAATTCAATGAAAATCGTGTAAAAGTGACAAAAGTAACCGTCAGCAAAGAAGGCTCCGAAGAAATTGGAAAAAAAGAGGGGCAATATATTACATTAACGGTTCCATCTCTAAATATTGACGACCTTGAGGGAATGGAGCAATTGGAAAAAGCTTTTCTCAAATACATTGAAGAAATTCATAAAGACATCAAACTCACCAAAAACAGTAAAGTTTTAGTAATTGGCCTAGGGAACAAAACCATAACGCCGGATGCCATTGGTCCCTTTACCATTGATGCAATGCAAGCAAGACAACTTGATGAGCATGTGGATCAATTTATTTTATATGCCCCTGGCGTTACAGGACAAACAGGCTTTGAAACGAGCGATTTTGTCCATGCTTTAACAGAAAAAATTAAACCGGTTTTGGTGTTGGCCATTGATGCATTAGCTACCCGTGGAACATCGAGATTATGCAAAACCATTCAAATTACAAATACCGGGATTCATCCAGGTTCAGGTGTTGGTAATCAGCGGACAGAAATTTCAAAAGAAGTGTTGGGTGTACCCGTCACGGCCATTGGTGTTCCAACGGTGGTAGATGCAACGGTTATCATTGCCGATGCGGTGGATAAAGTCTTTCGCTCCATTGCAAAAAAAGTTCAAGAAAAAAATAAACCTTCAGGAAAACTAGCCGTAACCTCTTGGACATCCGATTCGGAAGATGAAGAAGTTGATTATGAAGTTATTCGGCCAATCTTTGGCGAATGGTCAACCTGGTCAAAAGCAGAACGGCGGCAATTATTTGAAGAAGTGCTTTTGTCCAATTCCCAAAGACTTATTGTCACACCAAAAGAAGTCGATATTTGGATGACGAAATACGCCACGCTCATCAGCAATTGTCTATTTCAGTGGATTGATGAGAAAGTGAACTAGTTCTAAAAATTCTCTTCCTTCCATATGGTAGAGGAAGGAGAGGATGCTGATGAACAAATTGAGAGGATTTGTACTGACAATACTTTTCTTTTTTTCGCTACCAATCGTGATAGGGTTTATGCCTTTTCCAAACAATGAAAAATATGTGCCTGCCACACCAGAAGAAAAAATACTTTATGCATCAAACGATTTAGTTGTTTCTGATGTGGCGCCTCCAAAAGATCCTTTTAAAGTGCTTTTGTTGTTTACCCATTCCCATGAAACCTATAAACCGTTTTTACAAAATGAAAAGGGAATGGTGGCTGTTTATGACGATCAAACGAATTTATATTCTATGCATCAGCTAATGGAAGATTACTTCCGGTTGAACGGCATGGAAGCGAAAACGCTTGATGTGGATGTAATGACGGTTTTAAAGGAAAATGGAAAGACGATTGTGGATGCTTATAAAACGGTAAGGCCTTATGTTGCGGAAGAATTAAAGACAAATCAATACGATTTGATTTTAGATATACATCGGGATTCTGCTTCTTACAAAAAGACAACAATTGTCCATAAAGATATTTCTTATGCAAAAGCAGCTTTTGTTATCGGTGCGGAAAATCCTAATTATAAACTGAATAAATCGATTGCCCAAACAATCAGTGATTCCATGAATGCAATCATTCCGGATATTTCTCGAGGAATTATTGAAAAGAAGGGCTCAGGTGTAGACGGGGTGTATAATCAAGATTTAGCGAAGGAATTTATTTTAATTGAAATTGGAGGCATTGATAACACCGAAGATGAAGTGTATCGGACGGCTGCGGTGCTGGCGCAAGCGGTAGCGAATAGTTTGGCGAAAAAATAATTCTTTATGAAAGCGTTTAAGGGGGTTTTATCTTTTAAACGCTTTTTTTATTTGTGATCCGGTTGGAAGCAGGAGAAGAACAGCTTTTGTTTGTTATTGTGCTTTTGTTGTCATTCATAGTATAATTCAACTTAGTTTATCATTTTATGTAAAAATTATGTCGATCCGAAGTTATATAGAGGAAAGTTAAAGCCTCCTGCGAAATAGAAAAGCCAACTCGCATGGAGGCATTTGTTAGGAGTGAAGATATGAATCGCGAAGAACGATTAGAAAGACAAAAACGCATCAGAAACTTTTCCATTATCGCTCATATTGACCATGGAAAATCCACATTAGCGGACCGCATTTTGGAAAAAACGAAAGCCCTAACGGAACGGGAAATGAAGGAACAGCTTTTGGATTCCATGGATATTGAACGGGAACGCGGCATTACAATTAAATTAAATGCAGTTCAATTAAAATACCAGGCAAAAGATGGACAAATTTATATTTTCCATTTAATTGATACTCCGGGGCACGTCGATTTTACGTATGAAGTGTCCAGAAGTTTGGCCGCTTGTGAAGGGGCTATTTTAGTGGTCGATGCAGCGCAAGGAATTGAGGCGCAAACCCTTGCAAACGTTTATTTAGCCCTTGACAACGATTTGGAAATTTTGCCGGTCATCAACAAAATCGACTTGCCTGCAGCAGATCCTGAAAAGGTTCGCAGAGAAATTGAAGATGTGATTGGCCTTGATGCGGAAGATGCAGTGTTAGCTAGCGCAAAAGCCGGCATCGGAATTGATGAATTATTGGAGCAAATTGTTGAAAAAATTCCAGCACCATCTGGAGACCCGGATGAACCGTTGCAAGCTCTTATTTTTGACTCTTACTACGATTCCTATAAAGGGGTCGTTGTGTTAGTGCGGGTGGTGAACGGTACTGTAAAACCTGGCGACAAAATCCGCTTTATGGCGACTGATGCCGAATATGAAGTGGTGGAAGTTGGGGTACATACGCCGAAAGTTACGCAGGTGGATGAATTGACAGTCGGCGATGTTGGATATATTACCGCATCCATCAAAAATATTAGCGATACGAACGTCGGGGATACAATCACCCATGCCGACAGCCCAGCGAAAGAGCCGCTTCCTGGGTACCGGAAATTAAATCCAATGGTGTTCTGCGGACTTTACCCAATCGATACAGCCAAATATAACGACTTGCGCGAAGCTTTGGAGAAATTAGCATTAAATGACTCGGCTTTACAATTTGAGCCGGAAACTTCCCAAGCGTTAGGCTTTGGTTTCCGCTGCGGTTTTTTAGGTTTATTGCATATGGAAATCGTTCAAGAACGCCTTGAGAGAGAGTTTAATCTTGACCTTATTACAACGGCGCCATCCGTCATTTATGAAGTGGAAATGACGGACGGCACAAAGGTGAGAGTGGACAACCCATCCATGATGCCTGCGCCGCAAAAAATCGACCAAGTGTTGGAACCATATGTGAAAGCGACAATTATGGTGCCGAACGATTATGTCGGTGCGGTGATGGAACTTTGCCAAAGAAAACGCGGCACATTTATCAATATGGACTATATTGATACAACACGCGTCACGATTACTTACGAAATGCCGCTTTCTGAAATTGTTTATGATTTCTTTGACTACTTAAAATCCAGCACGAAAGGATACGCTTCCTTCGATTACGAGTTAATTGGATACAAACCATCCAAACTGGTGAAAATGGATATTTTAATCAACGGCGAAAAAGTCGATGCATTAAGCTTTATCGTCCATCGGGATTTTGCTTATGAACGTGGCAAAGTGATTGTAGAAAAACTAAAAGACATCATTCCTCGCCAACAATTTGAAGTGCCAATCCAAGCAGCCATTGGAACGAAAATTATTGCCCGTTCCAACATTAAAGCAATGCGCAAAAACGTATTGGCAAAATGTTATGGTGGGGACATTTCGCGGAAACGCAAGCTCCTTGAAAAGCAAAAAGAAGGGAAAAAGCGCATGAAGCAAGTAGGTTCCGTGGAAATCCCTCAAGAAGCGTTTATGGCGGTATTGAAAATGGATGATGAAAATAAAAAATAAGCTTTATTACGGACATAGCGATTTGGCTATGTCTTTTTTTCTTCCAATTTTTTATACGATTAATCACCCCATCCCCCGAAAAAAATAAGAAGAAAACAAGGGAGGTGGACGTGATTGAAAAACCTTTTTATAAACGTTGGTGGTTTATTGCCCTGATTATTATTTTTGTACTTGCCCTGATCGGTTCTTTATCCGGTGGAGATGAAAAGGAAATCGCAAATGATCAAGACAACACATCAGCACCAAATGAAGATGTGGTGAAGGAAGATGAAGCAACGGATACAGCAAAAGAGGAAGCACCGGCAACTCCACCCGAAACAAAGGAAGAAGATGTTCCAAGGGAATATAAGGCTGCCTTAAAGAAAGCGGAATCCTATGCAAAAACGATGCATATGTCCAAAGCGGCCATTTACGATCAGTTAGTATCGGAATATGGAGAAGGTTTTTCAGCGGAAGCAGCGCAATATGCCATTGACAATCTTCAGTGGGATTGGAAAGAAAATACGTTGAAAAAGGCCCAATCTTACGCGGAAACGATGAATATGTCTGATTCAGCCATTTACGATCAGTTAGTATCCGAATATGGGGAAAAATTTACGCCGGAAGAAGCTCAATATGCCGTGGATCATTTAAAATAATGGAAAGCCATTCGTTCATCGAGTGGCTTTTTCTTTGTCCTGAAACCCTTCCACATTGAATTTTCGGATTGAAATTGTACAATAGTAAGATAAATAGTAGAAAGAAGGGATCTAATGGTCCGAGGAGTTTATATCCATATTCCTTTCTGTCACCAAATCTGCAATTACTGTGACTTTAACAAAGTATATTTTCATAAGCAGCCGGTAGATGAATACATTGAAGCCGTCGGGAAAGAAATGGCGATGGTTGTGTCGAAGGAACCAGAGCAATTTGCCAATATAGAAACGATTTATTTGGGAGGAGGCACTCCAACGGCTCTTTCTCCTAAGCAGCTGGAACGACTATTAGAGCTGATTGCTGACCATTTGCCAATTGATGTAGTGGAATTTACAGTAGAAGCAAATCCCGATGAACTTTCCATTGATAAATTGAAAGCGTTAAAAAATGGCGGCGTTACAAGGCTAAGTTTAGGGGTTCAGTCCTTTGACGAAGAACTACTTCAAAAACTGGGCAGAACCCACACGACAGATCATGTTTATCAAGCCATTGAATGGGCAAAGAACGTTGGTTTTGAAAATTTGAACATTGATTTAATGTATGGGCTTCCTGGACAGTCTCTCAATCAGTGGGAAGATACTCTTGAGAAGGCGCTGGAGTTAAACTTGCCCCATTATTCCGCCTATTCATTAATTGTGGAACCGAAGACGGTTTTTTACATTCAATATGCAAAAGGGAAGCTCCAATTGCCTGAGGAAGAATTGGAGGCAAAAATGTATGAAATGTTGATGGATAAAATGGAAGAGCAGGGGATTCATCAATATGAAATCAGCAATTTTGCAAAAGAAGGCTATCAATCTATTCATAATAAAATTTATTGGGACAATGATGAATATGCAGGATTTGGCGCTGGAGCCCACGGATATATGAACGGCATCCGATATTCCAATTACGGTCCAATCAAAAAATATTTGCAAGCAATTGAAAATGGCAAACGACCGATACTTTATCAACATCAAGTTACAATATCGGAAAAGTGCGAAGAGGAAATGTTTTTAGGACTCAGAAAAAATGAAGGGGTTTCTTTCAAACGCTTTGAAAAGAAAATAGGCTTTCCCATGAAAGAAAAATATGCTGATGTGATACACACACTAATCAAAGAAGGTTTAGTAATGGAAGATGCTGGACGTTTAAAGTTAACAAAAAAAGGTCGTTTTTTAGGAAATGAAGTGTTTCAACAATTTTTGTTGAGTGAGTAGGGGTATTTCGTTGACACTGATTCATTGTTTTGTTAATTTAAATATAGTATTAGCACTCTCGTTAAACGAGTGCTAACAGAGGTGATTTTCATGTTAACTGAGCGTCAATTGCAAATCTTGCAAGTAATCGTTGATGATTTTGTTACATCAGCTCAGCCTGTTGGGTCTCGTCAAATTTCTAAGAAAAAAGGCATTAATTATTCACCAGCCACAATTCGAAATGAAATGGCAGATTTAGAAGAACTTGGCTATTTAGAAAAAACCCATGTATCTTCAGGACGCATTCCTTCAGAAAAAGGATATCGTTACTATGTGGATCACCTGTTGCAACCTAAACGCATGTCCGTTGAGGAAATAAATTTAATTCAATCTATCTTTGAAAAACAAAAGGTTGAAATGGAACAAATTATTCGTGAAGCAGCAAGCATTTTGTCTGAATTAACGTCTTATACAGCTATTTTGCTTGGCCCAAATGTAACAGATCATCGGGTTAAACGTTTCCAAATTATTCCACTTTCGAAACAAATGGCAGTTGCAATTATCGTTACAGATATAGGGCATGTGGAAAACCAAGTCATTTCTTTGCCTGATGGCTTTGATTCTTCAGATATCGAAAAAACGGTGAATATTTTAAATGAACGGTTAATGGGCGTTCCGTTGATTCATCTTCAACATAAATTGGAAAAAGAAACTTATGAAGTATTAAAACAGCATGTCCATATGGCGGATTCCGTCATTCAATCATTGTTAAAAGTTGCATCTGTGGAAAATGATAGTAAAATTTACTTTGGCGGCAAAACGAATATGTTAAATCAGCCGGAGTTCCACGATATTAATAAAGTCCGTCAATTATTGGAATTAATGGACAAGAAGAGTCAAGTGATGTCTTTATTCCAGCCGGTGAAACAAGGAATTACGATTCGCATCGGTTCTGAAAACAATCATATTGCTGTGGAGCATTGCAGCGTCATCACGGCGTCCTATTCTGCCGGTGGAGACCAAAATGGCGCCATTGCCATTATTGGGCCGACTAGAATGGATTATAAGCGGGTCGTAACATTGCTTGATATCGTTAGAAGAGGATTGTCGAGAACATTCACAGAAAAATTGAGTGGTGGATAGTAAGGAGGATTTTAAGTGTCCGAAACGACAGAAAATAAGAACAAACCGGAAGAAACAATCGAACAAGATGATAAGACAAAAAAAGAAGAACCAGCTGCTCAAGCAAATGAAGAGATTACATCTTCCAATGAAGAAGCCCCTCAAGATAAAGAAGAAGCTGGCAATGAAGGAGACGCCAGCTCTTTAGTTGAAGAGCCTTCAGTGGAAGAATATAAAGCGAAAATTGCTGAGTTGGAAGCAAAGCTAGAGGAAGAAGAAAACCGCTATTTGCGTTTGAGAGCGGATTTTGAAAATATGCGTCGACGCAGCCAGCTTGATTTGCAGGCGGCTGAAAAATATCGTGCCCAAAAATTGCTTACGGATTTATTGCCAGTCATTGATAATTTTGAAAGAGCATTGGATGTCAAAGTGGAATCGGAAGACGCAAAGAATTTATATAAAGGAATTGAAATGGTCTACAATTTGCTCATTGAAGCAGCGAAAAAAGAAGGGCTTGAAGTGATTCCGGCTGTTGACCAGCCATTTGATCCGAATGTTCATCAAGCCATTATGCAAGAGTCCGATCCAGAAAAAGAATCTGGCATTGTTTTAAAAGAATTCCAGAAAGGATATAAATTGAAAGATCGGGTATTAAGACCATCTATGGTTTCTGTTAATGAATAATGAAATTTGTGTGTGAAATAGGAGGCAAATTTAAATATGAGTAAAATTATTGGTATTGACTTAGGTACTACAAACTCTGTTGTAGCAGTATTAGAAGGTGGAGAACCTAAAATTATCCCGAACCCAGAAGGAAACCGTACAACTCCTTCTGCTGTGGCTTTCAAAAATGGAGAACGTCTAGTTGGGGAAGTGGCAAAACGTCAAGCCATTACAAACCCAAATACAATTCTTTCCATTAAATCCCACATGGGTACTGACTACAAAGTAAAAGTGGAAGATAAAGAATACACTCCTCAAGAAATTTCAGCGATGATTTTACAATATTTGAAAAGCTACGCTGAAGATTATCTAGGAGAAAAAGTAACAAAAGCTGTTATCACTGTGCCAGCTTACTTCAATGATGCTCAACGCCAAGCGACAAAAGATGCTGGTCGAATTGCCGGTTTAGAAGTGGAACGCATCATCAACGAGCCGACTGCTGCTGCCCTTGCTTACGGATTGGATAAATTAGAAGAAGACCAAAAAATCTTAGTATTCGACCTTGGCGGCGGTACATTCGACGTTTCTATCCTTGAACTTGGCGATGGCGTTTTCGAAGTGCTTGCTACTGCCGGTGATAACAAACTTGGCGGCGATGATTTCGACAAAAAAATTATCGACTACTTAATTGAAGAATTCAAAAAAGAACATGGCATCGACTTATCAAAAGATAAAATGGCGATGCAACGCTTAAAAGATGCTGCGGAAAAAGCGAAAAAAGATTTATCTAGCGCCACTACTACACAAATTTCATTGCCATTCATTACGGCAGGTCCAGAGGGTCCATTACACTTAGAAACATCTTTAACTCGCGCAAAATTTGAAGAGTTGACAAAAGACTTAATTGAACGCACTATGGGTCCTGTTCGTCAAGCTCTTTCTGATGCAGGCCTATCTGCTTCCGATATTGATAAAGTTATCCTTGTTGGTGGTTCTACACGGATTCCAGCCGTTCAAGAAGCGGTTAAACGTGAAACAGGTCATGAACCTCATAAAGGTGTTAACCCAGATGAAGTAGTTGCGATGGGTGCCGCTATTCAAGCGGGCGTTATTTCCGGAGATGTTAAAGACATCGTACTTCTTGATGTAACTCCGCTTTCATTAGGTATTGAAACAATGGGTGGCGTGTTCACAAAATTAATTGAACGCAACACAACGATTCCAACATCTAAATCTCAAATTTTCACAACAGCAGCAGATAACCAACCTGCGGTGGACATTCACGTATTGCAAGGTGAACGTCCAATGGCAGCGGATAACAAAACATTGGGCCGTTTCCAATTAACAGACATTCCACCAGCTCCACGTGGTGTGCCTCAAATTGAAGTAACATTTGATATCGACAAAAACGGTATCGTATCCGTTAAAGCGAAAGACCTTGGCACTGGTAAAGAGCAAAAAATCGTGATTCAATCAAACTCTGGTTTATCTGAAGAAGAAATTCAACGCATGATTAAAGAAGCGGAAGAAAACGCTGAAGCGGACAAAAAACGCAAAGAAGAAGCAGATCTTCGCAATGAAGCGGATCAATTAGTATTCCAAGTGGATAAAACAATTAAAGACTTGGGCGACCAAATCACAGAAGATGAAAAGAAATCTGTAACAGAAGCAAAAGACGCATTATCTAAAGCGTTAAAAGAAGGTTCTATTGACGAAATCAAATCTGCAAAAGAAAAACTTGAAGGTGTGCTTCAACCTTTAATCATGAAAGTTTATCAACAAGCTTCTCAACAAGCACAAGCGAACCAAAGTGGAGACGATAAAAAAGACGACGGTGTAGTGGATGCAGATTTTGAAGAAGTCAAAGATGACGATAAATAATTATTTCTCCATGTTTTTGAAAAGAAAAGGCGGTTTGATTTAAATAGCGCCCTCCTTCGCGCCGCCTTTTCTCTCTTTATCAACTTAGCTGTTCTATTCAACATTGATACATGGTTGGATGAAGTCAAAGCCGTTTTGGTCTTTGACTTTTTCCATGAATAGAACATTTCTGCGTCTTTTAAAAACATAAAGCCTTTCATGCAGCATTTATGGCAGGTACAAAATTGACAGTTTTCACTTTAACAAAACATGCGCATATATGATAAAATAGACGTTATGTTAAAGAGAGCGAGTGTGAGGTAATGAAACGCGACTATTATGAAGTCCTTGGCGTTAGCAAAAACGCTACAAAGGATGAAATAAAGAAAGCCTATCGAAAATTATCAAAAAAATATCACCCTGATTTGAACAAAGAACCGGATGCAGCAGAAAAATTCAAAGAGATTAACGAAGCCTATGAAGTGTTAAGCGATGACCAAAAAAGAGCGCAGTATGATCAATTTGGCCATGCCGGTGTAAACGGCCAAGGCGGCGGTTTTAGCGGCGGTGGTTTCAGCGACTTCGGCTTCGGAGGCTTTGAAGATATATTTGACACGTTCTTTGGCGGAGGTTCAAGACGAAGAAGAGATCCAAATGCTCCTCGAAAAGGCGACGACCTGCAATATCGTATGAACATTTCCTTTGAAGATGCAGTGTTTGGTAAACAAACAGAAATCGAAATTCCGAGAGAAGAAGAGTGTGACACATGCCACGGTTCAGGGGCGAAACCTGGAACAAGTCCAAAAACGTGTGATAAATGTAACGGTACAGGGCAAATCAACCAGGCAATCGACACGCCATTGGGTCGAATTGTTAATCGCCGTACTTGTAGTACCTGTCATGGTACTGGTAAAATAATCGTTGAAAAATGTCCGACTTGTGCAGGAAAAGGTCGAGTGCAAAAACGGAAAAAAATTAAAATCAATATTCCTGAAGGCATTGATGACGGCCAACAATTGCGCGTAGCTGGCCAAGGGGAACCTGGCATCAATGGGGGACCTCCTGGAGATTTATACATCGTCTTTAAAGTAGGAAAACATCCTTACTTTGTCAGAGAAGGCGACGATATTTATTACGATTTAAAAATTACGTTCCCGCAAGCGGCTTTAGGCGATGAAATTGAAGTGCCAACCATCCACGGAAAAGTGAAATTGAGAATTCCAGCTGGAACACAGTCCGGCGCTCAATTCCGCATTAAAGACAAAGGGGTCAAAAACATCCATGGCTACGGCAGAGGCCATCAATATGTGAATGTAAAAGTTGTGACACCGACAAAATTAACAGAACGGCAAAAACAATTGTTGCGCGAATTTGCTGAAATCAGCGGCGATATTCCAGAAGAACAAGAAAGCTCATTATTAAATAAAATCAAAAAAAAATTAAAAGGTGAGACAAAATAAGAAATGACGAGGAAACATTGGAGTGTGATTGCAAGTGAAATGGACTGAATTATCCGTGTTGACAACGAATGAAGCGGTTGAAGCCGTTTCCAATATTTTTCATGAAGCTGGAGCAAGCGGGGTTGTCATTGAAGATTCATCCGAATTTATGAAAGAACGGGAAAATGTATACGGTGAAATTTACGACTTAAGTCCAGACGATTATCCTGCTGAAGGGGTGATTGTGAAGGCTTATCTTCCTGCATCCAGCTTTTTGGCTGAAACGATTGAGGAAATCAAACTTGCAATCGCCAACTTGAAAAATTTCAATATCAATGTAGGGAAAAATATTTTAACGACTTGTGAAGTAAACGAAGACGATTGGGCTACATCATGGAAGCAATATTATCATCCTATTAAAGTTTCTGAACGTTTCACCATTGTGCCAACTTGGGAAAACTATGAACGCAAAAATTCCGATGAAATCATTATTGAGCTGGACCCTGGAATGGCCTTTGGTACCGGTACGCATCCCACAACTGTCATGTGTCTGCAAGCTTTGGAAAAAGTAGTGAAACCAGAGGATGTTGTGATTGATGTCGGCACTGGTTCAGGGGTTTTATCCATTGCTTCTGCTTTGCTAGGTGCCGAAAAAGTCCTCGCCCTTGATTTAGACCCGGTTGCCGTCAAGTCGGCAAAAGAAAATGTGGAGTTAAATAAGGTGGAAAACATCGTCGAAGTATTGCAAGGAAATCTGCTAGAAACTGTAAATACCGATGCGGATGTAGTGGTGGCTAACATTTTAGCGGAAGTCATCATGACCTTTACAGATGATGCCTATTCCATCTTGAAACCAGGGGGAACATTTATTACATCGGGAATTATAGGAGCAAAGAAAGAAGATGTAAAAAGCGCCCTTGAAAAATCCGGATTTTCCATTGAAGAAGTTTTAATGTTGGAAGATTGGGTTTCCATCATTGCGAAAAAATAATGTATGGAGTTGTCGATTAAGACAACTCCTTATTTTAGGAGGAAATCATGCAGCGATATTTTGTCGATGAGCCATTTAATGAACAAAAGCAATTGACGATTGTCGGAGAAGCTGCGCGCCATATATCGAAAGTCATGCGCATGCAAAAGGGCGAACATATCATTGTCGTGCAAGATGGAATCGCATATGTTTGCACCATTCTTTCGGTAGGCCAAGAAGTGGTCGTGGAACAAACGGGGGAGACGATTCCTTCTCCTGAAATGCCTATACAAGTAGATATTGCTTGCGGCTTGCCAAAGGGGGATAAGCTTGAATTCATTGCCCAAAAGGGAACAGAACTCGGTATGCATGGATTGATTCCTTTTGCGGCAGAGCGGTCCATTGTAAAATGGGACCATCAGAAAAGCAGCAGGAAAATAGAACGCTTATCCAAAATTGCCCAAGAAGCCGCGGAGCAATCCCACCGAACTTTTGTGCCAGTCATCTCTCCACCTCTTTCATTCCAACAGCTTTTGGAACGATTTCCAGATTATGATGCGGTGTTTGTAGCCGATGAAGAAGAGGCGAAGGGCGAGCACACAAGATTTGCGGACAAGTTAAAAAAAGTGTATGATAAAGAATCGAAGTCCATTTTATTTATTTTTGGCCCAGAAGGTGGACTTTCAAGAAAAGAAGTGGAAGCCTTTAAAGAAAAAGGCGCCAACACTGTAGCTTTGGGTCCAAGAATATTACGAGCAGAAACGGCTCCTTTATACGTCCTTTCTGCCATATCATATGAATTTGAATGAAAGAGGTGTGTGCCTTGCAAACTGTGGCCTTTCACACATTAGGCTGTAAAGTAAATCACTACGAGACCGAGGCCATTTGGCAATTATTTAAAGAGCATGGCTATGAGCGTGTCGATTTTGAAGAACAAGCAGATGTTTATGTGATAAATACTTGTACGGTGACAAATACAGGGGATAAAAAATCTCGCCAAGTGATTCGTAGAGCGATCCGAAAAAATCCAGATGCGGTCATTTGCGTAACAGGCTGCTACGCCCAAACTTCCCCGGCGGAAATTTTAGAAATTCCCGGCGTGGATATTGTGGTAGGTACTCAAGATCGGGCGAAAATGCTTGAATATATTGAACAGTACCGCAAAGAAAGACAGCCGATTAACGCAGTCCGCAATATTATGAAAAACCGCGTATTTGAAGAACTGGATGTACCATATTTTACAGACCGCACCCGCGCTTCCTTGAAAATCCAGGAAGGCTGCAACAACTTCTGCACTTTCTGTATTATCCCGTGGGCAAGAGGACTTATGCGCTCCCGCGATCCTCAAGCGGTTATTAAGCAAGCCCAAGCATTAGTAGATGCAGGCTATTTGGAAATCGTCTTAACCGGCATTCACACAGGCGGTTATGGCCAAGACTTCAAGGATTATAATTTAGCGATGCTTCTCCGAGATATTGAAGCGAATGTAAAAGGCATAAAACGTTTAAGAATTTCATCGATTGAGGCTTCTCAATTAACGGATGAAGTCATCGATGTGCTCCGAAATTCAAACATTATTGTGAATCATTTGCACATCCCGCTTCAATCCGGTTCTAATACTGTTTTGAAACGCATGCGCCGCAAATATACAATGGAATTCTTTGCAGAGCGGTTAAATAAATTAAAAGAAGCATTGCCGAATTTGGCCATTACTTCTGACATCATCGTCGGCTTCCCTGGTGAAACGGAAGAGGAATTTATGGAAACCTACAATTTTGTAAAAGAGCATAAATTTGCTGAGCTTCATGTTTTCCCATATTCAAAACGGACTGGTACTCCAGCGGCCCGCATGGAAAATCAAGTGGATGAAGAAGTGAAAAATGAGCGGGTACACCGTTTAATTACGTTAAATGACCAATTGGCGAAAGAATATGCTTCCCGTTTTGAAGGGGAAGTGCTCGAAGTGATTCCGGAAGAGCATGTAAAAGAAATTGGTCCAAATATGCTCGCTGGTTATACAGATAATTATTTGCGTGTTGTGTTTGAAGGTTCTTCTGACATGATTGGAAAATTGGTGAAAGTAAAAATTACAAAAGCCGGTTATCCTTACAACGAAGGCCAATTTGTGCGTATACTTGAAGAACAATATCAATAATCCTTTCAGCGTGCATTCTTATCCAATCCAAGAATGCACGCTTTTCATTTTGGGCAAATTTCACCTTAAAATGAATGAATTTCGTATGGTATCATAAGAGAAATTGGACAAAAATAATATTGCTTAAAAGGAGCATTTCCTATGTCAACCAATTATGCTTCATTCATTGACCATACGCTGCTGAAACCCGATGCAACAAAAGAGCAAATAAAGCAATTATGCGAGGAAGCGAAAAAATATGGCTTTGCTTCTGTTTGTGTCAATCCATATTGGGTAAAGGATTGTAAACAAATTTTAAAAGGCACAAAGGTCAATGTTTGTACGGTCATTGGCTTTCCATTAGGGGCCACAACGACAGCGACGAAGGTTTTTGAAACGGCGCAAGCCATAGAACAAGGCGCCGATGAAATCGATATGGTAATTAATATTGGTTTGTTAAAAGCGCGTGATTATGAACGAGTGAAGGAAGACATCAAAGAAGTAGTGGATGCTGCTAGTGGCCGATTGGTGAAAGTAATTATCGAAACTTGCTTGCTTTCCGATGAGGAAAAGGTAAAAGCTTGTCAGTTGGCTGTAGATGCTGGTGCCGCATTTGTCAAAACATCTACCGGTTTTTCAACGGGTGGAGCGACGATGGAAGATGTTGCATTAATGCGCAAAACCGTTGGAGAACAAGTGGGCGTGAAAGCTTCAGGAGGGATTCGCAGTTTAGCGGAAATGTTAAAAATGATTGATGCAGGAGCAACTCGCATCGGGACAAGCAGCGGTGTAAAAATAATTGAAGAAACATTGTAGTGTTTGCTATTGACTTCATTACAACATTACGATATAATTCTCAAGTACACATTAAAACGAATGTTTTCTGTGTATTGACGTGTGTTCGGAGGGAGGGATAAGAGATGACAAAAACTGTCGTACGAAAAAACGAAACACTTGAAGATGCTCTTCGTCGCTTCAAACGAAATGTATCAAAAAATGGTACAATTCAAGAAATTAGAAAACGCGAATTTTACGAAAAACCAAGTGTAAGACGTAAGAAAAAATCTGAAGCTGCACGCAAACGTAAGTGGTCATAATTTGACATCATATGCCCTTCGTTCGTAACACGCGTAAGATACACTTCATAGCCAATAAACCCCTAGTATTTGTGTAAGCAAATACTAGGGTTTTTTTACTATATATATAAAACTAAAAAGAGGAAATTCCAATTGTTTTCATTTAGAATAATATTAAGGCTACTCATGAAAAATTTGAAACTTTCAAGAGGTTATGTTCGTATATAAGTTAACATGATGCTTGACGGAAGGAAGGAGGGGGAAAAATGAATAAGCCATGGCTTTTTCAGTGGATGACCATGTTTATGATATTATGTTTCATCTTTCCAAGCAGCGCGTTAGCAATCGAAAATGGAATGGGAGCCGATAATTTATCCACTTTTGTTGAAAAGCTGGCAACGGTTTTAACAAATCCTATTGTGGTAACGGTGCTTTTGACGGTTGTTTCTGTTTGTTTAGTACTTGAATTGCTCTCGCCTGGAATCGGAATACCTGGCATAATTGGAATAATATCATTAAGTTTATTCTTCTTTGGCCACGTAGCAGCGGGATTTGCTGGATTTCAAAACATTCTTCTATTTATGATTGGGTTTGCCTTGCTGCTCGCGGAGTTATTGGTCCCTGGGGGAATTTTAGGACTTATTGGCAGTGCTTTCATCGTAATCAGTTTATTGTTTGCAGGAAAAAGTGTCGTTCACATGGCTTATTCGATGATTATAGCATTGGCGATTGCCATAATAGGAATGGTGGTATTAGTGAAGTTTTTCGGAAAAAATATACATCTCTTTAGTAAACTTGTACTGAAAGATGCAACAACGACAGAAGAAGGCTATGTTTCCAATATTAATCGCAATGATTTATTAGGGAAAGAAGGCACTACTCTTACACCTCTTAGACCTGCGGGAACGGTTTTAATAGGGGATGAAAGGGTTGATGTGGTTTCTGAAGGAAGCTATATCGATGCTGATAAGAAAGTAAAAGTCGTGCAGGTGGAAGGGTCGAGAATCGTTGTAAGAGAAATTAAAGAGAAAGAGGGAGATCATGTATGATTTTTGATGGTTTATTTATATCGTCCGTTATCGGATTTATCTTAGTAATCATTGTACTAGCGCTATTCTTTACCTTTGTTCCTGTCGGGCTGTGGATTAGTGCTTTAGCAGCGGGAGTTCGCGTTAGCATTTTAACGTTAATTGGTATGCGTTTGCGCCGCGTTATTCCAGGTAGAATCGTGAATCCATTAATCAAGGCCCATAAAGCAGGGTTGGATGTGACGATTAACCAATTGGAATCCCACTACTTAGCCGGCGGTAATGTGGACCGGGTAGTAAATGCATTAATTGCTGCACACCGAGCAAATATCGAGTTGTCTTTTGAACGGGCTGCTGCTATTGACCTCGCTGGGCGCGATGTGTTGGAAGCGGTTCAAATGTCCGTTAACCCGAAAGTGATTGAAACGCCATTTATTGCTGGTGTTGCCCTTAACGGGATTGAAGTAAAAGCAAAGGCTAGAATCACAGTCCGCGCGAATTTGGACCGTTTAGTCGGCGGTGCCGGGGAAGATACTGTAATTGCCCGCGTGGGAGAAGGCATCGTTTCTACTATCGGTTCAAGTGAATCCCATTCCAAAGTTTTGGAAAATCCTGACATGATTTCGCAAACAGTGTTGAAAAAAGGTTTGGATGCAGGTACTGCTTTCGAAATTTTATCCATCGATATTGCCGATGTAGATATTGGTAAAAATATTGGTGCTGAATTGCAAATTGAACAGGCTCAAGCGGATAAAAATATTGCGCAAGCGAAGGCGGAAGAACGCCGTGCTATGGCGGTAGCGAAAGAGCAAGAGATGGTGGCAAGAACACAAGAAATGAAAGCAAAAGTGGTGGAAGCAGAAGCGCAAATTCCTATGGCGTTGGCTGAAGCATTGCGTTCAGGAAATTTAGGCATCATGGATTATATGAACTACAAAAATATCCAAGCTGATACTGCTATGAGAGAGTCCATCGCAAATGTTACGAAAACACAACAAGAAGAATCGTAATAACCTCCTCAGAAAGGAGTGTAGTCATTGGAAAGTTTAATCATCTTAATCCTTTTTGGTCTCATCGGCACCTTTTTAAGCAAATCAAAAGGGCAGCATGACAAATCCACGCCGCCTCCTGTTTATCAAGAACCTAAACGGAAGCCAAAAATAGAAATTAAAACTTTAGATGAATTTGCTAAGGAAGTTTATCAACAGTTAACGGATAAGAAAGAAATACAACCAAAAAAAGAAGCTGCGCCGAAAGTGGAAATACAAGCGGAACGGCCGAAAATTGAAACCTCAAAAAATCAAGTGAACAAGAAAATAGAGCCGAATCCAAAACCTGTCGCGGTCAAACAAATCTCTCGCAGCAATAAAGGAACTGTGCCATCCTTTTTAACGTCGAAAGAGGGACTTGTGAACGCCATCATTGCACAGGAAATCTTAGGCCCGCCGAAAGCGAAAAAACGTTAAAAGAATCATGTCCTCCCTATTCTCCGCATATACTTGCGGAAAGGGAGGGCAGTTTTTTTTGAAAAAGTTATTCCAGAGCGAGCCCATGATTGAAATGATGAATACTAGCCAAATACGAATAATTGGAAACTATAAATTTATTGAAGCATCAGAAGCCCATTGCAAGTTTTATTATGAAGACTTCCTTGTGAAGATTGAAGCTTCCTCAGTACATATCAATGTGCTTAGAGAAGAGGAAATTATAGTGCATGTGGATGAATTAAAATATTTTGAAATGAAACGACAGGTGAAGGAATTATGAGAATTTACGACCGTCGCCCTGTAGAAATCCGCGTGTCCCGCGGCGAAAAAGTGCATGAATTTATTCGGCGCCTGCAGCAAAATCGGGTAAAAATTCGAGAACTGGAGTATTTAGAAGATGAAGTCAAATTTGAAATTTCAAGAAAAGATGTGTCTACGGTTCGCGCGTTGCGGAAAAAATATCAATTGAAAGTAAAAATTCGATATTTGCAACAATCAAGAATTTTTCAAAATACAGGATGGACAATCATCGGAATAGCGCTTATGATTCTTCTTCCAATCTTATGCGCCCAATTTATTTGGAAAGTGGATGTAGAAGCGGAAACGCCGGAACTGGAGGCAAAAGTGGAAAAAGTATTGGATGAAAAAATCAAATTAAAACAGCCATTGCTAAAACGGCATCTCGTTTCAGACCATGAAATTAGACAAACAATCATGGAAGAAATCCGTGACCTTTCATGGGTTCATATTATTAAAAAAGGCAGCAGCATGACGATTGTTCCACAGCTTGCTCCTATTACAGAAGTGAAAGACAAAAAGCCGGACCGACTTTACCATTTAGTTGCAGCAAAAAGCGGGGTTATTACCCATTTTAATATTACAAGCGGTGAGCGCCGAGTCATGCCAAATACAACAGTTTATAAAGGAGATGTGCTTGTCTCCGGGGTTATTCAAATAGGAGAGGATGAGTACCTTGCTGTTGGTGCAAAAGGAGAAGTATACGCCGATTATTGGCTGGAAACAAGCTTTGAAATTCCGCGAAAGGTGCAATACATTTCTACCACTGAGAAAAAGTGGACGATTGAATTAAAAAATCAAAAAGAAGAGGAGAAGGAACAATCGTTACAAGAAGTCAAATTGCCAAAGTGGATTTCAAATTTTATCGAAATCAAAAAAACCCAAAATTATACAACAACTACACAAGAACTTTCCGAGGAACACATCAACTCATTTATCTTGCCTCTATTGCACGAAAAAATTTTACGCTCGCTTCCACCAAAAACGATTATCAAGAAAGAAAATATTTTGCACGTTACCTTCGATGATGATAAAGTAAAAGGGAAAGTCCTATTTTTGGTAAATGAAAATATTGCGAAAGAATATCCTATTAACCAAGGAGATTAGATATGGCGGAAGAATTAACAGAGTTACAAGTGGAAAATCCGAATGAAGCGATTATGCTTCTTGGAATGGGCGATAAAAATATAAAACTGATCGAAGAAACATTCAACTGTCAAATCATCACTCGCGGCGAAACCATTCAAATTGCCGGAGAAAATGAACAAAAGAAAAAGGTAACAGTGTTACTAAAAGAATTGTTAAAAGTTATTCGCAAAGGCATCAATATCGATTTGCGGGATGTTGCCAGCGCGATTGAGATGATGAATAAAGGAACAATTGAATATTTTGCGGAATTGTATGATGTTGAAATAGCAAGAACCCATTCAGGCAAGCCGATTCGGGCGAAAACGATTGGCCAGCGGGAATACATCAAGGCCATCCGCTCAAAAGATTTAGTTTTCGCTATTGGGCCTGCAGGGACAGGAAAAACATATTTAGCCGTCGTGATGGCAACGCAGGCATTGAAAAATGGACATGTTAAGCGGATTATTTTAACCCGCCCAGCAGTTGAGGCTGGGGAATCCCTTGGTTTTTTGCCTGGGGATATGAAGGAGAAAGTCGATCCATATCTTCGTCCATTATATGATGCATTGCATGATGTGTATGGAACAGAACATACGCAGCGCCTTATCGAACGGGGTACGATTGAAATCGCTCCCCTTGCCTATATGAGAGGCCGTACATTAGATGATGCCTTTGTGATTTTAGACGAAGCCCAAAATACAACGCACATGCAAATGAAAATGTTTTTAACCCGTTTAGGATATGGTTCTAAAATGGTCATTACTGGAGACAAATCCCAAATCGATTTGCCGAAAAAGATGGAATCAGGACTCATTATTGCTGAGCGTGTTTTGAAAGATGTTAAAGATATTCATTTTTCCTATCTGGAAGCTGGAGATGTTGTACGGCATCCCCTTGTGGCAAAAATTATCCAAGCCTATCACGAACAAGAGCTTTAAAAATGTGTACGAGCGCACCGTACACATTTTTATTTTTTAAGAATTGATGATATCAATGAAAAACTTTGAAGAAATTGTTAAACTAGTAGTATACAGTATTTGGGGGTGCGTCATGGATCAGCACTTAAAAAGATTGCTAGATATGTTTGGATTTCGGGTATTATTAGTTGTCATCTTATCAATTACAGGTATTTTGCAGTTTTTCATGATGCTTGGCAATGTCCTTGGTGATACATATGATGTTCAACCTTTTCAATTGGCTCCGGAAACTATACGAGCGGTGAAGACAGTGGAGGACACGGAAAAAACTGAAGAGGAGAGACAGGAAGCCGAAGAGAGTGTCGAACCGGTATATGTTTTTGATGAAGAGATTGTCAATCATCGCATTGCATTGCTAGAATCGTTTTATGAAATTACATTAGATGTGCGTAAAGAAATTGCCGACAGTGATAAAAGCTTAACAAAAGATGAACAGATTCAAAAATTTAAAAATAAATTGAAAGAAATTACAGACAGCCAAACTCTTTACTTAACCGATGATGATTTATGGACGCTATTAATAGTGGATGAGAAGGAGTTAAATCGGGCTCAAACGTCGATTGTCGAGTTGGTAAAAAATGTTTTATCTAATCCTATACGCAAAGAAAATGTTGCAGCCATCCGTAATGATTTAGAAACAAAAATTCGCGAGCAGAATGATATTAGTGCGGCCTTGCTTTCTCCATTCATTACGTTGGGAAGAACAGCGATTGTTGAAACTGAAACGCTAGATAAGGACAAAACGGAGGAACTGAAAAAACAAGCTCGCAATTCCGTTGAACCTGTCCGCATTTTGCAAGGGCAGATTATTGTGCAAGAAGGAGAACTCATCGACAGGGAGAAATATCGGCAGCTGGAACTTTTAGGAATGACCAACAACAAAGCTTCCTTAAAACCGGTTTTGGGACTTGCTATATTGGTAATGGTTCAAATGACGTTTCTTTATTTTCTTTTTGATAAGCAGAAATTGGATGTGCAAAAAAAACGGAAACAATTGGTTGTAACGGTCGTTGTCTACTTAATTTCGATTGCTTTAATGGAGCTGATTAGTTTATTAGATGATTTTGATGTGCAAGTTGGCTTTATTTATCCTTCAGCGTTGGCAACAATGTTGATTAGTCTGCTTTCTTCCTATCAAGCGGCAAGCCTTGTGACCGTGCTTGTGGCGTCATCGGCCGGAATCATCTTCCAAGAAGGATATTCTGCCGTTATGCAAATGGAAATAGCCTTGTACATTTTGCTCGGGGGCTTTGCTTGCATTTACTTTATGAAATCGATTGAAAACCGCTCCGATATTTTAAAAGGGTGTGGAGTGGTGGTCATGATCAATGTATTATTTATCGCATTTTATTTGTTGATGACCCAATCCCATTATGAACCGTTTGAATTGTTGTTTTACGGGGTTGTAGCGGTCGTTTCAGGCATGCTGTCCGGCGCTTTGACGATGGGGCTTTTGCCTTTCTTTGAATCAGCCTTTGGAATTTTGTCGACAATGAAATTAATTGAACTATCCAATCCCAATCATCCGTTATTGAAGAAAATCTTAACGGAAACGCCTGGGACTTATCATCATAGCATTATGGTTGCCAATTTAGCGGAAGCTGCCTGCGAAGCGATTGGTGCAGATGGTTTGCTTGCCCGAGTAGGTAGTTATTATCATGATATTGGGAAAACGAAGCGGCCGGCCTTTTTCGTGGAGAATCAAATGTCTGGCATCAACCCGCATGATTCCCTGCCGCCAGAAAGAAGCGCAGAAATTATCATTGCCCATACGACAGATGGGGCGGAGATTCTACGTAAGCATAATATGCCTCAAGAATTTATTGATATCGCCCTTCAGCATCATGGCACAAGTTCGTTAAAATTTTTCTTGCATAAGGCAAAGGAACAAGGAAAATTAAAGGATGAGTCGATTTTCCATTACCCTGGGCCAAAACCGCAGACAAAGGAAATTGCGGTGATCAGCATTGCCGATAGTGTGGAAGCCGCCGTCCGTTCCATGAAAGAACCAAATGCGGAAAAGATTCGAAACTTGGTGCAATCGATTATTAAAAACCGGTTGGAAGAAGACCAATTTGATGAATGCGATATTTCCATCAAGGAATTGAAAATCATTGAGAAAGTGCTTTGTGAAACATTAAACGGCACATTCCATTCCCGAATTGAGTATCCAAAAGAGGAGAACAAGTAGGGCAGACGTTTTCGGAGACGGTTCGAGCGGGAACAACCGTAACTTGAGCTATTTTCTGAACAAATCTTTTATTGTCTTGTATATTAGCATTATGTACACGACCATGATTAAATAAATAATGCATATTTGCTAAACATTAGGAGGAACTATGACATTAACCATTGATTTTTTAGATGAAACGAATGAATTAAACGAAGAACATATACAACTTGTGGAAAACTTGCTTCAACATGCTGCAGAAATGGAAGATGTTGGAGAAGCTGAAGTTTCCATTACCTTTGTTACCAATGAAAAAATCCACGAAATTAATCGGGAGTATCGACATATTGACCGCCCGACGGATGTCATTTCCTTTGCCCTTGAAGAATTAGGGGAAGGGGAAATCGAAATTGTCGGTGAGATGCCCCGCGTACTTGGAGATATTATCATTTCCGTTGAACGTACAAGGGAGCAAGCGGAAGAATACGGCCACTCCTTTGAAAGAGAACTGGGATTTCTTGCCGTTCATGGATTTTTACATTTACTAGGCTATGACCATATGACGGAAGAAGATGAAAAAGTCATGTTTTCAAGACAAGAAGAGATTCTTTCTTCCTTTGGTTTAGGTCGTGATTTGAATGCGTAATTTTTTTCGTTCTTTCGGTTATGCCTTTGAAGGAATACGTTTGGCAACGAAAGAACGAAATATGCGTTTTCACCTAGTTTGCGCAAGTATTGCCATTCTTGCTGGTTTTTTTTCGAAATTAAGTGCAGTGGAATGGCTTATTTTAATCATTACTATTGCCCTTGTTATTGGGCTTGAAATGGTGAACACAGCTATTGAAAATGTGGTCGATTTAGTTTCCCCTGAGTTTCATCCGCTGGCAAAAGCCGCAAAGGATGTGGCAGCAGGGGCTGTGCTTGTTTTTGCCATTGCAAGCATATTGATTGGAATGATTCTTTTTCTTCCAAAATGGTTTTAACTTGAGGGAGGTGCAATTGAATACATATGGAGACACTTTTTGAAGAAGCGAAAAAGGCAAGAGAACATGCTTATGCTCCCTATTCAAAGTTTTCAGTTGGTGCTGCGCTCATTACAAAAAACGGGAAAATCTACCGGGGCTGCAATATTGAAAATGCGAGTTTCGGACTGACGAACTGCGCGGAGAGAACGGCTATTTTTAAAGCGATCTCTGAAGGGGAAAGGGATTTTCAGGCCCTTTTAGTCGTTGCCGATACGAAAGACCCCGTTTCTCCATGCGGTGCTTGCAGGCAAGTATTGGCGGAGTTTTGCCCGCCGACAATGCCCGTATATTTAGCAAATGTAAACGGGAATATAGAACAAACGACGGTGGAACAACTATTACCAAGTTCGTTTAAATCGGAGGATATGGAAGATGCAGGAAAATCAAACGTTTAAATCAGGCTTTATTTCAATCATTGGCAGACCAAATGTTGGGAAATCCACATTTTTAAATCATGTCATCGGACAAAAAATCGCTATTATGTCTGACAAACCGCAAACAACCCGCAATAAAGTCCAAGGCGTGTTGACTAGAGAAAACAGTCAAATGATTTTCATCGATACACCGGGAATTCATAAGCCGAAGCATAAGCTAGGCGAATTTATGGTGAAAGTTTCGAAAAATACATTGCGTGAAGTGGATTTAATCTTGTTCATGGTCAATGCCGAAGAAAAGATTGGAAAAGGCGACGAATACATCATGGAAATGCTGCGTGATACGAATACGCCAGTGTTTCTCGTTGTGAATAAAATTGATTTGGTGCATCCGGATGAATTATTGAAATTCATTGATGAGTACCGCCAGCGCATGGATTTTGCAGAAATTATTCCAATTTCCGCATTGGAAGGAAATAATGTAGAACGATTGCTTGAAACAATTGAAAAATATTTGCCGGAAGGACCGCAATATTATCCAAGCGACCAAATTACCGACCATCCAGAGCGTTTTATCATCTCTGAACTGATTCGTGAAAAGGTGCTGCATTTAACGCGGGAAGAAGTGCCTCATTCCGTTGCTGTTGTCATTGACCAAATCCGCCGAGATGAGAGAAATGAAAACTTAATTCATGTGATGGCGACGATTATGGTGGAGCGGGATTCCCAAAAAGGCATCATCATCGGAAAAGGCGGCAAATTGTTGAAAGAAATCGGCACTTTAGCAAGACGAGATATCGAAATGCTTCTCGGTTCGAAAGTATATTTAGAACTATGGGTAAAAGTGCAAAAAGATTGGCGGAATAAAATTTCGTATTTGCGGGACTTCGGTTATCGGGAAGATGAATATTAGTCTTAAGAGCACGTCTTTTATAGACCGCTCTTTGCGGCATTTTTTCTAGTATCCGTTTGATAGTTTTTTGGCTTCTGCTAAAAAAGGGATGTGCAATCATGCTACATAAATTAGAAGGCATTGTGTTAAAAACAAGAGATTATGGAGAATCGAATAAAATCGTTACCTTAATGACGAAAGAAGCGGGAAAAATCGCCGTGATGGCCCGGGGAGCAAAAAAGCCAAGAAGCCGCTTAGCTGCCATTTCCCAACCCTTTATGCATGGCATTTTCATTGTCCAACGTTCGTCAGGAATGGGCACCCTGCAGCAAGGCGAGTTAATTCATTCCATGCGCCATATTCAGACAGATATTGTAAGGGCTGCTTATGCCAGTTATATCGTGGAATTGGTGGACCGGTTAATAGAAGAGGGCAGTCCCCAGCCTTTTGTTTATGATGTATTGAAACAGGCTTTGTATGCCATTGATGAGGAATATGACCCAGAGGCGATTGCGTTATTTGTGGATTGGAAGCTGCTACCTTATGCGGGGGTAAGGCCGGTATTGCATCAATGTGCATCATGCGGCGCTGTTGAAGGGGAGTTTGCCTTTTCTTTTTCTCAAGGCGGATTTTTATGCCACCGTTGTTTTCATAAGGATCCTTATATTATTCGGCTCAATCCAACTCAAATTAAGTTAATCCGAATGTTTGCTAATGTACCAATCGAGAAAATTGGAAAGCTGGAGCTGAAGCGGGAGACGAAACGGTTTATTAAAATGATTGTAACAACGATTTATGAAGAACAAACGGGGATGCGCTTAAAATCCCGCTCTTTTATCGAACAGCTGGAAAAATCCGAAGCTTTTTTTGCAATGCAAAAAGAGGATGATGAAAATAAAGGCGTCGAATCATGACGCCTTTTAATTTACCTTAATTCAGCTAAGATAGGTATTAAATCCTCTTTCAAAGCTTGCCAAAATTTTTCTTTTAATTCTGGGAGGATTTCCTCTCTGTTTTGGAATTGCTGATACAATTTTTCGATTTTATCATCCACAAGCATCAAACGATGATTGACTCTTTCCCGCTTCTCTTCAATATTTAATAACACGAAGCTGTCCAAAAGGAGCTGAAGCTGTCTGCCTTTATTTCTCGCAATTTCATAGGCTTCTTGATGGAAAACTCCCAGCGCTGTGGAAAGGTCAATTTGTTTTCGATGGAATTCAGCCGCATGTAGATATTGTTGAATTTTTAAATTAGCATTATATAATAAATGGCCCGTTGTCTGAATGGCCGGCACTTCTTTTTTAAAAAGGCTTTCCACCATTGCTTTTAATTGGTCGAAACAATCTTCGTTTTCTGAATTTTCTTTTTTTGGAGATAATAATTGTTGAAAAAGCATGGTCATTTCCCCCTCACTTCATACATCCCTTAGCCTAATTATACAAAAGATGGGGGAAATGGACATTACAAATTCGAATAATTCTGATTTTTGTATTCAATTAAAGAGCCGCCCGAAAATTGGACGGCTTTATTCATTAAAATTGTAAATGTTTTTCAATATAAGCTTTTACATCGGCAATTGGAATGCGCACTTGCTCCATTGAATCGCGATGACGCACTGTTACTTGGCCATCTTCTTTAGAATCGAAGTCATAAGTGATGCAGAATGGAGTACCAATTTCATCTTGGCGGCGGTAACGTTTACCGATGGATTGAGATTCATCATAATCGACAGGGAAATATTTGCGCAATTCGTTCCAAATTTCTGTTGCTTCGTCTGAAAGCTTTTTAGAAAGTGGCAGAACAGCTGCTTTAAATGGCGCAATAACCGGATGGAATCTAAGCACTGTACGTTTGTCGCCATCTTCCAATTCTTCCTCATCATAAGCATCGCATAAAAATGCTAAAGTGACGCGGTCAGCCCCTACAGATGGTTCGATGCAGTAAGGTACATAGCGTTCATTTGTAACTGGGTCCACATATGTGAAATCTTCGCCGGAATATTGCATATGTTGTTTTAAGTCGTAATCCGTGCGGTCGGCAATACCCCATAATTCGCCCCAGCCGAATGGGAATTTGTATTCAATATCCGTTGTAGCTGCAGAGTAATGGGACAATTCTTCTTTTGAGTGGTCACGAAGGCGAATGTTTTCTTCGCTCATGCCTAAACTTAAGAGCCAGTTTTTGCAAAATTCTTTCCAATAATTTTGCCACTCTAAATCTTCCCCTGGTTTACAGAAAAATTCCAATTCCATTTGTTCGAATTCACGGGTACGGAATGTGAAGTTCCCCGGTGTAATTTCGTTACGGAATGATTTACCGATTTGGGCAATACCAAATGGGATTTTTTTGCGCATAGAGCGTTGTACGTTTTTGAAGTTGACGAAAATCCCTTGCGCTGTTTCAGGACGCAGATAGATTTCATTGGCAGAGCTTTCTGTTACGCCTTGGAATGTTTTAAACATCAAGTTGAACTGGCGAATTTCTGTGAAATCTTGCGCACCGCAGTCTGGGCAATGTACATCATATTGCTTCATTATTTCTTCCATTTTGTCGAAAGATAAACCGTCCACCACAATTTCATCGCCTTTTTCAAGAGCGGCAGCTTCAATTAATTTATCCGCTCTATGTCTTGCTTTACATTGTTTACAGTCGATCATTGGGTCATTGAAATTGCCCACGTGGCCAGAAGCTTCCCAAGTGCGTGGGTTCATAAGGATTGCGGAATCAAGACCTACATTATATGGCGACTCTTGAACAAATTTTTGCCACCAAGCTCTTTTAATATTGTTTTTAAGTTCTACTCCAAGGGGACCGTAATCCCAAGTATTAGCAAGTCCTCCGTAAATTTCTGAACCCGGAAATACAAATCCGCGATGTTTTGCTAAACTTACAATTGTTTCCATTGATTGAACAGCCATTTTGTTTCCTCCTATTGATTTTTAGTTTTCATGAAAAATAGAAAAGCACTCGTCTCCGGGCATTATAGCCCGGGGACGAGTGCCGACTACACCCGCGGTTCCACCCCGATTGACTGCATTCCGAAAATGCAATCCTCTTTTTTGGAACATGGCTCCAGGATGCCGTTTCTCTTTTCGTGTAGGCTTTCACCATCCCTACTCGCTGTCAGTTGAAAAGATACTTATTGTCCTGTCATTGCCTTCATATATTAATATAGTTTTTATGGTGCTTAGTTGTGACATTATTTTATCATGATGTACTTTTCTTAGCAATTATTAAAAAAATAGTATATAATATTTGAGTAAAAGTATAACACTAATTGAGGCGGTGAGTCCAATAGAACTCAATCAACGTCAAGATAAAATTCTCCAAATCGTGAAAGAAAAAGGTCCTATCACCGGAGAAAAAATTGCTGAACATTTAAATTTAACTCGTGCAACCCTGCGTCCAGACTTAGCGATTTTGACGATGGCAGGGTTTCTAGATGCTAGACCTAGAGTCGGCTATATATATTCTGGGAAAAAAACGATGGCTGCTGTAACAGAGTCCATGATGAATCTGAAAGTAAAAGATTTTCAGTCTTTGCCTGTTGTGGTTTCTGAAAATATGACAGCCTATGATGCCATTTGCCAAATGTTTTTGGAAGATGTAGGCACATTATTTGTAGTGGATGATCGATCCCGCCTACAAGGGGTTCTATCAAGAAAAGACTTGCTTCGTACTAGCATCGGGACTCAGGCGATAACCAAAATTCCAGTTCATATTATTATGACAAGAATGCCTAATATCGTCTATTGTCATAAAAATGATTCGCTCATTCATGCGGCGAAAAAACTGATTGATCGACAAGTTGATTCATTGCCGGTTGTCGAGGAAAGAGAAGATGGATTGGAGATTGTCGGTCGCTTAACGAAAACAAATATTACAAAAGCGTTTATTTCATTAGCAGAAACGAATGATTTGTAAGAGGTGCGAATTTGAAAAACTTAAAAATTTTTGTCGTATCGGATTCAGTAGGAGAAACTGGAGAACAAGTTGCGAAAGCGGCGGCAACACAATTTCGTCCGAATTTTGATGGCGTCATAATAAAACGATTTCCTCACATCTCGAGCGATGACCATATAAAAAATATTGTCGAAATTGCAGTGATGCAAGAGGCAATCATCGTTTTTACGCTGGTCGAAAAACAAAAGCGTCAGTTGATGCACAGTCTATGCCGAGAATTAAATGTAGACTGCATTGACTTATTGGGGCCAATGATTGATTTATTCAGCGAAAAGCTTCAAGAAGCCCCGCTTGAAGAACCCGGACTTGTTCATAAATTGGATGAAGATTATTTTCAAAAAGTAGAAGCGATTGAATTTGCAGTAAAATATGATGACGGGCGTGATCCAAGAGGCATTTTATTAAGCGATGTCGTCTTAATTGGTGTCTCCCGGACTTCCAAAACCCCGTTATCTCAGTATTTGGCCCATAAGCGATATAAAGTAGCCAATGTTCCGATTGTTCCAGAAGTTGAACCACCTGAAGAATTGTTTCAAGTGGATCCAAGAAAATGTTTCGGTTTAGTCATATCACCGGAAAAACTGAATATTATTCGAAAAGAAAGATTAATTGCCTTAGGTTTAAGTGATGATGCAATGTATGCTCGGACAGACCGGATCGAAAAAGAAATTGCTTATTTTTACAAAGTGGCTGAAAAATTAGGCTGTGAAGTCATTGATGTAACCAATAAAGCAGTAGAGGAAACAGCCAATGATATTATCGAACGATTAGAACGATTAAAAAAAAGTAAAACCCTCCAACTTTAAGGGAGGTTTTTTTGCGTTTTTTTATAAATTGGTATAGAATTTTTATGAAGAATGTTTTATAATAATAAAATTGGGGTAAAAATATTTATAACAATTATTTTAAAAAATTAATTTTTTGTGTCGATTTTTTAAAGGGATTTTTCATTTTTTATCGAATTGTGTTATGTAGCAACAAAGTTGGTGATGGAATGGTTAACAAAATCCCTGAAGAGTTGATTGAAAAAATTCGAACAGAGTCGGATATAGTCGATGTTATCAGCGAATATATCCAGCTGACAAAAAGAGGCCGGAACTGGTTTGGGTTATGTCCATTCCATAACGAAAACACACCTTCTTTTTCCGTCTCCGAAGACAAACAAATTTTCCATTGCTTTGGTTGTGGGGCAGGCGGAAATGTAATTACCTTTGTCATGGATATCGAAAATGTATCCTTTCCTGAAGCAGTGTCAAAATTAGGAGAACGCATTGGCATACATATAGATATCCAAAACCAAAGTATGGACAACCGTCTTCGCAGTTATTCTCAAAAAGAAGAAAATATGTTGGATGCCCATCAATTTGTTGCTGAGTATTACCATCATTTATTGATGAATACAGAAGATGGTGAAAAAGCTCTAAATTATTTATTCAAAAGAGGATTTACAAGGGAAGATATCGAATCCAATGGTATAGGCTATTCGTTGCCTAATCGGGATTCGGTGACAGTACTTTTGCAGCGAAAAGGCTTTTCCTTAGATGAAATGGTTGAATGTGGACTCATTATCCAAAGGGAAAATGACCATACTTATTTTGACCGATTTCGTGGACGCATCATGTTTCCGATTCGCAATGAATCTGGAAAGGTGATTGGCTTTTCAGGCCGTTTGCTTGAGCCAAAAGAATCAGAAGCGAAATATTTAAACAGCCCCGAAACTCCTATTTTTCGAAAAAGCGAAGTACTTTTTAACCTGGATAAGGCGAGAACTTCAATTCGAAAAAAACGTCAAGCCATATTAATGGAAGGTTTTATGGATGTACTTGCTGCAAATAAAGCGGGCATCGATAACGCTGTAGCAACAATGGGCACTTCCCTGACAAAGGAGCATATCACAAGGCTAAAACGCTTAGTTCGAAAAGTTATTATTTGTTATGATGGTGACCATGCTGGATGGGAAGCTGCAAAACGTGCTGCAGAGTTATTATATAATGAACAAATGGAGGTTGAAGTCGTCGTACTGCCTGAACAATTAGATCCTGATGAGTATATTCGAAATTACGGTACAGAATCTTTTGTTCAGATGGTTGAAAAGCCGCATGCATATATGTCATTTATGATGATGTATGCACGACGGAACAAAAATTTCCAATTTGAAAATGACATACTACAATACATCCAAGAAGTTCTTGAACAATTAGTTGGCAGAACATCGCCAATTGAACGTGATTTATATATTAAGGAATTGGCGAAAGAAACAAAAGTTTCAGAAGAAGCGATTTATGCACAATTCAGAAAATTAGATGCTGACTTTGCTAAAAATTATAAACGAGCAGACCAAAACATCTCAATAAAAAGTATCGACTTTCATCCGAAAAATTTAAATGCCACAGAACGTGCAGAAAGACTGCTTCTTTCTCATATGCTATTTGATATGGAAGTAGTAAAACACATTATAGAGAGCGATGATCCACAGCCCTTTGTGCATGATGAATATATTGCGGTATTTGTTCGCTTAATCGGCTTTTGTGAAGAACATGGCACATCGGATTATCAACGTTTTCTAGAAATTTTAGAAGATGCTGATCTTCGGAAAATTGTGATGGAAGCAGCGCTTGTAGAACGCGATCCAGACTTTAAAGATGCTGAAATACAAGATTGTTTAAAACATTTGAAAAAACATCGCTTAGAGCTCGAAATAGAAAAGCTTATGCACGATTCCAAAGAAGCTGAACGAATGCACGAATATGATAAAGCTTTAGAGCTTTTTCAACGAATGGTTCAACTGAAAAGAACTTTATCTGCGATTTGATTGAGATTGGTTTTTATAAGGAGGAAGGTTTATGGCGGACAATTTGTCAGAACGTTCAAGAGAAATTTTAGAAAAAAATTTGGAAGAGGCGAAAAATTTTCTTCGACAAAAAGCAAAAAATGATGGAATTTCCATGGAGGAAATTTCTAAAAAGCTAGAACCATTTGAATTAGAACCTGATGAGATCTTTCACTTTGCAGAAGAATTAGAAAGCCAATATGATATTCGAGTGGAAGGAAAAGAAGAGTTCGAAGAAGAAGCGATCGCGAAACAAGAAGAATTGGAAGAAGAATTTGATTTAAATGATTTAAGCGTTCCTCCTGGTGTGAAAATTAACGACCCTGTTCGAATGTATTTAAAAGAAATTGGACGTGTCGACTTATTAACTGCAGAAGAAGAAACGGAATTAGCAAAGCGTATTGAGCAAGGTGATGAAGAAGCTCGAAAAAGACTTGCAGAAGCAAACTTGCGATTAGTAGTATCTATCGCAAAACGATACGTGGGTCGCGGAATGCTGTTCTTGGATTTAATTCAAGAAGGAAATATGGGGTTAATTAAAGCGGTTGAAAAATTCGACCACCGCAAAGGATTTAAATTTTCTACGTATGCTACTTGGTGGATTCGACAAGCCATTACCCGTGCCATAGCTGATCAAGCGAGAACAATCCGCATTCCAGTTCATATGGTAGAAACAATCAATAAATTAGTGCGTGTTCAACGTCAATTATTGCAAGACTTAGGCCGCGAACCAACACCAGAAGAAATTGCAGAAGAAATGGATTTAACGCCTGAGAAAGTTCGGGAAATCCTAAAAATTGCTCAAGAACCGGTATCTCTTGAAACACCAATTGGTGAAGAAGACGATTCCCATTTAGGTGATTTCATTGAAGACCATGATGCGCAATCACCAGCGGATCACGCAGCTTACGAATTATTAAAAGAACAGCTTGAAGATGTATTAGATACATTAACGGACCGTGAAGAAAACGTGCTTCGCCTTCGTTTCGGATTAGATGATGGCCGTACGCGCACCCTTGAAGAAGTCGGCAAAGTTTTCGGTGTAACCCGTGAACGTATTCGCCAAATTGAGGCAAAAGCTTTAAGAAAATTGCGCCATCCATCTCGAAGCAAACGTTTAAAAGACTTCTTGGAATAATTTTACCTATAAGTAAAGGTACCCATATTGGGTGCCTTTTTATATGAAAACTTTAACAAATTTTCATAGAGATTTATTACTTTCTATCGATGTCGAAAAGTAGAAAATCATATAAAATATAGACAAATAACTAAACATTTCGGGGAATATTTATGGAAAATCCTAAAAGACAAATCATCATCAATGAAATCTTATTTTGGAAGCAAAATAAACTTTTGCCAGAACAATATTGCGATTTTTTGCTGACTTTATATATGGAAGGCGAAGACATCGAGGAACAAGAAAATATTAGTTTTAAAAAGTCGATAAAAGTGAAAGAAAAGCGCAAAAAACGCCTTTTCGCCCTTGGAATTCTTTTATTTTCAATAGCCCTTTTAGCGCTCTTATTTTTCTTGTCATCCTATTATTTTGTGATTGGCGCATTAGTGGCTGGAATCGTTGCCATTCTATTTATCATTTATTCATATAAATTTGCTAGAAAACATGATTTAATTGCACCGATTTTGCAAGTCGCAGCGGCACTGTTGATTTTTGGCATTTCGGTGAAAGTGAGCTTAGTTTATTTTGAGAATAATAATGTTGTGTTATATTCTTTGCTCATAGCCAATTGTCTGATGTGGACGATAACGGGCGTAAGGTTGAAACTTTTATACTTTACCATTTCCGGTGTGTTGGGATTAATGATCATTATTGGGTATCAAATTTTTTTCCTTTCATAAAAAGAGGATTTTTCCTTTCATTTTCTTAATATAATTTTGAGAGGATTGGAAATAATAAAAATCCAACATTTTTTAGAAAAAAGGAACAACTCAAGAATAGAGCAAAATTGTGAAAAATTGTCGAATTTGTTACATTCCTTGTAAAACTTTCTGATTAGGTCTTTTCGTTTTATAAAATATGAAGTACAATAATGGTTGTTGACTATATTCTATTATTTTATAGCATTCATGAATTATTAAGGAGGTTTAAACACATGAGAAACAACCCGATTGTTCCTTATATCCTCATTATGGCATTGGGTATCGCACTTATCTTCTTCTTGTCATTAGATGGTGTCGGAAAACAAAAAGAAGCTGCTGAAGCTGAAGATGGTGCAGCAACAGAAGAAACTGCAGGTGCAGATGATGGAGCAGCTTTAGTTCAAACTTGTATGGGATGCCATGGTCAAGACTTAAAAGGTGGCATGGGTCCTCAAATCGCTGGACTTGATGCGGATCATATCGTGGATGTTCTTGAAAACGGTATCGAAGGAACTCCAATGACACCAGGATTAAAAACTGGTGACGAAGCAAAAAAAATTGCCGAATACATCAGTTCATTAAAATAATCCTGTAAATCCTTAGTTGCAATAGGCGACTAAGGATTTATTTTTTTATATAATGAATGAGAGTCATAAATTAACAATAAAGGCGGGTACATCATGAATGCACAAAATCTTTCCAAACGACTTGAAACGGTCGCTTCCTTTGTGCCAAAAGGAGCGATTGTGGCAGATATCGGTTCGGACCATGCCTATTTGCCCTGTTATTTAGTCCATAAAGGGATTGTACAAAAAGCCGTTGCCGGTGAGGTTGTGGACGGGCCTTATCAATCTGCCTTAAAAAAAGTGAAAGAAGAAGGTTTAGAAGATTCTATTACGGTGAGGCTAGCGGACGGGCTAAAAGCCATTGAAGAAAATGATGGGGTGGATACCATTACGATTGCCGGCATGGGGGCCTCATTAATCGTCTCCATTCTCGAAAAAAATCCTGAGAAGTTGGAGTCTATCCATCGGTTAATTTTGCAGCCAAATATACACGCCAAATTCATCCGCAAATGGGCGCTCGCTCACCAATGGGAAATCATTGACGAAGCCATTGTGGAAGAAGATAACAAGATTTATGAAATTCTCGTTTTAGAACGGGGAGAAATGAATTTAACAGAAGCAGAAATATTAATGGGGAAACATCTTTTGCGCAAGAAATCAGATGTATTCTTAAAAAAATGGAACAATGAAGTGAAGCACTGGAAAAAAGTGCTTCAATCGCTGGAAAAAGCGGAACCAACGCTGGAGATTACAGCGAAGCGGGAAGAATTGCTTCATCACATTGCACTTGTGGAGGAGGTCATCCAATCATGAAGAAAGCAAATGGGAATGAAATCATTCAGCTATTTGAAAGTTGGGCGCCGAAAAAACTAGCTTGCATGGAAAATGACCCAATCGGCCTTGCAATTGGCACATTGAACAAAGAAGTGACAAAGGTATTAGTAACCCTTGATGTAAATGAAGCGGTCGCTGATGAAGCCATTGAAAAAGGGTGCCAGCTCATCATCGCCCATCATCCGCCCATTTTCCGCAAATTATCCAATTTACGAACGGACACGCCTAGCGGGAAACTTTACGAAAAGCTTTTAAAAAATGATATTGCTGTGTATGCCGCCCATACGAACTTGGATGTGGCGGAAGGCGGCGTCAATGACTTGCTGGCGGATGCGTTGGAACTGGAAAACCGCGAAATTTTAGAAAAAACCTACTCTGAACATTTAATGAAACTTGCGGTGTTTGTGCCGGTTGACCATGCAGAGGAGCTTCGCTATGTCCTTGCAAAAGCAGGCGCTGGAAAAATCGGCAATTATGATTCCTGCAGCTATTCAACAGCCGGTACAGGGCGTTTCCGTCCATTGGAGGGGGCGAATCCATACATTGGGGATGTAGGCGAAATTGAAGCAACAGAGGAAGAAAAAATTGAAGTAGTCTTTCCAACATCCATGAAAAATCGAATTTTAAAAGCTATGTTAAATGCCCATCCATATGAAGAACCTGCCTATGACCTTTATACATTGGCGCAGGAAACAAACGAATACGGGATTGGGCGCATCGGTACGCTAAAAGAGCCGATGACATTGAGGCAATTTGCGGAATATGTAAAGAAACGTTTGAATGTGCCAATGGTGCGAATAGTTGGCAATGAAAATGAAACGGTATCCAAAATCGCGGTGCTTGGAGGAGACGGCAATAAATATATCCATATTGCGAAAAGAGCCGGAGCCGATGTGTTGGTAACGGGGGATATGTATTTCCATGTGGCTCAAGATGCCCAAGCCATAGGATTAAATATTGTAGACCCTGGCCATCATGTGGAAAAAGTGATGATCAAAGGGGTAAAAGAAAAAATGACCGCCCTTTGTGATGGAAAACTAGATGTGGAATTTATCGAATCAGAAGTAAATACAGAACCGTTTATTTTTATTTAAAAGTGGAAATAAATAAGAAATGTCAAGCAATCCTATGCATGAGAAGAGGTTGGGACAAATCTAAAAAGAGGCTGGGACAAAAGATAAAAAACACCATTTTCTCCCGTGAGAAAATGGTGTTTTTTTGATAATTGAAGAAAATTGATTTCCGTTCCGGGGACGCTTTCCGCGGGCCCGGCT
>Ga0207747_1000298_pt1 | contig 60542 bp, 55 predicted proteins | sample HigsolmetaGSP11D_FD_184839 | JGI IMG/M metagenome (GOLD analysis project Ga0207747, IMG submission 184839) | High solid enriched microbial communities from the Joint BioEnergy Institute, USA - SP1-1-D (SPAdes) | ecosystem: Engineered > Bioreactor > SSF (Solid state fermentation) > Aerobic >...
CCCTTACGAGCGAGCCAGGACGGATGGCAAGGGGAACTATTGGGCGCGCCCCCTTCAGGCAGGGGATAGCTGAAATCCCTTTCCCGGAATTATGGGGCAGCATGGTATTTGGCAAAGAAACTTTCGGCTTTGCCCGCACAGCCTCTAACCGGACGCCCGCGAAGCCGGGCATCAATTGGAGCGCAACGCTGAACGCTAGGGAAGTTGGCGGAAACGCATGGTTGAATGGTCCTAACAGCGGGCATCCCATGCCGCGATGCGCCGGGAACCGGATTCACCCGGATTTCGTCACAATACAGATAGGAAGGGTGGAGAAATTCCTGAACGCTAACCCGAGTAGCCAATTCCGGGCTTAGTCTGGATAAGTGGGCTAGGTTCTCGGCCCGGCCTGATAGGCTGAAGGGGTGGAGTTGAAATCCCTTTCGCCGAAAGCCGGGTTATGCTGAAAGTGAGAGGGATTGTTTTCGCCCGCACGGCTTCCCAACCCCAAACCTGAACGCTAAGGAAGCTGGCAGATTTGGGGTGTACCTTTGATTTGAAATCCCTCTCGCGGGAAGCCGTGGTGTTATATCATTAGGAAATAGAAGTTTTCCGAAGGCCCGCCAAGTGCGGGCCTTTTTCATTTCCGGGCCTAGTCCCGATGACTTCTTGACGGAGGTCACCCGCACCCTTAGGGGTCGCGTCACCAGTTTCCGCCGGTCTCGCAGCTGGCGAATGACGTGCGCAAGCCACGATAGCGCTGCACCTCCGTCCGCCGTCCTGCGTTATGGACACCGCTGCGCCCCCGGTTCGTAGGGGCGCGACTATTCAGCAGCCGGTCGCGTAGCCGGTTGCCGATCCTGCGCGGTTCCACCCGACGTTCGCTCATTGCGTCGGCGCGCAGGCGCCGCCGGGAGCGCATCCCGGCACCTATCCGAAGGCTCGCCTGTGACGGGGCGGGCCTTTTTGCTATCTGGCCCTGACCGGCCAGTAAACGAAGCCCGCCTAGCGCGGGCTTTTTCATTTGTAGCTGCGAGGAAAAGGCATGAAAGACAAGCTGGCAGTGCCCGTGCCGGAGGCGTGCACGCGCCTGGGCATCGGGCGAACCCTGTTCTATGAGCTGGTGAACGCCGGAGAGATTCGGACGTTCAAGGTGGGCGCGCGGACCCTTGTCCCTGTGCGGGACTTGGAAGCCTTCGTGGAGCGCAAGCTCCAGGAGGTGGCCTGATGGGTGCCCAAACGAGCAACGCCCCGACCTGGCAGGGTCGAGGCGCTGAGAGTGTTCACGGCGAGGCGAACGCGCGCATCCTACTTGATAGGTTGGACGGCGTCCAGCCGTCCGGCAACGGCTGGCGCGCACGCTGTCCCGCGTGCGGCGGTCGCAGCCGCAAGGTGTCCATCGCTGAGTCTGGCGGCAAGGTGTTGGTGCATTGCTTCGCTGGCTGCAAGGCCGAGGACGTTATCGGGGCTGTCGGGCTGACCTGGGCCGACCTGTTCCCGCCGCGTCATTGGCCGGACAGTCCCGAGGCGCGGCGGCAGCAACGCCGGGCGATCCGGGAGGCCGGATGGGCTGCTGCGCTCGCCACGCTGGCGACCGAGGCGACGATTGTCCGCATGGCGGCGGCGCAGGTGGCCCGCTGGCAGCCGCTGTCCGAGGAAGACGACGCGCGGCTCGCGCTGGCCGTCGAGCGCATCGACAAGGCAGCCGCCGTGCTGGTGGAGGCTGGCCGATGAGCGCGCTAGAGCAGGCGGCCATCGCCACGCTATACCCGGACGGTGCCGAAGTCCTGCGCGACGTTTACGACCACCTGAGCCGGTTTGTTGCCTACCCGTCGCTCCACGCGAAGGTCGCCCACGTGCTGTGGGTGGCTCACGCGCACCTGATGGACGTGTGGGACACCACGCCCCGGATTGCGTTCCTTTCCACGGAACCCGGCAGCGGCAAATCCCGCGCATTGGAAGTCACGGAGGCGCTGGTCCCGAACCCTCTGCTGGCCGTGTCGGCGACGCCCGCGTATCTGATCCGCAAGATCGCGGATGAAGATGCGTTGCCGACGGTCCTATTCGACGAGGTGGACACCATCTGGGGCAGCAGCGCACCCGGCAACGAGGAATTAAGAGCGCTGCTGAACAGCGGGTACCGCAGGGGCGCATCGGCTGGCCGGTGCGTTACCAGGGGCAAGGAGATCGTGGCGGAGGAGTTCCCGACATATGCCGCCGTTGCGCTGGCCGGCATCGGCTCCCTGCCTGACACGATCCTTACCCGTTCGGTGATCGTACGGATGCGCAGGCGATCCCCGGATGAAAAGGTCGAGCCGTACCGGCAGCGTATCAACGGGCCGGAAGGCGAGCGCATCCGCGAAAGGCTCGCCCGCTGGGCGCAGTCCGTCGCCGACGACATCGTGTTCCCCGACCTGCCCGATAGCGTCCGCGACCGCGATGCTGACGTTTGGGAGCCATTGATCGCCGTGGCCGACGCTGCCGGTGAAGAGTGGCCCGAGTTAGCCCGTGCGGCGGCTGTGAAGCTCGTGGCAGAAGCCAAGGAGGGCGGCGGGGTCAGTCTCGGCGTGAGACTGCTCCACGACCTGCGCGTGATCTTCGGCGAGGCCGACCAAATGACCACGGCGGACATTCTCGCCCGCCTGCACGAATTGGACGACTCTCCCTGGCATGACCTGAAGGGCAAGCCGCTGGATGCGCGGGGGCTGAGCTGGCGCTTGAGGCAATACGGCATCAAGCCGCGAACGATCCGCACGGGATATGCAACGCCGAAGGGCTACCGCCGCGAGGACTTGCTCGACGCGTGGGCGCGCTACCTGCCCGAAGAGAAAAAGGAAACCCAATGACCATCGCCACGCTGGAGCAGTTCAAGGACTATGTCCGCGAGCTGACTAACGACCTGGACGACACCTTCACGCTGGCGCTGGAGAGCGCGAGCGCGGAGGTTCGGCACTACCTCGGCTTCGATCCTGAAGCCTCCGGCCCGGAGCCTGACATCGTCATGGCCTGCTGCCTGTTGGCGGCGGTACATGCCGACGTGGGCGACCCGACCATAAACGCATACCGACGGAGGGCCGCGCAGCGATTGCTCGACCCCTATCGGTTGAACACAGGCTTCGGTGCCGCAGCGTCCGAATCCTGAAACCGACGGCCCCGAAAGGGGCCTTTTTCATTTGTGCACAAACGAAAGGAAACCTGATGAACCTGAAGTCCATTCGTGAGGCGAAAGCCAACAAGACCGCCGAGGCCCGCGCGATTCTCGCCAAGGCTGAAGGCGAAAACCGCAACCTGACCGCCGAGGAAGCGGCGAAGTTCGACGGCCTGAAGGCCGAGATTGAAGCGCTGGAATCGCAGGAAGCGCGCCAGCAGTTCCTCGAGGAAGCCGAGCGGCGGATGTCGGGCACAGTGGTCGCTGGCGAGCGCGGCAACGACCTGGAGCAGCTGGAGTCGCGCGTTTCGCTGCAACGCATCCTTCAGGCTGGCATGGAGGGCCGCGCGCTGGACGGTGCGGAAGCCGAATACAACCGCGAGATGGAGCGCCGCAACGGGCGCAAGGCTCAGGGCTTTTACGTTCCCATGTCGCTGCTGGAGACGCGCGTGAACACGACCACGAGCGCCGCTGACCTTGTCGGCACGGATCATCGCGCCGACCAGTACATCGGGCCGCTGCGCGATTCGCTGCTGGCGCGTAGGCTTGGCGTCCGCGTGCTGTCGGGCCTTCGCGGCGATGTCACGATCCCCAAGCATGGAACGTCCACCGTCACCGGCTGGGTCGCGGAAAACAGCGCCCTGAACGCTTCGGACATGACCTTCGCCAACGTGACGCTGTCGCCGAAGCATGCGGGCTGCCTGTCGGAGATGTCGCGCCAGCTCATTCAGCAGAGCGACCCGAGCATCGAGCGCCTGCTGCGCGACGACATGGCTTTCAACATCGCCAAGGCCATCGACGCGGCGTTGATTCATGGCGGTGGCGCGAATGAGCCGGACGGCGTGACGGCCACGCTTGGCACCGCGAACGGCACGCTGGCGGGTCCGACGTGGGCGCAGGTGCTGGAGATCATCGAAGCCGTCGAGACCGCGAACGCGCTTGGCTCGCATAGCTGGCTGATGAACCCGGCTGCGAAGGCGAAGCTCCGCGAAACGCTCAAGGTTTCCGGCGATGCCGGTGCCGGTTTCCTGCTGGAGGACGGCCAACTGGGCGGCTATGCGGTGCACACCACGAATCAGGCCGGGGCAACGTCCAACGGTAACAACGTGATCTTCGGCGACTGGAGTCAGGTGCTGCTGGGTGTCTGGTCGGAGCTGGACATTCTGGTCAACCCGTACGAATCGACCGCGTATGCACGCGGCGGCGTCATGGTGCGGGCGATGGCGACCGTGGACGTCGCCATCCGGCATCCCGAAGCGTTCGTTTGGGTGGACGATGTCCCGAGTCTCTGATCTGGAGCGGCGTTTCGCTCCGGCCAGCATTGAGGGTCGCCAGCTCGTCGGGCTGGCGGCCCCATATGAGTCCGAAACCCGGATCGGCGAGTTCCGGGAGCGGATCGCGAGGGGTGCGTTCACGCGCACCCTGAGCGAGAACCGGGACATCCTGGCCTTGTGCGACCACGACCCGTCCAAGGTGCTAGGCCGGACCAAATCGGGCACGCTGGAGCTGAAGGAGACTGTGCACGGTCTCGAGTTTCGGCTCCAATTGCCCGACACCTCTATCGGGCGCGACCTGCGCGAGCTTGCCAACCGTGGCGACCTTGGCGGCGTTAGCTTCGGCTTCCGCGCGGTCAGGGATTCGTGGGAAGGCGACCTGCGCACCCTGGAGGAGGTCGAGCTGCACGAGATCAGCATCGTCTCGGCTTGGCCTGCGTATCCCGACACAACCGTCGCGCTGCGCAGTCGGCCCATCGTCATGCGATGGATCGACCCCCGCCGCGCCTGGCTGGAGACTGTGCGATGAGGTGGCCTTGGAGCAAGAAAGAAACCCGCGCGGAGAATGACCCGAGCTGGGCGGCGCTGATCCCGAGCGGCACGTCGGCAGGCTTGCCCGTGTCGCCGGGAAATGCGGAGACCATTTCGACCGTCTTTTCGTGCGTCCAGTCCATCGCGGAGACGGTCGCCACCCTGCCGCTGATTCTGTATCGGCGGGAAGGGAACGGCGATCGCGTGCGTGCGGTGGATCATCCGCTGTATCGCGTGCTGCACGACCAGCCGAACGAGCGGCAGACCGCGCTGGAGTTCCGCGAGATGCTGACCGCGCACGTCCTGCTGTGGGGCAACGGATACGCGGAGATCGTGAGCGATGCGGCGGGCAACGTGACCGCGCTGGAGCCGATCCACCCGCAGAATGTCACGGTGCTGAAGCTGCCGAGCGGACGGATTCGCTACGACGTGGCCGACCCCACGACCGGGAAGGTTCGCCCGCTGCTGGCCGACGAGGTGCTGCACCTGAAGGACAGGACGGATAACGGCATCGTCGGCAAGTCGCGCATCCAGGTCGCACGGGAGATGTTGGGGGGCGTGCTGGCATCGCAGGAACACGGAAACCGGGCCTGGGCGAACGGAGCGCGGCTGTCGGGCGTGTTGCAGACAGACAACGTCATGACGGACGAATCCGTCGCACGACTGCGCGCGTCATGGGAAAGCCAGTTCAGCGGCACCGGCAACAGCGGCAAGACGGCCATTCTGGAGAACGGCCTGAAATACCAGCCGCTGTCGATGTCAAACGAGGATGCACAGTGGCTTGAATCCCGACAGTTCAGCGTCGAGGAAGTCTGCCGCATCTTCCGCGTCCCGCCCGTGCTGGTGGCCGACCTGCGGCATGCCAACTTCAGCAACAGCGTGGAGATGAACCGCTGGTTCGTGACGCATACCCTGCGCCGCTGGCTCACGATGTGGGAGGAGTCCTGCGAGCGTGCGTTGCTTGGACCCATCGCGCGCAATCGGTACTTCATCGAGCACAACGTCGAGGGGCTGCTGAGGGGCGACAGCACCAACCGCGCGGCGTTCTATCAAGCCGGTATCAGCGCGGGCTGGCTGCTGAAGTCCGAGGCCCGCACGCTGGAGAATCTGCCGACCATCGAGGGCATCGACGATGCGCAGGCCGACGCGGCCTAGCGGCAGGGACGCAGACCCCAGGCGCACCATCCCCCTGGGGTCTTACAGGTGGCAACGGTTGCGGGCTGCGGTACTGGCCCGCGATCCCCTGTGCCGTGACTGCAAGCAACCCGCGACGGACGTTGACCACGACGACGGCGACCCGAGCAACAACGACCCGGCCAACCTGGTCCCGCGCTGCCACAGTTGCCATTCCCGCAAGACGATGAGCAGGCGGCACGGATTCGATGAATCGGGCTGGCCGCGCGACCCGTCGAGTCATTGGAATCGAAAAATCGCTGGCAACTGAGCGGCCCCGACCGCCGCCCGGACCTTCCTTTTATCGCTATGTCCAAGATTGAACGCCAAATCCGATCCGACAGCGCCGAGGCTGCCGTGAGAGCGGCCCAGAACGCCGCTGAAGGCCCGCTGGAGCCGCCGGGGCACGTCACCATCCCGGTTGAGGCACGCCCCTTCTGGGACGCCCTGATGCGGAACCGGCCCCGTCACCGCTGGAATGATGCCGACCTGGCGACCGCCGCCATGCTCGCGCGGGCGCAGTACGACGCGGACCGGCTGGCGCGGGAGATCGACGCCGAGGGCGACGTGATCGGCGACCGGCTGAACCCGAAACATGCGCTGGTGGACAAGCTGGGGCGCAGGATCGTGACCTTGTCGCGCCTGTTGCACGTTCACCCCGAGGCGACGACTGGACGCGCACGCGACCAGGGGAACGAGCTGGCGCTGGAGCGGGAAGCCGAAGCCGACCACGATCCGCTGATCCCGACCTTGCGGGTAGTGAAGTGACGCGGGCCGAGGCTGTCATCCAGTTTGTCGAGCGGTACTGCCTGACCCCGGATGGCGAGCACGTCGGCAAGCCGCTGAAGCTGGCGGAGTTCCAGAAGCGGTTCATTCGCGACGTGTACGACAACCCGGCAGGCACCCGCCGGGCCTACCTGTCCATTGCCCGCAAGAATGGCAAGTCGGGCCTAATCGCGGGGCTGCTGCTGGCGCACCTTGTCGGCCCCGAGGCGCGGCTGAACAGTCAAATCGTGTCGGGCGCGATGAGCCGGGACCAGGCGGCGCTGGTGTTCAACCTGGCGGCGAAGATGGTGCAGCTCAACCCGAAGCTGTCGAAGCTGGTGCGGATCGTCCCGAGTTCCAAGCGCCTGATCGGGCTGCCGCTCAACACCGAATACCGCGCGCTGGCTGCGGACGGCAGGACGGCCCACGGGCTTTCCCCGGTGCTGGCGATCCTGGACGAAGTCGGACAGGTGCGCGGGCCGCAGTCGGACTTCATCGATGCCATCACGACATCGCAGGGCGCGCACGCGGAACCGCTGCTGATTGCCATTTCCACGCAGGCGGCCACGGATGCCGACCTGTTTTCGGTATGGCTGGACGATGCCGCACAATCGAAAGACCCGCGCATTGTCTGCCACCTGTACGCCGCACCGGAAGGCTGCGACCTGCTGGACGAATCGGCATGGCGCGCGGCGAATCCTGCGCTGGGGCTGTTCCGTTCGCTGGACGACCTGCGCGAACAGATGATCCAGGCGCAGCGGATGCCGAGCATGGAGAACAGCGCGCGGAACCTGCTGTTGAATCAGCGCGTGAGTACCGATGCGCCTTTCGTGAGTCCCGAGGTGTGGAAGGCGAACGGACGCGAGCCGGTCGAGTTTGACGGCCCGGTCTATGCCGGACTGGACCTGTCCGCGCGAAACGACCTGACCGCGCTTGTGCTGGTCGGGAAGGTTCGGGGCGTGTGGCAGGTGCAGCCGCACTTCTGGACGCCTGCAAAGGGGCTGGAAGAGCGCGCACGGCGCGACCGCGCGCCGTATGACGTGTGGGCGCGGCAGGGATTCCTGCGCACGACACCGGGCGCGAGCGTGGACTATGAGCACGTCGCGGCGGACATGGCGGAGATCCTGTCCGGCCTGGACGTGCACGCCATCGCGTTCGACCGCTGGCGCATCGATGTCCTGAAGCGCGAGCTGGACCGCATCGGGCTGGCGCTGCCGCTGGTGCCGTGGGGACAGGGCTTCAAGGACATGGCCCCTGCCCTGGACGCGCTGGAGGCCGAGCTGCTGAACGCCCGGATCGCCCACGGGATGCACCCCGTCCTGACCATGTGCGCGGCCAACGCCACGACCACGAAGGACCCCGCAGGCGGTCGGAAGCTGGACAAGTCCCGATCCACCGGGCGCATCGACGGCATGCAGGCGCTGGCAATGGCGATTGGCATCGCGCAGACCGCAGACGCGCCGCCTGTTGACCCCTACGCAACCCGAGGGCTGCTCTTTCTATGACCTACGTCGCAACCGACCTGAACCGGAAGATCACCTTCCGGAAGCTGACCCTGACGCAAGACCCGAACACGGGCGAGATGATCGAAGCATGGGCGGATCATGTGTCCGTCTTCGCCCGCGTGGAGCCGCTGGTCGGGCGGGAGTACTTCGCCGCCGCTGCCGTGCAGGCCGAGGATACGACCAAGTTCACGATGCGCTATCGCGGCGACATCACCCCCGACATGCGGATCGCCTTCGACGGCGACACCTACGACATCATCAGCATCCAGAACATCCGTTCCGGCAACCGGGAGACCCTGATCTATGCCAAAGCTGCTAACTGACTACATCGAGGCAGGCGCCCGCATCATGTACGCGCAGCACTACGCAGAGACCGGCGAGCCGCCGAACCTGGCGACCGCCGAGCATGAGCTGGGCCAGTGGGAGGATGGCCGGTACTACCTGCGCGTGACCTTTGAGGACGGCCACTGGTGGGAGCTGGCCCTCGGCCCCGAGGCGGACGCCATCATCGAGGCCATGACGGCCACGCGACACTAAAAGTCACTTCATCCAAGGCAGGTTTTCAAGCCTGCCGTAGATGTTTTCGCCGTCGATGTAGCACTCTGTGTAGCCGCTTGGGCCGAATATGTGCCGTAAGCCACGATCCTTTTCTCGCACACGCGAATCGAGATAGAAGCCCGTGTCGCCCTCGCGGCCATAGAAGCGATCGTTCGCCAAGTAGTAACCGGTGGACGATATGGTCGGATGGCCGACGACGTAAACGTGCCCCTTGGACAAGTAGCAGTGAACCATCACTGTTCCCCACGGGCGACATGCCCGCGCCAAGCTTACACCTGTTGCGGATGTGTGGCGGCAATGTTGCGGATGCCCACTGTCCGCAGCAGTCCGCCCGCGTCCGCTGGCGTCCAATGTTGCGGTGTTGCGGATGTTGCGGAGTTTCGGAGGGAGGGGCGCCCCCGCCGCTGTCCGTGGACTGCCAAGGTTCGCGGCAAGCGGAGCCAATGGCGTCGCTTGATCCCCCGTTCTTCCTTGGCGCGGCGGTGGCGTTGCCACTGTGCCGCAAGGGGGAAGAGGGGCGCTGTCGGGATGGTACGGATGCGACGGTAGGGAAAGCCCGACCTGTTTCCGTACGGGCGTCCGTACCGGGTGAATTGCAGAGTGTCAGAAAAGGAAAAAGCCCTGAAAAATCAGGGCTTTAGATGGTGGAGGTGGGCGGAGTCGAACCGCCGTCCGAAGGCACTCCATCTCCGGCACTACATGCTTAGCCCACCGTTGGGTCTCGCCCCCGGGCAGCACGGTGTGCGAAGCGCGCCCTGGGACCAGCCTGCCTGGTTTGACCGGAGGCAGGCAGGCGGCCACCTCCGGCGATCCCGTGATGATGACCCTACATCCACGAGCACGGGCACAAGTGGGTTCGGGGCTAGGCCTTAGGCGGCCAGAGCGTAGTTGTCGTCGTTGGCAACTATTTTTTTCGCCGCTGGATTAACGAGGAAAGCAGCCCCCTCGGCATGCGCCGGTCGATTTCGCAACCCCCGTCGAAACCAGGACACCCCCGGCAACTTCGGGCGAAGCTTCTCGCCAGACGGAACCCAGTGTAGGGGCGTGGCCGCGCCGCATCAAGGCGCACCCGGCCCGCACGCAGGCGCCGTTCATGCGCGCGGTTCAGCGGAAATCGCGGCTGCGCACGTCCAGCCCGTCCAGCAGCGGGGTCAGGTCGTGCAGGCGCCGGGCCAGCACGTGGCGCACCTGCCCGGCCGCCTCCAGCCGCCCCTCCACCATCAGCAGCCGCGCCTGCAGGAACTCGCGGCGCTGGCGCGCGGCCAGGTCGCGGCGGACCACCACGTTGACCATGCCGTGCTCGTCCTCCAGGGTCACGAAGGTCACGCCGCTGGCCGTCTGCGGCCGCTGCCGGCCGGTGACCAGTCCGGCGGCCAGCACCTGCCGGCCGTCGGGCACGTCGGCCAGCTCAACCGAATCCAGGCAGCGGCGCGCGCGCAGTTGCCGGCGCAGCATGGCCAGCGGATGCCGGCCCAGGGTGGTGCCGTAGCTGGCATAGTCGGCCAGCAGGTCCTCGCCGGCCGCCGGCGGCGGCAGCGCCACCTTCGCCTCGGGCGTGGCCGGGGCACCGGCGAACAGCGGCCGCTGCGGCTCCACGCCGGCCACCGCCCAGCGCGCGCGGTGGCGGTGCCCGGCCAGGCCGCGCAGCGCGCCGGCGTCGGCCAGGCAGGCGCGCTCGTCCGCGTCCAGGGCCGCGCGCGCGGCCAGGTCGGCCACGTCCACGAACGGCGCCTGCGCCCGCGCGCGGACGATGCGCGCGGCGGCCGCGGCGTTGAAGCCGCGCAGCATGCGCAGGCCCAGGCGGATGGCCAGCGCCTGGCCGCGGTCCGGCTCCAGGGTGCAGTCCCACTCGCTGTAGCGCACGTCCGGCGGGCGCACGGACACGCCGTGGCGGCGCGCGTCCTGCAGCAACTGGTCCGGGCTGTAGAAGCCCATCGGCTGGCTGTTGAGCAGCGCGCAGGCGAACTCGGCCGGATGGTGGCGCTTGAGCCAGGCGGTGGCGTAGGCCAGCAAAGCGAAGCTGGCGGCGTGGCTCTCGGGGAAGCCGTAGCTGCCGAAGCCCCGGATCTGCTCGAAGATGCGTTCGGCGAAGGCCAGGTCGTAGCCGTTGGCGAGCATGCCGGCGACCAGCCGCTCGCGGTGCTTCTCCAGGCTGCCGTGGCGCTTCCAGGCGGCCATCGAGCGGCGCAGCGCGTCGGCCTCGCTGGCGCTGTAGCCGGCGGCGACCATGGCGATCTGCATCACCTGCTCCTGGAACAGCGGCACGCCCAGGGTGCGCCGCAGCACCTGCTCCAGCGCCGGCGACGGGAAGCTCACCGGCTCCTCGCCCGTGCGCCGGCGCAGGTAGGGATGGACCATGTCGCCCTGGATCGGGCCGGGGCGGACGATGGCCACCTCGATCACCAGGTCGTAGAAGCACGCCGGCCTGAGTCGCGGCAGCATGGCCATCTGCGCGCGCGATTCGATCTGGAACACGCCGATGGTGTCGGCGGCCTGGATCATCCGGTAGGTCTCCGGATCCTCGGCCGGGATCGTGGCCAGGGTGTAGCGGCGGCCGCGGTGGCGCGCCACCAGCTCCAGCGCCTTGCGCACGGCGGTGAGCATGCCCAGCGCCAGCACGTCCACCTTGAGCAGGCCCATCGCCTCCAGGTCGTCCTTGTCCCACTGGATCACGGTGCGCCCGTCCATGGCCGCGTTTTCCACCGGCACCATGGTGTGCAGCGGGCGTTCGGAGACCACGAAGCCGCCGGGGTGCTGCGACAGGTAGTGCGGCATGTCCACCAGCTGCCCGGCCAGGGCCAGGATCCGGCGCAGCAGCGGGCTGTCCGGGTCGAAGCCCGCCTCGCGCAGGCGCGCCGCATCCGGCAGCTCGTCCGACCAGTGCCCGGCCAGTTCGGCCAGGCGCGAGATCGCGTCCTGCGGCAGGCACAGCACGCGGGCCACGTCGCGCAGCGCGCCGCGCGCGCCGTAGGTGGTGGCCACCGCCGCCAGCGCCGCGCGCTCGCGGCCATAGCGCGCGAACACGTACTGGATGACCTCCTCGCGCCGCTCGTGCTCGAAGTCCACGTCGATGTCCGGCGGCTCGTCGCGGTCGGCGGAGATGAAGCGCTCGAACAGCAGGTCCATGCGCGCCGGGTCCAGCGCGGTGATGCCCAGGGCGAAGCACACGGCCGAGTTGGCCGCCGAGCCGCGGCCCTGGCAGAGGATGCCGCGCTCGCGGGCGAAGCGGACGATGTCGTGCACGGTGAGGAAGTACGACTCGTACCGCTTCTGCGCGATCAGCGCCAGCTCCTTCTCGATCTGCGCCGCGGCCTTCTCCGGGATGCCCTCCGGCCAGCGCCCGCGGGCCCCGCGCATGACCAGCTCGCGCAGCCAGCTGCCGGCGTCGTGCCCGGGCGGCACCAGCTCGTGCGGGTACTGGTAGTCGATGCCGGCCCGGAGGTCGAAGCCGGTGCAGCGCTCGGCCACGCGCACGCTCTCCTCCAGCCAGGCGCGCGGGTAGATCGCCCGCAGCGCCGCCAGCGGACGCAGGTGGCGCTCGCCGTTGGGGAACAGCAGGCCGCCGGCCTCGGCCAGCGTGGTGCGGTGGCGGATGGCGGTCAGCACGTCCTGCAGGGCGCGGCGCCCGCGCACGTGCATGTGCACGTCGCCGGCGGCCACCACCGGCAGCCCCAGGCGCGCGGCCGCCGCCTGCCAGCGCGCGACGCGCCCGGCATCGTCGGCCAGGCGGTGGAGCCCGGCGGCCAGCCAGGTGCGCCCCGGGAAGCGCTCCCGCAGCCAGCGGCCGTGCGCCTCGTCGGGCACGGCGCCGGGCAGCCACAGGCACAGCAGACCGCCCTCCAGCCCGTCGAAGTCCTCCTCCAGCAGGCGGTAGGCGCCCTTGGGCGCGCGCCGGCGCGCGCGGGTGACCAGCCGGCACAGGCCGCGGTAGCCGGCCGCGTCCTCCACCAGCAGCACCAGCTTCGGCCCCTGCTCCACCTGCAGCTCGCTGCCCACCACCAGCGGCACGCCGGTTTCCCGGGAGGCCTGCCAGGCGCGCACGATGCCGGCCAGGCTGCACTCGTCGGTGATGGCCAGTGCGCGGTAGCCCAGGTCGCGGGCGCGCTGGAACAGTTCGGCCGCGGTGGAGGCCCCGCGCTGGAAGCTGAAGGCCGACAGGCAGTGCAGCTCGGCGTAGCCGTCCACCCCGCTCATGCGAACCACCCGTGCAGCATCCAGCCGTCCGCGGCGGGCGGGTCGCCGGCCGGACGGAACGCCCAGGCCTCCTGCCCGGCCGCGGTGCGCAGGCGGTAGTAGTCGCGGCGCAGGTCGCCGCCGTCCCACCAACCGCTCTCGATCCGCTCCGGGCCGGCGAGGATGCGCACCGCCCCGCGCAGCGGCAGCGGCGCCGGCAGCAGCCAGCCCGGGCGCGGCGCCGGCGGCAGCGGCGCGGCCGCGTGCGCCCGGCCGTCGTCCTCCTCCGCGCGCCAGGCGCGCTCGGGCCGGTGGTCGGCATGCACGCGCAGGCCGTGCACCGCCCCGCTCCCCAGGCGCGCGCGCAGGCGTTCGCGCAGCTGCTCCCAGGGCAGCGACTGCCGCGCGTGCGCGTCGAACAGGCCGCGGTGCGCGGGCACGAAGGTGGGCAGTTCGTCGGCATGCAGCGCCAGCGCGCGCACCGGGGCCGGCACGTCCGCGCGCTCCAGGCGGCTGCGCGCGATCTCGAACAGCAGCGCCGGATCGCGCTCGCTGGCCAGCAGGCCCACCTCCACCGGGGTCGGAGCGCGGTCCTCGTGCTCCAGGTGCAGCACGAAGCGCTGCACGCCGCCGTCGCGCGCGGCCAGGCAGGCGGCCAGGTCGCCGACCAGGCGCCGCAGCGGGAACAGCAGTGCCTGCGAGGCCTCGACCTCGTAGCCCAGCTCGATGCGCCCGCGGAAGCGGTCCGGCGGGCGATACCAGTCCAGCAGCGGCGGCTGGCGGCCGAGCAGCGCGTCCAGGTGGCGCAGCACCTGCGCCGGGAAGCGCCGGGCCAGGCCCGCGCGCGGCAACGCCAGTACCTGGCCCAACCGGCGCAGGCCCATCCGCGCCAGCGCCTGGGCCACCTCCGCCGGCAGGCCGGCGCGCTGCACCGGCAGTGCGTCCAGCGCCGGGCGCAGGCCGTCCTCGTCCACCGCCAGGCCGTCGTGGACGTTGGCCAGCACGCGCGCGGCGAAGGGATTGGGCGCGGCGACGATGCGGTGGCGGAAGCCCAGCTCCTCCAGCCCGGCGCGCAGCCGCGCCTGGAAGTGCGGCCAGTCGCCGAACAGGCGGCGGCTGCCGGCCACCTCCAGCAGCAGGGCGTTGCCGCCGTGCAGGCTGACCTGGGAGCTGAAGCGGTAGGCCCAGGCCGCCAGCAGCCGCTGCCAGGCGGCCAGCTGGCCCGGGTCGCACCCGCTTTCGGCCAGGCCGTGGGCCAGCGCGCGCGCCTGGGCCAGCGGCTGGCCGGGACGCACGCCGCGCGCACGCGCGGCCGGGTTGGCGGCCAGCACCACCCGCCGTTGCGCCGGGCCGCCGACCAGGATCCGCGGCGCCTGGCGGTCGGCACAGCCGCGCAGCACACCGTCCATGGCCAGGTGCGGCAGCAGGATGCAGGCCCAGCGCACGGCTCAGCCTCCGGCGTGCAGCGGGATCGGCCGCGGCGGGGCCAGCCCGCCACGGCACTTGAGCACGCGCAGCCGCGGTGGCTGCGCCTCCAGGGCGATGCGCAGCGCCGCCGGCGAGGGGTTGCGCGCGGCCGCCAGTGGCCGGGTGGCGAAGCCCAGGGTGGCGCCGGTCTCGGCCGCCACCTGCAGGCGGCGCAGGGCACGGTCGTCGGCCTGGCGCGGCCAGCACAGCACCGCGCCGCAGCAGCCGGCGCGCAGGCACTGCTCGGCCGCCCACAGCGCCTCGCGCGGCGGCGTGGCCGCGTCGCCCACCACCTGCACCAGGCCCAGGTCCACGCCCGCCGCCTGCCAGGCCGGTGCGTACGGCAGGTACGGCGGGGCCACCAGCACCACGCGCTGGCCGGCGCGGGTCAGCCGCGCCAGCGCCGGCCACAGCAGGCGCAGCTCGCCGATCCCGTCCAGCGGCACCAGCAGCTCGCTCAGCGCCGCCTCCGGCCAGCCGCCGGTGGGCAGGGCCGCGTCCAGCCCGGCATGGCCGGTGGGCTGCGCCCCCGGCGCCGGCGCCGAAGGACGCCCCTTCCAGACGCGCCGCTCGCGCAGCAGCGCATCGATGGCCACCACCGCGCCCATGGCCTCACTCCCGGCGGACCAGGCCGCAGAACACACCCTCGATGGCGAAGTCCTGGCCCGGCGCCACCTCGATGGGCGCGTAGGCCGGGTTGCGCGGCAGCAGGCGGATGCCGTCCGGCCCCAGGGACAGGCGTTTGATGGTCAGCTCCCCGTCCAAGCGCGCCACCACCTTCTGCCCGTCGCGGGCCTCGGGCGTGCGCCGCACCCCGACCAGGTCGCCGTCGAGGATGCCGTCGTCGATCATCGAGTCGCCCTGCACCCGCAGCAGGTAGTCCGGCCGTTGCGCGAACAGGCGCGCGTCCAGGGCCAGCACCTCGGACAGGCCGGCGTCGGCGCCGATCGGCGCACCGGCCGCCACCCGGCCCAGCACCGGCACCTGCAGCAGCGCCGGCCGCGCCCGCGGCCCGGCCGGACGCACACCGCGCGCCTGCCCGGCCGCCACCTCCACCAGCCCGGCCTCGGCCAGGGCCAGCACGTGCTTGCGCGCGGCCCCGCGCGAGGCCAGGCCGCAGGCCTGGGCGATCTCGGCCAGGCTGGGCGGACGCCCCTCCTCCTCCACCCGTTCGCGGATGAAGGCCAGGACGGCGGCACGGCGGGGGGACAGTTCGCTCATGGAGTACATTTGTACTCCCGCCGGCGGCCGCCGCCAAGGGGGGGTGCCCTCGCCGGCCGTTCACGGCCGCCGGCGTGCAATGGACCTCCCCCCGCCACCCGAGGAGCCCCGCCATGGCCCGTTGCGACGTCTGCGGCAACGACTACGACAAGGCCTTCCAGCTGGTCCTGGCCGACGGCACCCGCGGCACCTACGACTCGTTCGAGTGCGCCATCCACGCCGCGGCCCCGCGCTGCGGGCACTGCGGCTGCCCCATCATCGGCCACGGCGTGGAGCAGGACGGGCGCTTCTTCTGCTGCGCCCACTGCGCCGGCCACGAGGGCGTGGGCGGCCTGCGCGACCGGGTCTAGCCCCGGTCGACCACCGGCTCAGGGCTGGCGCGGCAGTGCGGCCAGCGCCGGGCCGCGCGCGGGCGCGGCCCCGCCCAGGGCCTTGTACACCGCCACCGCGGCCACGTTCACCGCCGCCTCGGCCTCGGCCAGGGCGTCGTCGGCGGCCAGCAGGGTGCGCTGCGCGTCCAGCAGGGTCAGGAAGTCCACCGCGCCCTCGCGGTAGGCGATCCGTGCCAGCTCCTCCGCGCGCCGCGCCGCCTCCGCCTGCTCGGCGACGATGCGCAGGCGCTCCTGCTGGCGGGCGTAGGCGTTGAGGGTGTTCTCCGCGTCCTCCAGCGCGGCCAGCACCGCGCGCTCGTACTGCACCGCCACTTCGTCGGCCGCGGCTTCGGTGGCGCGCAGCCGCGCGCGCACGCTGCCCAGGTCGAACGCCGCCCAGCTGATGGACGGGGCCAGTGCCCAGGCCTCGTTGCGCCCGGCCACCAGCGAGCCGGCCTGGCCGGAGACGAAGCCGGCGAAGCCGCGGATGCTGATGCGCGGGAACAGGTCGGCGGTGGCCACGCCGATGCGCGCGGTGGCCGCGTGCAGGCGGCGCTCGGCGGCGCGCACGTCCGGCCTCCGGCGCAGCAGCTCGCGGGTGTCGCCCAGTGGCAGCGCGCGCGTGTACGCGGGCGTGGGACGCGGTGCCAGCTGTGCGTCCAGCGCGCCGGGGTTCAGTCCCAGCAGCACCGCCAGGCGGTGGCGGGCCTGCGCCTCGACCGTGCGCAGCAGCGGGATGCCGGCCTCGATCGCCTTGAGCCGGGCGCGGCTGCTCTGCACGTCCAGCTCGCTGCCGGCGCCCAGGGCGAAGCGGGTCTCGGTCAGGCGCTGGGTCTGGGCCAGGTTCTCCAGGGTGCGCTCGGCGACCTCGATGCGCTTCTGCGCCCCGCGCAGCAGGAAGTACTGGCGGGCCACCTCGGCGGCGATGCTGACCTGCATGTCCTCCAGGCCGGCCTCCTCCGCCTCCAGGTCGGCGCGCGCGGCCTCGGCGCCGCGCCGCAGGCGGCCGAACAGGTCCAGCTCCCAGGCCGCGTCGAAGCCCAGGCTCCAGGTCTCGTCGATGCCGCCGCCGGCCGCATCGGGCCGGCGCTCGCGCTCCAGCGTCCCGGCCGCGCCCGCGTGCGGCCACGGGTCCAGGCGCCGTTCCACGAACACCGCACGCGCCGCCTGCACCCGGGCCATGGCGATGCGCACGTCCGGGCTGGCCAGCAGTGCGTCGGCCACCAGGCGGTCGAGCACCGGGTCCTCGAACTGCCGCCACCAGGCCGCCTCCGGCGTCTGCGTGGTGAACACCGCCTCCTGCGCACCCTGCAGCCGCACCTGCTCCGGCGGCACGGCGCGGTAGTCCGGGCCCACGGTGCAGGCGGCCAGCAGCGCGGCGGCCAGCACCACCACAAGAGGCCGCGTCACCATGGCAGCCTCCGCTCGACGTGGAAGAACCCGCCGTTGGGTGCGTCCTCGCCGGCCAGGGCCAGGCGCACGCTGGTGCGCGCGCCCTCGGCCACGTCCAGTTCGCCCTCGCCGGCGTTCATGTCGGTGCGCACGTAGCCCGGATGCACGGCATTGACGCGGATCCGGCTGTCGCGCAGCTCCCAGGCCAGCTGCACGGTCCAGGCATTGAGCGCGGCCTTGGAGACGTTGTAGGCCGGCAGCTTGAGATCGTAGACCGGCGAGTCCGGGTCGCTGTGCAGGGCCAGCGAGCCGAGGATGCTGGAGACGTTGACGATGCGCCCGGCCGGCGCCGCGTGCAGCAGCGGCAGGAACGCGCGGGTGACCTCGACCACGCCGAACAGGTTGGTCTCGAAGGTGGCGCGCCAGGTCGCCGCCGCCTGCTCGGAGGGGCGCAGGCCCGGCGCGTCGCGCAGGATGCCGGCGTTGTTGACCAGGATGTCCAGGCGGCCGTGGCGTTCGCGCACGGCGGCCGCGGCGGCGGCGATGCTGGCGGCGTCGGTCACGTCCAGCTGCAGCGGCTCCACCGGCAGGCCTTCGACCTGCAGGACGGCGGCCGCGGCGGCGGTGCGCGTGGGGTTGCGGCCGGCCAGCAGGGTGTGGACGCCGGCCTGGGCCAGCTGGCGCACGGTCTCCAGGCCGATGCCGCGGGTGGCGCCGGTGACCAGGGCGATGCGGGAAGGTGTGCTCATCGGTTGTCCTTGCGGGAGTGGATGGCGCGGCGCCGGACGGCGGCGCCGCGCCGGTGGAGGGGAACTCAGGCCTGCACCGTGCCGGCGGCCGCCTGTGGCGCGTGTGGCGCATGCGAGACCAGCGGGCGGCCGGCCAGCCTGCGCAGGGCCACGTAGAACACCGGGGTCAGGAACAGGCCGAACAGGGTCACGCCGAGCATGCCGGCGAACACGGTCACGCCGGTGATCGAGCGCACCTCGGCGCCGGCGCCGCTGGACAGCACCAGCGGGACGGTGCCGGCGATGAACGCCACCGAGGTCATCACGATCGGGCGCAGACGCAGGCGGCAGGCCTCCAGCGCGGCCTCGAGGACCGGCCGGCCCTGCAGCTCCAGCTCGCGGGCGAACTCCACGATCAGGATCGCGTTCTTGCAGGCCAGGCCCATCAGCACCACCAGGCCCACCTGCACGAACACGTTGTTGTCGCCCCCGGCCAGCCACACGCCGGCCAGCGCCGACAGCAGCGTCATCGGCACGATCAGGATCACCGCCAGCGGCAGGGTCCAGCTCTCGTACAGCGCCGCCAGCACCAGGAACACCAGCAGCACGGCCAGCGGGAACACCACCAGCGAGGCACGCCCCTGGGTGGCCTGCTGGAAGCTCAGGTCGCTCCACTCGATGGCCATGCCCGGCGGCAGCACCCGGGCGGCCAGGGCCTCGACCGCGGCCATGGCCTGCCCGGAGGACAGCACGCGCGGGTCGGACTCGCCCAGCAGGTCGGCCGCCGGGTAGCCGTTGTAGCGGATCACCGGGTCCGGGCCGTAGGTCTGGCGCACGCTCACCACCGAGCCGACCGGCACCATCTGCCCCTGCTGGTTGCGCGTGCGCAGGTTGGCGATGTCCTCCACCCCGTCGCGGAACGGCGCATCGGCCTGGGCGATCACCTGCCAGGTGCGGCCGAACAGGTTGAAGTCGTTGACGTAGGCCGAGCCGAGGTAGACCTGCAGCGTCTCGAACAGCTCGGTCAGCGGCACGCCCTGGGCCTTGGCCTTGACCCGGTCCACGTCGGCCTCCAGCTGCGGCACGTTGGCCTGGTAGCTGGTGATCGGGAAGCCCAGCCCCGGCGTCTGCGCCACCGCGCCCTGGAACGCCTGCACCGCCTCCTGCAGCTGGCCGTAGCCCAGGCCGGCGCGGTCCTCGACGAACAGCGTCCAGCCCGAGCCGTTGCCCAGCCCGTCGATCGGCGGCGGCATCAGGGCGAAGGTGAAGCCTTCCTCGATGGTGGAGAACCGGGCATTGAGCTCGGCGACGATCTCCTCGGCGCTGCGGCTGCGCTGCTCGAACGGCTCGAGGGTGAAGAACACCACGCCGTGGTTGGGGGTGTTGGTGAACTGCAGCGCGTTCAGGCCCGGGAAGGCCACCTCGCTGGCCACCCCGTCCACCTCGGCCGCCATCGCCGCCATCTTCCTCAGCACCGCGTCGGTGCGCTCGATCGAGGCGCCCTCCGGCATCTTCACCCCGGCCAGCACGTACTGCTTGTCCTGCACCGGGATGAAGCCGGCCGGAACGGCGTTGAACATCAGGCCGGTGGCCAGCAGCAGCACCGCGTACACCGCGAACACCACGCCGCGCCGGCCCAGGGCGCGCGACACCGCGCCCTGGTAGCGCTCGGAGCTGGTGTGGAAGAAGCGGTTGAACGGGCGGAACACCCAGCCGAACAGGCGCTCGATGATGCGGGTGGGCCGGTCCTTCTCCGCGCCGCGCGGCCGCAGCAGCCGGGCCGCCAGCGCCGGCGACAGGGTCAGCGAGTTGACCGCCGAGATCACCGTGGAGATGGCGATGGTCACCGCGAACTGCCGGTAGAACTGGCCGGTGACGCCGGACAGGAAGGCCATCGGCACGAACACCGCGCACAGCACCAGGGCGATGGCGATGATCGGCCCTGACACCTCGCGCATGGCCAGGTGCGCGGCCTGCAGCGGCGTGGCGCCCTCCTCGATGTGGCGCTCGACGTTCTCCACCACCACGATGGCGTCGTCCACCACGATGCCGATGGCCAGCACCAGGCCGAACAGGGTCAGGGTGTTGATCGAGTAGCCCAGCAGGTACAGCACAGCGAAGGTGCCCACCACCGACACCGGCACCGCCAGCAGCGGGATGATCGAGGCCCGCCAGGTCTGCAGGAACAGGATCACCACCAGCACCACCAGCACCACCGCCTCCAGCAGGGTGCTGACCACCGCGCGGATGGACTGGCGCACGAAGATGGTGGTGTCGTAGATCGAGGTGATCTCCACGCCCGGCGGCAGGCGCTCCCGGATCTCGGCCATCTTGGCCACCACCGCGTCACGGATCTCCAGCGCGTTGGCGCCGGGCGCCTGGAAGATGCCGATGGCCGAGGCGTTGCGGCCGTCCAGGCGCGCGCGCAGGGTGTAGTCGCCGGCGGCCAGTTCGATGCGGGCCACGTCCGCCAGGCGCACCACCTGGCCGTCGTCGCCGTGCTTGAGCACGATGTCGCCGAACTCCTCCACGCTCTCCAGGCGGCCGCGGGCGTTGATCGGCAGCAGGAAGTCGCTGCCGCCCGGCATCGGCTCGGCGCCCAGCTGGCCGGCGGAGACCTGCACGTTCTGCTCGCGCACCGCGCGCAGCACGTCGCCGGCGGTCAGGCCGCGCGAGGCCACCTTGTCCGGGTCCAGCCAGATGCGCATGGCGTAGTCGCCGCCGCCGAACAGCTGCGCGTCGCCCACGCCGGGGATGCGCGACAGCTCGTCCTTGACGTGCAGGCGCGCGTAGTTGCGCAGGTACAGCGAGTCGTGGCGCCCGTCGGTGGACACCAGGTGCACCACCATCAGGAACACCGCCGACTGCTTCTGCGTGGTCACGCCCTGCCGGCGCACGTCCTCCGGCAGGCGCGCCAGCGCCTGGGACACACGGTTCTGCACCCGCACCGCCGCGTCGTCCGGGTCGGTGCCCGGGCGGAAGGTCACGGTCATCTGCAGCACGCCGTCGGAGCCGGCGACGGACTTCATGTACATCATGTCCTCCACGCCGGTGATCGCTTCCTCCAGCGGCGTGGCCACGGTCTCGGCGATGACCTTGGGGTTGGCGCCCGGGTAGACGGTGCGCACCACCACCGACGGCGGCACCACGTCGGGGTACTCGCCGATCGGCAGCAGCGGGATCGAGATCAGGCCGGCGGCGAAGATCACGATCGACAGCACCGCCGCGAAGATCGGCCGGTCGATGAAGAATCGGGAAAAGTCCATGACGGCGGGTTCCTGGGAAAAGACGGGCCCGTCCCCTCCACGGGGGAGGGGAAGATGGAAGGGACGGGCACCGGGGAAAGGGAGCGGCGGCGTGCGTCCGGCCGCCGCGGCTCAGCGCGCGGCCACCGCGGGCGCGTCGCGCTCGCCCATGGCCACCGGCCGGGCCTGCACCGGCATGCCGGGGAAGAACACCTTCTGCACGCCGCTGACGATCACCCGGTCGCCGGCCTGCAGGCCCTCCTCGACGATGCGCAGCCCGTTGTCGGCCAGGCGCCCGATGCGGATGTCGCGCCGCTGCGCCCTGCCCTCGCCGTCCACGACGTAGACGTACTTGCGGTCCTGGTCGGTGAGCACGGCGCGGTCGTCCACCAGCACCGCGTCGAAGCGGCCACTGCCGGGCAGGCGCACACGCGCGTACAGGCCCGGGGTGAAGCGGCGGTCGCGGTTGTCCAGCACCGCGCGGACGCGGATGGTGCCGGTGCCGCGGTCGACCTGGTTGTCGAGGAAATCCACGGTGCCGGTGTGCGGGAAGCCCTCCTCGCCGGCCAGGGCCACCTGCACCGGCAGGCCGCCGTCGCGCTCGCTGGGCCGCTGCCCGCGCCGGGCCAGCTCGGCGTAGCGCAGGAAGCTGTGCTCGTCGGCGTCGAAGTGCACGTGCACCTTGTCCAGCGACACCAGCGTGGTCAGCACGCTGGCCGCGTCGCCGGCGCCGACCAGGTTGCCGGCGGTGACCAGCGCGCGGCCGGCGCGGCCGTCGATCGGCGCGCGCACCCGTGTCCATTCCAGGTCCAGGCGCGCGGCGTCCACCGCGGCCTGCGCCGCCGCCAGCTCCGCACGGGCCTGCTCGGCCGCGGCGCGGCGCTGCTCGTAGGTCTCGGTGGCGATGGCCTGCTCCTCGACCAGGCGGCGGGCGCGCTCGGCCTCGCTGCGCGCCAGCTCGGCCTGGGCGCGGGCACGCCGCAGGGCGGCCTCGGCGCGGGCCAGCTCGGCGCGGTAGCTGCGGTCGTCGATGACGAACAGCACGTCGCCCTTCTTCACCTCCTGGCCTTCGCGGTAGTTGACCTTCTCGATGTAGCCGGACACGCGCGGGCGCAGCTCGACGGTCTCGACCGCCTCGATGCGGCCGCTGTACTCGTCCCACTGGCTGACCGGACGCACCGGCACCTCGGCCACGCCGACCTCGGGGGGCGGCGGGGCCTGTTCGGCGGCCTGGCCGCCGCTGCAGCCGGCCAGCACCGCCAGGGCCAGCAGGCCGGCGGCACCCAGGGACAGTGCCTGCGGCCGGAAACGGGGATCGCGGGTGTTCATGTGGGGGGACCTCGTGGGGAAGTGGAACGGGGAACCTCGAACGGTCAGGACGCCCGTGGCCGCGCATCCGGACAGTGCGCGATGGCCTCCAGGACATCGCCGGGCTGGCAGGGCAGCAGGCGCCGCGGCGGCACCGCCTGTCGCGGCGAGAACGCCACCACCGCGCCGGCGGGCGGATCGCGCCCGCCGAGCAGCGCGACGACATGGCGGCCCACGGCCAGCGCGCTGGGCCAGCCGGCGCAGGCGCGCGCGGCGTTCTCCGGTGTCCACACCGGCGCGTCCACCGCCAGCAGGTGCACGTGCACGCCCAGCGCCTGCGCCTCCTCGTGCAGCACGCGCGCCATCATCCGCAGCGCCGCCTCGCCCACCGAGGCATGGCCATAGCCGGCCCAGCCCTGGCGCGCGTAGGGACCGCCGATCAGCAGGTAGCGCCCCGGCGCCGCGCGGCCGGCCAGGTACGGCAGCAGGTGGCGGGCCAGCGCCAGGCGCGGCAGCAGCATGCGTTCGAGGGTGCGGCGCATCACCGCCACCGGGCTGTCGAGCAGGCGCGCGGCGGCGTGCGGCACGCCGATGGCGTCCACCACCGCGCGCAGCGGGCGCGGCCGCCGCGCGATGCGCGCGGCCAGGCGCGCGGCGTCGCGGTCGCCGGCCACCGGCATGGCCAGCGTCTCCAGCGCCGGCTCCTCGGCATGGCGTTCGGCCAGCGCGTGCAGCCGCTGCCGGTCGCGGCCGGCGGCCAGCACCGGACTGCCGGCCTCCAGCAGCGCGGCGACCACGCCGGCGCCGACCTGGCCGCTGGCGCCGAGCACCAGCACCTCGGGTGGCAGCATCCCGCTCACGGGATTTTTTCTCCCGTCAGCGGAACAATCCCGCGCAGCAGCCCGCGCAAGGCGGGATTGCGCCGAGGCTGCGGCGCGCCGCCGCGCTGGTAGCGGCGCGGCAGCGTGAACTCGCGGAAATGCCCGACAGGCCTGATGCGGCGGGCGTTGCGCCCGTCCAGCTCCGCGTCCGGGACGGGGCCGGCCAGCGCGGACAGGAAGGAGAACAGCCTGGTGATGGCCATGGCGTGGCTCCTGCTCGTTGGGGGATGGACGCAGGCTACGCCGCAAATCCGGACTTGATTAGTCCTGATTGGAGGGAATAATCATCCCGCTACAGGGCCAATCCCGGCCTCCCCCACCGGAGCCCTCCCACATGGCATTCGATCTCAACGACACCTTGATCTTCGTCAAGGTGGTCGAACAGGGCAGTTTCACGGCCGCGGCCCGGGCGCTCGGCCTGCCCAAGACCACCGTCAGCCGCAAGGTGCAGGAGCTGGAGGCGCGCCTGGGCGCGCAGCTGCTCAACCGCACCACGCGCCGCCTGGGCCTGACCGAGGCCGGCAGCGTGTACTACGAGCACTGCCAGAACATCGCCCGCGAGCTGGACGAGGCCGAGAGCGCGGTGGGCCAGCTGCAGGGCGGGCCCCGCGGCTGGCTGCGCTTCAGCGCGCCCTACTCCATCGGCATCGCCTGGATCACGCCGCTGCTGGGCGAGTTCCACGCACGCTACCCGGAAGTGCGCCTGGACATGCACCTGAGCAACGAGCCGGTGGACGTGATCGGCGGCGAGATCGACATGGCCCTGCGCGCCGGACCGCTGCCGGACTCCTCGCTGGTGGCGCGGCGCCTGGCCACCTTCCGCACCCAGGTGTTCGCCAGCCCGCGCTACATCGAGCGGCACGGCGAGCCGCTGCATCCGGACGAGCTGCGGCACCACCGCGTCATCGCCGTGCGCAAGCACTACCACGCCCACCCCTCGCGCATCACCTGGCCGCTGAGCGACGGCACGGGCACGATCGAGTACCCGGTGGATCCGCTGATCGTGGCCAACGATCCGTCGGCGGTGATCGGCCCGGTGCTGTGCGGCGAGGGGCTGACCCTGGCCTCGGACGTGGGCGCCAAGCCCTACGTCGAAGCCGGCGCGCTGCGCCGCGTGCTGGCCGGCTGGACCGGCCCGGAGGTGGCGCTGAGCGCGGTGTTCCCGCGCGGGCGCGTGGTCCCGCCCAAGGTGCGCGTGTTCGTGGACTTCCTGGTCGAGCGGCTCAGCTCCAGCGCCAACTACATGCTGGTGCAGTGCCCCTCGCACTGCACGGCGGGCCGGATCGGGCAGGAGGCCGAGGCCCTGGCCACGGAGGACGTGGACGAGGGCCGGCGCCTGCTCGAGGCGGTGGCCGGCTGAGCCGGGACCGGAAACGGAAAGGGCCGCGCGTGCGGCCCTTTCCGTTCGTGCGCCTGGCGGCCGGCGTCAGGAGCGCACCGGCACCAGGGTGATCTCCACGCGGCGGTTGGCGGCGCGGCCGGCCTCGGTGTCGTTGCTGGCGATCGGGTAGCGCTTGCCGGCGCCGACCACGATGAAGCGCTGCGGGTTCACACCCTGGGCCATCAGGTACTGGGCCACGGCGTTGGCGCGCTGCTCGGACAGGCGCTGGTTGACCTCGTCGCTGCCGATGCTGTCGGTGTGGCCGGCCACCTCGACGATGGTCTTGTCGTACTCCTTGAGCACGGTGGCCACGCTGTTGAGCACCGGGTAGAACTGCGGGTCGAGGTTGGCGCTGTTGAAGGCGAAGGTGACGTTGCCCGGCATGTTCAGCGTGATGTTGTCGCCGTTGCGGGTGACGCTCACGCCGGTGCCCTGCAGCTGCTCGCGCAGCGCCGCCTGCTGGCGGTCCTGGTAGGCGCCGATCGCGCCGCCGGCCAGGCCGCCGATGCCGGCGCCGACCAGGGCACGCTGGCGGCGCTCGACCGCGCTGTCGCCGGTCAGCAGGCCCGCGGCCACGCCGATGCCCGCGCCGATCAGCGCGTTGCGACTGGTGCGGGTCATCTGGGCCTCGCCGGTGTAGGGGTTGGTGGTCTGGCAGCCGGTCGCGACGGCCGCGGTGAGCGCGGCGGCGGCCAGCAGGGTCAGGGTCTGCTGCGGGCGGATCATGGTGGACCTCCTTGGAATGCCGTGGTTCCGGACGCCCACGGGCGATCCGGTGGCGCGGATGTTAAGGCAGCGGGCGTGACCGGAACAGGAATGGCGGAGGCCTTACTCGAAGGCCCCCACCGAGTCGTGCGCCAGGTTGTCGAAGCGGGTGTACTCGCCGAAGAACTTCAGCTTGATCGAGCCGGTCGGGCCGCTCCGGTGCTTGCCGATGATGATCTCGGCCAGGCCCTTGTCCGGCGAATTCTCCTTGTTGTAGTACTCGTCGCGGTAGATGAAGATGATCAGGTCCGCGTCCTGCTCGATGGCGCCGGATTCGCGCAGGTCGGCCATCACCGGGCGCTTGTCGGTGCGCGTTTCCAGCGAGCGGTTGAGCTGGGACAGGGCGATCACCGGCACGTTCAGCTCCTTGGCCAGTGCCTTGAGCGAGCGCGAGATCTCCGAGATCTCGGTGGCGCGGTTCTCGCTGTTGCCGGGCACCTGCATCAGCTGCAGGTAGTCGATCACCACCAGGCCCAGGCCGTGCTCGCGCTTCAGGCGGCGGCACTTGGAGCGCAGCACCTCCGGCGACAGCGCCGGGGTGTCGTCGATGAAGATCTTGGCCTCGCGCAGCAGCTTGATGGCGCTGGTGACGCGGCTCCAGTCCTCGTCCTCCAGCTGGCCGGTGCGCAGGCGCTGGGCGTTGACCCGGCCGTTGGACGAGATCAGGCGCAGGGCCAGCTGCGCGGCGGACATTTCCATCGAGAACACCGCCACCGCCTTCTTCGACTTGATCGCCGCGTACTCGGCGATGTTCAGCGCGAAGGTGGTCTTGCCCATCGCCGGGCGCGCGGCCAGGATGATCAGGTCGGTTGGCTGCAGGCCGGCGGTGATCTGGTCGAACTCGGTGTAGCCGGTCGGCAGGCCGGTGATGTTGCCGCCGCTCTCGAAGCGCTTCTGCAGCACCTCGAAGGCGTCGCGCAGCGCGGTGTTCAGGCCGGTGAAGTCGCTGCGCCCGCGCGCGCCGGCCTCGGCGATGGCGAACACCTCCTGCTCGGCCTTGGCCAGCAGGGTGGCACTGTCGCGGCCCTCCGGCTGGAAGCCGTCGTTGACGATGCGCGTGCCCACGTCGATCAGCTGGCGCAGGATGGCCTTGTCGCGCACGATCTCGGCGTAGGCGCGGATGTTGGCCGCCGAGGGCGTGGTGGTGGCCAGCTCCACCAGGTAGGCGCCGCCACCGATCTGCTCGGACAGGCCCTGCGAGTCGAACCATTCGCCCAGCGTCACCGCGTCGAAGGGCCGGTTCTTCTCGGCCAGTTCGCGGATGGCGCGGTAGATCAGCTGGTGGTCGCGGCGGTAGAAGTCGGACTCGACCAGCACATCGCCGACGGTGTCGTAGGACTCGGGCGCCAGCATCAGGCCACCCAGCACCGCCTGCTCGGCCTCGACCGAGTGCGGCGGCACCCGGAGCTGCTCCACGCGTGCGTCGCTGCGTTCGCTGCGGTCGTTGCGGAAACCAGGGCGGGATGCCATGGGGACGGAAGACTCCTTGGACGTCATCGCCGGCGGGGCCGGCGGGAACGGGATCGGTTCGGCCATCGTAGTCGGCTTGGCACGGAGCGGTTGCAGATAACCCTGTGCATAACCGGTGGGAATCTCAGATCCCGAGACGGCCAAAAAGAAAGGGCGCCTGGCGGCGCCCTCCCTTCGCGATCGGCGTTGCCGGTCAGGCTTCCGGCTCGACCACCACCTTGACGGTGGTCTCGACGTCGGCGTGCAGGTGCACGGTGACCTCGTACTCGCCCACGTGGCGGATCGGGCCCTGGCCCATCACCACCTCGCTCTTCTCCAGCGGCAGGCCGGCGGCGGTGAAGGCCTCGGCGATGTCGCGCGGGCCCACCGAGCCGTACAGCTTGCCCTCGGTGGAGGCGTTGGCCTTGACGGTCACGCTGGCGCCTTCCAGCTTCTCCTTGCGGGCCAGGGCCTCGTCCAGCAGGGCCTTGGCCTTGGCCTCGTACTCGGCGCGGCGGGCCTCGAACTCGGCGATGTTGGCCGGGGTGGCCGGCACGGCCTTGCCCTGCGGCACCAGGTAGTTGCGGCCGTAGCCCGGCTTGACCGTGACCTTGTCGCCCAGGTTGCCCAGGTTGGTGACCTTCTGCAGAAGGATCAGTTCCATCGTATTGCTCCTCTATCCGTTAGCGGCGCCGCCGGCGGACCGGGGCACCGCAACGCTCGCTGTCCGGATCGGACGGATTGTTCGGTGACAGCCGCACACTGTGCGGATGCCCCGGCGCCGGCCCGCGGCCGCCCGGGGCCCCCGGATCACAGGTCGTGGTTGTCGGTGTACGGGATCAGGGCCAGGTAACGGGCGCGCTTGATCGCGGTGGCCAGCTGGCGCTGGTAGCGCGACTTGGTGCCGGTCACGCGGCTCGGGACGATCTTGCCGGTCTCGGTCAGGTACTGGCGCAGGGTGTTGAGATCCTTGTAGTCGATCTCCTTGACGCCCTCGGCAGTGAACTTGCAGAACTTGCGGCGGCGGAAGAACTTGGACATGGGTGCGCTCCTCAGGCGGCTTCGGCGTTGTTACCGCCGTCGTTCTCGGCGGAGGCGGTGTTGGCCTCGCCCTCATCCTCGCGGCGGCGGCGCTCGCCACGGTCGGGCTTGTCGCCCTTCTCGTCCTTGCTCTTCATGATCAGCGAGGGCTCGGTCTCCGGGCCGTCGCGGCGGATCACCAGGTGGCGCAGGATGGCGTCGTTGAAGCGGAAGGTCTCGACCAGCTCGTTCAGGACGTCCTGGCCGGCCTCGATGTTGAACAGCACGTAGTGGGCCTTGACCAGGTTCTGGATCGAGTAGGCCAGCTGGCGGCGGCCCCAGTCCTCGACGCGGTGGACCTTGCCGTTGCCGTTCTCCACGACCGCCTTGTAGCGCTCGATCATGGCCGGCACCTGCTCGCTCTGGTCAGGGTGGACCAGGAACACGATTTCGTAGTGGCGCATGGTGTTTTCCTTGTGGATGCGGCCCTTGCGGGCCTGACAGCCCCCCGCGATGCCGCATGCGGTGGGGCAAGGTTCCCCCGCACCGGGGGCGCAGGGAGTCGGAAATTATGCCGGGGCGGGCCGCCCGGCGCAAATCCACCAGGTGGCGGCCCGCCCCGCCCCCGCCTGCGCCTCAGCCGGCGTTGCGCTTCTGCGCGGCGATCCAGGCGCGGACGTGGGCCTCCAGCGTCTCGAGCGGCACCGAGCCGGTGGCCAGGACCTGGTCGTGGAACGCGCGCAGGTCGAAGGCCGGCCCCAGCTCGCGGGCGGCCTCCTCGCGCAGGGCCGAGATCCGCAGCTGGCCGATCTTGTAGGCCAGGGCCTGGCCGGGCCAGGCGATGTAGCGGTCGATCTCGTTGACCACGTCCTGCTCGGTCTTGGGCGCGTTGTCCAGGAAGTAGTCGATGGCCTGCTGGCGGGTCCAGCCCTTGGCGTGCATGCCGGTGTCCACCACCAGGCGCACCGCCCGCCACATGTCGTAGGCCAGCTGGCCCATGCGGTCGTAGGGATCGTCGTACAGGCCCATGTCGTAGCCCAGGCGCTCGGCGTACAGGCCCCAGCCCTCGCCGTAGGCCACGAAATAGGCGGTGCGGCGGAACATCGGCAGGTCCGGCAGCTCAGCCCCGCGCGCGAACTGGAAGTGGTGGCCGGGCACGGCCTCGTGCAGGGTCAGGGCCAGCATCTCCCACTTCGGCCGCGCCTCGGGCTTGTACAGGTTCACGTAGTAGTAGCCGGCGCGGGTGCCGTCCACCGCGCCGGGCTGGTAGTAGGCGGTGGTGGTGTCCGGAGCGATGTTGTCCGGGATCGGGCGCACCCCGTACGGCAGGCGCGGGATGGTGCCGAACACCTTGACCAGCTCCGGGTCCACCCGCTTGGACAGGGCCTGGTAGGCCTCCAGCAGCCGCTCCGGGTCGGAATGGAAGAACTTCGGATCGGTGCGCAGGTGGTGGAAGAAGGCCTTCAGGTCGCCGGCAAAGCCCACCTCCCGGCGGATCTCCTCCATCGCGGCGCGGATCCGCGCCACCTCCTCCAGGCCGATGCGGTGGATCTCGTCGGCGGTCAGGCGGGTGGTGGTGTACCAGCCGGCCAGGAAGTCGTAATAGGCCTGCCCGTCCGGCAGGTCGGTGGCGGCGATGCTGTCGCGGGTGCGCGGCAGGTACTCCTGCTCGAAGAAGCGGCCGAACTCGCGGTAGGCCGGCACCACCCTGGTGGCGATCACCTCGCGGGCGCGGGCGCGCAGGGCCTCCTGCTCGGCCGCCGGGATGCCGTCGGGCATCTTCCGGAACGGGCGGTAGAAGGGGCTGGCCTCCGGGTCGTCCACCACCTGCGCGGCGATCTGCCCGGTCACCCGCTGCATCAGCACCCGCGGCGGCATGCTGCCGGCGGCCATGCCTTCGCGCATCAGCGCGGTGGTCTGCCCGACCAGCACCGGCAGGGCCTCCATGCGCGCGATCCAGTTGCGGTAGTCGGCGGCACTGGCGAAGGGCAGGATCTCGGCCAGGCCGTCGGCGGTCTGCACCCCGCCCTGGTGGTCCACCGGGCGCAGGTACTCGCGGAAGCGCTGGCGCTGCACCGCCCGCTCGGCCAGCCACAGGAAGGTGTCGTAATTGAGCTGCTCGGCCGGCGGCAGCAGGTTGCGGTCGATGCGACGCAGCCGCTCCAGGGCCTCGCGCTCGGCCGCCTCGCGCCGGGCGATGGCCTCCAGGCTCATGTCGGTCCAGCGGTCGGCGTAGCGGTGGTCGCCGTGGTAGGCCGCGGTCTCGGGCGACTCGCGCAGGCTGCGCTCCCATTCCTCGTCGAACAGGCGGTGCAGCTCGGCCACGGCCCGGTCGCGGGCGGCCTCGGCGGTGGCGGGCACGGCGGCGTGGGCCGGCAGGAGCGGACAGCAGGCGGCCAGGGCGGCCAGCAGGAGGGTTCGGCGCATGCGGGAGGCTCCGGTGTCGACGGAAGGCCCCAAGCCTACCGTCCGCCCCCGCCCCGGCAAGGGTGCCGGAAGTCGTCCACCGGCCACGCCCGGCCGGGCGCGCCGGCGGCCGTGCTCAGGCCACGTCGGCCCGGGTGGTGAAGCTCTCGCCGCAGCCGCACTCGGCGGTGGCGTTGGGGTTCTCGAAGGTGAAGGTCTCCGACAGGCCCTGCCTGACGAAGTCGATGCGGGTACCGTCCACCAGCGGCAGGCTCTGCGCGTCCACGAAGATGCGCACCCCGTCCTGCTCGAACACGGCGTCGTCCCCGCGCTGCTCGCGCGCCAGGTCCACGGTGTAGCCCCAGCCGGAGCAGCCGGTGCGGGTCACGCCGAAGCGCAGCCCCAGCACGCCGGGCGTGGAAGCCATGAAGCGACGGACGCGCTCGTAGGCGGCGGGAGCGAGGGTGATGGCCATGCGGTGTACCTCCGGAACCGGCAGTATAGCCCCGGGGCCAGCGGGAAAGCTGGCACTCCGGTAAACTTGCCACCCCCTGCAGATCGGGTCCATTGGACGAGGATTCAAGTCATGACGGTGGTCAGCGTCGAACACGCCCTCGCCGGCCGCATCCCCGCCGGCGGCGAAGTCACGGTGCGCGGCTGGGTGCGCACCCGGCGCGATTCCAAGGCCGGTCTGAGCTTCGTCAACGTCAGCGACGGCTCCTGCTTCGCCCCGATCCAGGTGGTGGCCCCGGCCACGCTGCCCAACTACGAGTCCGAGGTGCTGCACCTGACCACCGGCTGCTCGGTGGTGGCCACCGGCACCCTGGTGCCTTCGCAGGGCAAGGGCCAGAGCTTTGAGATCCAGGCCACGAAGATCGAGGTGCTCGGCTGGGTCGAGGATCCGCTGACCTACCCGATGCAGCCCAAGCAGCACTCGCTGGAGTACCTGCGCGAGTTCGCCCACCTGCGCCCGCGCACCAACCTGTTCGGCGCGGTGACTCGCATCCGCCACTGCCTGGCCCAGGCCGTGCACCGCTTCTTCCACGAGCGCGGCTTCTACTGGATCAGCACCCCGATCATCACCACGTCCGACGCCGAGGGCGCCGGCCAGATGTTCCGGGTCTCGACCCTGGACCTGGCCAACCTGCCGCGCACCAGGGACGGCGAGGTGGACTTCTCCCGCGACTTCTTCGGCAAGGAGACCTTCCTGACCGTCTCCGGCCAGCTCAACGTGGAGGCCTACTGCCTGGCGCTGAGCAAGGTCTACACCTTCGGCCCCACTTTCCGCGCCGAGAACTCCAACACCACCCGGCACCTGGCCGAGTTCTGGATGATCGAGCCGGAGATCGCCTTCGCCGACCTCGACGACGACGCGGCCCTGGCCGAGGACTTCCTCAAGTACCTGTTCCGGGCGGTGCTGGAGGAGCGCGCCGACGACATGGCCTTCATCGCCGAGCGCGTGCAGAAGGACGCCATCACCCGCCTGGAGAACTTCCTCAACTCGCCGTTCGAGCGCATCGACTACAGCGAGGCGATCCGGCTGCTGCAGGGCTCGGGGAAGAAGTTCGACTTCCCGGTCGAGTGGGGCCTGGACCTGCAGACCGAGCACGAGCGCTGGCTGACCGAGGAGCACGTCGGCCGCCCGGTGGTGGTGATGAACTATCCCGAGCACATCAAGGCCTTCTACATGCGCCTGAACGACGACGGCAGGACCGTCGCGGCGATGGACGTGCTGGCCCCGGGCATCGGCGAGATCATCGGCGGCTCCCAGCGCGAGGAGCGCCTGGACGTGCTGGACGCGCGCATGGCCCAGTTCGGCCTGGACCCGCAGCAGTACGCCTGGTACCGCGACCTGCGCCGCTACGGCACGGTGCCGCACGCCGGCTTCGGCCTGGGCTTCGAGCGCCTGGTGGTGTACGTCTGCGGCCTGTCCAACATCCGCGACGCCATCGCCTACCCGCGTGCGCCGGGCAATGCCGACTTCTGAGGCCGGCCCGGGCCTGACCGCGAGCGCGCCATGATCCTGTTCCTGGCCCTGTGCTTCGTCGGCGTGGCCATTGCCGGGGCCACCGCGTTCGTCATCTTCTGGCCGCTGACCCTGGTGCACATCCGTGAACGCCACGCCGGCACCGAGGCCGACTTCGGCCCGGGCGCCTTCCTGGCCCCGGCGGCGCTGCGCTGGCTGCTCGGCGGCGGCTACCGCGCCCTGCGCGACCCTTCCCTCAGCGGCCTGGCCACCCCGGCCAGGATCGCGCTGCTGACCGTATTTGCCGGCCTGGGCATGGCCGGCCTGCTCTGGCTGATCTCGGAGGCCACCCCATGACATACGACACCTGGTGGCTCGCCACCCTCGGCCAGACCCTGTACTGGGCCCGCCTGCGCGTGCGCGAGGCCGGCACCGCCCAGGTGCTGGACCACAACGGCACCGTGCACAGCTACGACAGCGAGGATTCGGCCCGTTCCATGCTGCTGGACGCCGGCTACGTCGAGTTCGGCGGCATGGACGAGGACGACGCGCTCGAGCGCGGCTTCTCCCTGGCCGAGCTGTCTCCGCCGCAGGCCGACAGCGACACCGAGCTGGTCGGCCGCATGACCGTGACCCTCGGCCACCGGACCTGAGCCATGTACCTGCCGCGCGCCTTCGCCGAGACCGACCTGGCCGGCCTGGACGCGCTGCTGGCCCGCGATCCGTTCATCACCCTGGTCACCACCGGCGCCGACGGCCTGCCGGAGGCCTCGCACCTCCCGGTGCTGTACACCCGCCAGGGCGACGCGGTGCGGCTGGAAGGCCACTGGGCCGCCGCCAATCCGCAGGCCGGCCATCGCGGCCCGGCGCTGGCCATCGTCCACGGCCCGCACCACTACATCACCCCCGACTGGTACCCGGACAAGGCCGAGGCCGCCCGCGTGCCGACCTGGAACTACGCGGTGGCGCACCTGCGCGGCGAGCTGGAGCCGCTGCGCGGGGAGGACGAGCTGGCCGCGATCGTGGCCGGCCTGGGCCGGCGCTTCGAGCCGGAGGTCGGCGGCCGCTGGGCCTACGACCACGCCAACCCGCGCGAGCGCGCCCAGCTCCGCGGCATCGTCGGCTTCCGCTTCCATGCGCGGCGGATCGAGCTGAAGTTCAAGCTCAACCAGAACCACCCGCCGGCCAACGTGCGCGGCGTGGTCGAGGGCCTGCGCCGCTGCCCGGGCCCGGCCGCGGCGGAAGTGGCCGCGCTGATGGCCGAACGCCTGGCGCGGCGGCCGTGAGGGCGGCGCAGGTGCCGCGCGCGGGCCGCTCGGGGATAATGCGGCGATGACCAAGGACCTGCAGGACCTGATCCGCCGCAACCATGCCTGGTCCGAGCGCGTGCGCGCCGAGGACCCGGGATTCTTCGCCCGCCTGTCCAGGCAGCAGGCGCCCGAATACCTGTGGATCGGCTGCTCCGACTCGCGGGTGCCGGCCAACCAGATCATCGACATGGCCCCGGGCGAGGTGTTCGTCCACCGCAACGTGGCCAACGTCGTGGTCCACACCGACCTCAACTGCCTGTCGGTGATCCAGTTCGCGGTGGACGTGCTCAAGGTCCGCCACATCCTGGTGGTGGGCCACTACGGCTGCGGCGGCGTGTACGCCGCCCTCACCCGCCAGCGCCTGGGCCTGGTGGACAACTGGATCCGCCACGTCAGCGACGTGGCCGAGCACCATGCCGACTGCCTGGCGCACGCCGGCGACACCGACCTGCAGCACGCCCGCCTGTGCGAGCTGAACGTGGTCGAGCAGGTGGTCAACGTGTGCAAGACCCACGTCGTCCGCGACGCCTGGGAACGCGGCCAGCCCCTGACCGTGCACGGCTGGGTCTACAGCCTGCGCGACGGCCGCGTCCACCACCTGGGCATGGACGTGGACCGGATCGAGGAGCTGGAACCGCAGTACCAGGCCGCCCTGGAGCGCATCGGCCAGGACCGCGAGCTGCGCTGAGCCCCCTTCCCCACGCGAGGCCCGCCATGCTGACCGCCCCGTTCAACCTGCAGGCCTGGATCGAGGAGCACCGCCACCTGCTCAAGCCGCCGGTGGGCAACCAATGCCTGCACGACGGCGAGTTCATCGTCATGGTGGTCGGCGGCCCCAACGCCCGCACCGACTTCCACTGGGACGAGGGCCCGGAATGGTTCTACCAGCTGGAGGGCGAGATGGTGCTGCGCGTGCAGGAGCGGCCGGAGGGCGGCCCCGGCGCGGTGCGCGACATCCCGATCCGCGCCGGAGAGGTGTTCCTGCTGCCGCCGCGCGTGCCGCACTCGCCGCAGCGCATGGCCGGCTCGGTGGGTCTGGTGGTCGAGCGCCGCCGCCTGCCGCACGAGCGCGACGGCCTGCTGTGGTACTGCGAACGCTGCAACCACAAGCTGTACGAGGAGTTCTTCCACCTGCGCGACATCGAGCGCGACTTCCCGCCGGTGTTCGAGCGCTACTACCGCTCGCCCGAGCACCGCACCTGCGGCCATTGCGGCCACCTCAACCCCGTGCCGGCCTCCGGCGCCGCCACCGGCCCCTCCTGAGCCACCGCCCATGACCCGCCACGACGACCTCGCCCAGGCCCTCGCCCTCGACGCCGCCGACCCGCTGCGCGGATTGCGCGACGAGTTCCTGGTGCCGCGCCACGGCGACGGCGAACAGGTCTACTTCGTCGGCAACTCGCTGGGCCTGCAGCCGCGCGGCGCGCGCGCGCAGGTGCAGGAGGTGCTGGACAAGTGGGCCAGCGAGGCGGTGGAAGGCCACTTCAGCGGCGACACCGCGTGGATGCACTACCACCGCCTGGTGCGTGGGCCGCTGGCGCGGCTGGTCGGCGCGCGGCCGGAGGAAGTGGTGGCGATGAACACGCTGACGGTGAACCTGCATTTGATGCTGGCCAGCTTCTACCGCCCCACCCCGGAGCGGCCGGCGATCCTGATCGAGGCCGGCGCCTTCCCGTCCGACCGCCATGCGGTGGAGTCGCAGATCCGCCTGCGCGGCTTCGATCCGGCCACCGACCTGGTCGAGGTCGAGGCCGACCAGCCGGACGGCACCCTCTCCGACGAGGCCATCGCCCACGCCATCGCCACCCACGGCCCGCGCCTGGCCCTGGTGCTGTGGCCGGGCGTGCAGTACCGCACCGGCCAGGCCTTCGACCTGGCCGGCATCACCCGCCTGGCCCATGCCCAGGGCGCGGTGGCCGGCTTCGACCTGGCCCACGCCGTGGGCAACCTGCCCCTGGCCCTGCACGACTCCGGCGCCGATTTCGCGGTGTGGTGCCACTACAAGTACCTCAATGCCGGGCCCGGCGCGGTGGCCGGCTGCTTCGTGCACGAGCGCCACGCCCGCGCCGGCCTGCCACGCCTGGCCGGCTGGTGGGGCCACGAAGCCGCCACCCGCTTCCTGATGGGGCCACGGTTCGTGCCGGAGGCCGGCGCCGAGGGCTGGCAGCTGTCCAACCCGCCGGTGCTGGCGCTTGCACCGCTGCGCGCCTCGCTGGAGCTGTTCGAGCGCGCCGGCGGCATGGCCGCCCTGCGCGCCAAGTCCGGGCACCTGACCGGGCTGCTGGAGCGGCTGATCCACGAACGCCTGGCCGACACCCTGCAGGTGGTCACGCCCGCCGACCCGGCGCGGCGCGGCTGCCAGCTGTCGCTGCGCGTGGCCGGCGGCCGCGAGCGCGGCCGCGCCCTGTTCGAGCATCTGCGCCGGGCCGGCGTGCTCGGCGACTGGCGCGAGCCGGACGTGATCCGGGTGGCGCCGGTGCCCCTGTACAACCGCTACGCCGAGGTGGTGCGCCTGGTCGAGGAAGTGGAGCGCTGGCGTGGTGGCTGAGCTGCCGGGCGAGCGCGAGCTGGTCCTGGTCGGCGCCGGCCTGGCCGGCTGCCTGCTGGCCATCCTGCTGTGCCGGCGCGGCTGGAAGGTGACCGTGTACGAGCGCCGTGGCGACCCGCGGGTCAAGGGCTACGAGTCCGGCCGCTCGATCAACCTGGCCCTGGCCGAGCGTGGCCGCCATGCCCTGGAGCAGGCCGGCGTGCTGGAGGCGGTGATGCGCCAGGCGGTGATGATGCGCGGGCGCATGGTCCACGGCCGCGACGGCTCCACCCGCCTGCACCGCTACGGCCGCGACGACAGCGAGGTGATCTGGTCGGTGCACCGCGCCGACCTCAACCTGACCCTGCTGGAGGCGGCCGAGCGCGCCGGCGCCACCGTCCACTTCCACCGCCGCCTGCACACGGTGGACTTCGACGCCGGCTACGCGCGCCTGATCGACGACCGCGACGACCAGCCGCACGACATCCGCTTCCGCACCCTGGTCGGCACCGACGGCGCCGGTTCGGCGCTGCGCGCGGCGATGGTGCGCAAGGCCGGCCTGGTCGAGCGCACCGAGTTCCTGGACCACTCCTACAAGGAGCTGACCATCCCGCCGGCGGCCGACGGCGGGTTCCGCATGGAACCGCACGCCCTGCACATCTGGCCGCGCGGGCGCTACATGTGCATCGCCCTGCCCAACGACGAGCGCACCTTCACCGTCACCGTGTTCCTGCCCGACCAGGCCGCGCCCGGCAGCGGCGACCCCTGCTTCGCCAGCGTGCGCAGCGGCGCCGGGGTGCGCGCCCTGTTCGAGCGCGACTTCCCCGACGCGCTGCCGCTGATCCCGGACCTGGAGCGCGACTGGGAGCACCACCCGCCCGGCCTGCTGGGCACGCTGTACCTGGACCGCTGGCACCTGGACGGCCGCGCGGTGCTGGTGGGCGACGCCGCGCACGCGATGGTGCCGTTCCACGGCCAGGGCATGAACTGCGCCTTCGAGGACTGCCTGGCCATGGTCGAGGCGATGGAGCGCCACGGCTCGCTGGAGGCGGCCTTCGCCGCCTACGAGGTCGAGCGCAAGCCCAACGCCGCGGCCATCCAGGCCATGGCCCTGGAGAACTACATCGAGATGCGCGACCGGGTGGACGACGCCGGCTTCCAGCTGCAGCGCGAGCTGGAGCTGGCCCTGCAGCAGCGTCATCCGCAGCGCTTCGTGCCGCACTACACCATGGTCACCTTCATGCGCGTGCCCTACGCGGTGGCGCTGTGGCGCAGCCAGGTGCAGCGGCAGATCCTGACCGAGGCCACGCGCGGCCGCGCCAGCCTGGACGGCATCGACTGGGAAGCGCTGGCCCGCGCGGTGCACGAGCGCCTGCCCCCGCTGGAAGGAGCACGATGAGCGGCAGCTTCCTGTTCTACGACCTGGAGACCTTCGGCGCCGACCCGCGCCGCAGCCGTATCGCCCAGTTCGCCGCGCTGCGCACCGACGCGGAGCTGAACCCGGTCGAGGCCCCGATCAGCCTGTACGTGCGCCCGGCCGACGACCTGCTGCCCTCGCCCACCGCCACGTTGATCACCGGCATCGACCCGTACCAGGCCCTGCGCGACGGCCTGACCGAGGCCGAGGCGGCCGCGCGCATCGTCGAGGAGATGGGCCGCCCGGGCACCTGCACCCTGGGCTACAACTCGCTGCGCTTCGACGACGAGTTCGTCCGCCACACCCTGTTCCGCAACTTCTTCGACCCGTACGAGCGCGAGTGGCGCAACGGCAACTCGCGCTGGGACCTGCTGGACGTGCTGCGCCTGGCCCATGCCCTGCGCCCGGACGGCATCACCTGGCCCAAACGCGAGGACGGCGCCACCTCGTTCAAGCTCGAGCACCTGGCCCTGGCCAACGGCGTGCGCGTGGGCGAGGCCCACGAGGCGCTGTCGGACGTCAACGCCACCGTGGGCCTGGCGCGCCTGCTGCGCCGCGCGCAGCCGCGGCTGTGGGACTACGCCCTGCGCCTGCGCGACAAGCGCCACGCCGCCAGCCTGCTGGACACCTTCGCCATGGCCCCGGTGCTGCACGTCTCGCAGCGCTATCCGGCCAGCCGCCTGTGCGCGGCGGTGGTGCTGCCGCTGGCCACGCACCCGGACATCCCCAACCGCGTGATCGTGTTCGACCTGGACGGCGACGAGCAGGCGCTGCTGGACCAGGACGCCGACGCCATCGCCGACCGCCTGTACACCCCCACCGCCGACCTGCCGGAGGGCGTGAGCCGGGTGCCGCTGAAGGAGGTGCACCTGAACCGCTCGCCCATGCTGGTGCCGTGGGCGCACCTGCGCGCGCCGGACTTCGAGCGCCTGGGCCTGGACCCGGACGCGCTGCTGGCCAAGGCCGAACGCCTGCGCGCGCACGGCCCGGAACTGGCCGAGAAGGTGCGGCGGGTGTTCGCCCGGGTCCGCGACGGGCAGCCAGGCGATCCGGACGGCGCGCTGTACGCCGGCTTCTGTGGTGACGGCGACCGCCGCCTGTGCGTGCAGGTGCGTGCCTGCACGCCCGAGGAGCTGGCCCGCCGCCACTTCGGGTTCCGCGACCCGCGCCTGCCGGAACTGCTGTTCCGCTACCGCGCGCGCAACTGGCCCCATACCCTGGACGCGGCCGAACGCCAGCGCTGGGACGAATACCGCCGCCTGCGCCTGCAGCAGGACAGCGGCCTGTCGGAGCACACCTTCGACAGCTACTTCGCCGAGATCGCCGCCCTGCGCGCGGCCCACGCCGGCGACGGCCCGCGCCAGGTCCTGCTCGACCGCCTCGAGGCCTGGGGCCGCGAACTGCAAGCCACGCTATGACCACCTACTTCACCGAGGCCAGCTTCCGCTTCCTGCGCGGGCTGGCGCGCCACAACGACAAGGCCTGGTTCCAGGCGCACCGCGCCGACTACGAGGTGCACGTGCGCCAGCCGTTCCTGCGGCTGATCGCCGACCTGCAGCCGGCGCTGGCCAGGATCAGCCCGCACTACCGCGCCGACCCGCGCCCGCTGGGCGGCTCGCTGTTCCGCATCCACCGCGACGCGCGCTTCTCCCGCGACAAGTCGCCGTACAAGACCTGGCAGGGCGCGCGCCTGTTCCACGAACGCCGCCGCGAGGTGCCGGCGCCCTCGTTCTACATCCACCTGCAGCCGGGGGAGAGCTTCGTCGGCGCCGGCCTCTGGCACCCGGAGCCGGACACCCAGCGCCGCGTGCGCCAGTTCATCCTCGAGAATCCCGGCAGCTGGAAGGCCGCGGCCCACGCCCCGGCCCTGCGCCGCCGCTTCGCCATGGACGAGAGCGAAATGCTGGTGCGGCCGCCGCGCGGCTTCCCGGCCGACTTCCGGTTCATTGACGACCTGCGCCACCGGAACTGGGTACTCTGGAGGCCCCTGGAGGACGCGACCATGACCGGCCCACGCCTGCGCCACACTCTGGAAACCGACCTGGCGGCCCTGGGCCCGTTCGTGGACTACCTCTGCGCCGCGCTGGACCTGGAGTTCTAGCGATGGCCGGGGGGCAGGCACCGCCGCTGCAGCGGACACGGCGCCGGGCCGCCCTCTTCGCCGTACCGCTGCTGCTGGCCGTGCTGGCGCTGGCCGCGTGGCTGGCGGCCGGCCCGTGGCTGGCGGTGCGCGGCATCGGGCGCGCCTTGGAGACGCGCGACACCGCCGCGCTGGAACGCCACGTGGACTTCCCGCGCCTGCGCGCCAACCTCAAGGCGCAGCTGGACGACCGTCTGGTGCGTGCCGCCGGTGATGCCGCCGCGCACCCGCTGGGCGCGCTGGCCCTGGCCGCCGCCGGCGGCCTGGCCGGCGCCACGGTGGACGTGATGGTCACGCCCACCGGCATCGCAGGACTGCTGCAGGGCCACGCGCTGTGGCAGCGGAGCCGGGGCCGCACCGTGGACCACGATCCCTGGGGCGCCACCGAACCGGCGCGGCCGCTGCACGATGCCCGGCTGCGCTGGGAATCCCCCTCCCGCTTCACCGCCACCGTGGTCCATCCCGACGGCCGCCGCACCGTGTGCGTGCTGCAGCGCCAGGGGCTGCGCTGGCGCCTGGTCGACATCCGCCTACCCGAGGAGCCTGTCGCCCCCGTCTTCTGAGCCGCGGCCTCGCGGCCGCGGACATCCGCCCGTTCGTATCCCAGGGAGAGGACGCCGATGGAGAAGGAGACCGGACCCGACCGCACCATCACCGAGGCCATGTGGGAGCGCCTGGCCACGCGCCTGAAGGTGGAGGTGGCCGCGCTCAAGGCGGTGGCCGAGGTGGAATCCTCCGGCAACGGCTTCCTGCCGCCGCCGGACCGCCGGCCCACCGTGCTGTTCGAGGGCCACGTGTTCCACCGCCTCACCGCCGGACGCTTCGGCCGCAGCCATCCCGACCTCAGCCACCCGCGCTGGAACCCGCGCCGCTACGCGCGCACGCCGGCCGGCGAATGGGAACGCCTGGACCGCGCCGCGCAGCTGGACGCCACCGCGGCGCTGCAGTCGGCCAGCTGGGGCGCGTTCCAGATCATGGGCTTCAACTACGCGCTGTGCGGCTTCGACAGCATCGGCCGCTTCGTCGAATGCCAGTCCACCAGCGCCGAGGCGCAGCTGGAGGCCTTCGCCACCCTGCTCGGCCGCCCCGGCTCGCCGCTGCTGGCGCCGCTGCGCCGCCGCGACTGGGCGCGCTTCGCCCGCCTGTACAACGGGCCGGAGTACCGCCGCAACCGCTACGACGACAGGCTCGCCGCCGCCTACGCGCGCCATGCCGGCACCGCCCCGGCGCGCGCGCGCCGGCCGACCGCGCCGGCTCGGCCCGCCCCCGGCCGGCCCGAGCCGGCGCCGCTGGAACTGCTGGAGACCGCCCGGCCCGTGTCGCGCCGCAGCGGCATCCGCGTGCTGAACGTGCGCCCGGACGCGGTGGACCTGCGCGACTGGGAGTACCGGCCACCGGTGGCCTCGGCGCCGCCGGACGTGGTCTATCCGCCCGAGGTGCGCCCGGTGCTGGACCAGGGCCTGAGCGCGGCCTGCACAGGCTACGCCCTGGCCACGGTGATCGAGTACCTGCTGGTGCGCGCCGGCCGCCACGTCGAGCCGGTGTCCCCGCACATGCTCTACAGCATGGCCCGCCGCTACGACGAATGGGCCGGCGACGGCGAGGACGGGGACGAAGCCGACACCGGCTCCTCGCTGCGCGGTGCGCTCAAGGGCTGGCTGCGCCACGGCGCCGCCGCCGCGCGTCTGTGGCCGCGCCCGCCGATGCCGCCGCCGCGCGCCGACGCCTGCGAGGACTGGTGGACCGACGCGGTGAAGCGCCCGCTGGGCGCGTACTACCGCATCGACCCGCGCTCGCTGCGCGACATGCACGTGGCCATCGCCCAGACCGGGGCGCTGCTGGCCAGCGCCTGCATCCACGCCGGCTGGGAGGAGCTGTTGCAGCCGGCGCCGCTGCCGCGTCCGCAGGACCCGGCCGGCCTGCCGGTGATCCGGCGCATGAGCGGCCAGCCGGACGCCGGCCACGCCTTCGCCATCATCGGCTACACCCGCGACGGCTTCATCGTGCAGAACTCCTGGGGGCCGGCCTGGGGTGCCGGCGGCCTGGCCGTGCTGCGCTACGGCGACTGGCTGGAGAACGCCATGGACTGCTGGGTGGCGCAGCTGGGCGTGGTCACCGCCGAGCACGAGGCCATCGCCAACGCGGTGTCGCTGCGCACCAACCCCGCCGGCACCCGCACCGTGCTCTCCGGCAACCCGGTGCTGGCCGAGCACGAGCTGGGTCCGTTCATCGTCAACATGGGCAACGACGGCCTCCTGAGCCGGCGCGGCCGCTTCCGCACCCAGCCGGAGGACGTGGACGCGCTGGTGCGCATCCACCTGGCCGAGGCCTGCCGGCGCTGGGGGATCGGCCGGGACCAGGCGGTGGACGTGGCCGTCTATGCCCACGGCGGCCTGACCGACGAGGACGCCGCGGCGGTCAGCGCCCGGCAATGGGTGCCGATGCTGTACGACCAGCGCATCTTTCCGGTGTTCCTGATGTGGGAGACCGGCGCGCTGCGCACCATCTCCAACATGATCGAGGACCACCTGGCGCCGCTGGACCAGCGTGCCGCCGGGCGCCTGCAGCAGCTGCGCGAGCGCTGGAAGGAATGGTGGAACCAGCGCGTGGAGAGCATCGCCCGCCCGCTGGGCCGGCCGCTGTGGCGCGAGATGAAGGAGAACGCCGCCAAGATCGGCAACAACCCGGCCTCCGGCGCGCGCATGCTGCTGGACGTGCTGCGCGGCAAGGCGCGCGAATACGGCCTGCCGCGCGTGCGCCTTCACCTGGTCGGGCATTCGGCCGGCAGCATCGTCCACGCGCACCTGGGCGTGGCGGCGATCCGCGCCGGCTTCGACCTGCGCTCGGTCAGCCTGATCGCGCCGGCGGTGCGGGTGGACGAGTTCGACCGCACCCTCGGCCAGGCGGTGCTGCGCACCGGCACCCGCATGCTGGTGGCGCACCTGACCGACGCGGCCGAGCGCGCCGACCCCACTTGCCGGCCCTATGGGCACTCGCTGCTGTACCTGGTCTCGCGCGCCTTCGAGGACCACCGCGAGACGCCGCTGCTGGGCCTGGAACGCGACCTGGTGCCGGCGCGCGCCACCCTGCCCTGGGGCGCGCAGATGCTGGCCGTGGCCAGCCCGCAGACCGCGATCGCGCGCCTGCCCAGCGCCCAGGGCGTGGACACGCGCTGCTCCCGCCCCACCGAGGCCACCACCCATGGCAGCCTGGACGACGACCCGGCCGTGCACCACCTGGTGGTGCAGCTGATCCGCAAGTCCTGAAGGCGCACGAAAAAGGAACGCCCGGCACGGGGCCGGGCGTTCCCTGCGCGTTCCGCCGGAAGGATCAGGCGGCGACGGTCTCGGCCGTCCTGCGGTACTCCTCGATCTGGTCGAAGTTCATGTAGCGGTAGATCTCGGCACCCTTCTCGTTGATGATGCCGATGTCCGCCATGTACTCCTCGCGGGTCGGGATGCGGCCCAGGCGCGAGCAGATCGCCGCCAGCTCCGCCGAACCCAGGAACACGTTGGTGTTGCGGCCCAGGCGGTTCGGGAAGTTGCGGGTGGAGGTGGAGAACACCGTGGCGCCCTCCCGCACCTGGGCCTGGTTGCCCATGCACAGCGAGCAGCCCGGCATCTCCATGCGCGCGCCGGCCACGCCGAAGGTGCCGTAGTGGCCTTCCTTGGTCAGCTCGGAGGCATCCATCTTGGTCGGCGGCGCGACCCACAGGCGGGTCGGGATGTCGCGCTTGCCTTCCAGCAGCCTGGCCGCGGCGCGGAAGTGGCCGATGTTGGTCATGCACGAGCCGATGAACACCTCGTCGATCTTCGTGCCAGCCACCTCGGACAGCGTCTTCACGTCGTCCGGGTCGTTCGGGCAGGCCACGATCGGCTCGACGATCTCGTTGAGGTCGATCTCGATGACCGCGGCGTACTCGGCATCCGGATCCGGCTCCAGCAGCTGCGGGTTGGCCAGCCACTCCTCCATCTTGCGGATGCGGCGGGCCAGGGTGCGCGCGTCCTGGTAGCCCTGGGCGATCATGTTCTTCAGCAGCACGATGTTGCTGTTGAGGTACTCGATGATCGGCTCCTTGTTCAGGCGCACGGTGCAGGCCGCGGCCGAGCGCTCGGCCGAGGCGTCGGACAGCTCGAACGCCTGCTCCACCTTCAGGTCCGGCAGGCCCTCGATCTCGAGGATGCGGCCGGAGAAGACGTTCTTCTTGCCCTTCTTCTCGACCGTCAGCAGGCCCTGCTTGATGGCGTAGTACGGGATGGCGTTGACCAGGTCACGCAGGGTGATGCCCGGCTGCATCGTGCCCTTGAAGCGCACCAGCACCGACTCGGGCATGTCCAGCGGCATCACGCCGGTGGCCGCTGCGAACGCGACCAGGCCCGAGCCGGCCGGGAACGAGATGCCGATCGGGAAGCGGGTGTGCGAGTCGCCGCCGGTGCCGACGGTGTCCGGCAGCAGCATGCGGTTGAGCCAGGAGTGGATCACGCCGTCGCCCGGACGCAGGGACACGCCGCCGCGGGTGGAGATGAACTCCGGCAGCGTGTGGTGGGTCTTCACGTCCACCGGCTTCGGGTAGGCCGCGGTGTGGCAGAACGACTGCATCACCAGGTCGGCGGAGAACCCCAGGCAGGCCAGGTCCTTCAGCTCGTCGCGGGTCATCGGGCCGGTGGTGTCCTGCGAGCCCACCGAGGTCATCTTCGGCTCGCAGTAGGTGCCCGGACGCACGCCCTTGCCTTCCGGCAGGCCGCAGGCACGGCCGACCATCTTCTGCGCCAGGGTGTAGCCCTTGCCGGTGTCGGCCGGCTGCCTGGGCAGGCGGAACAGGGTGGACGGCGGCAGGCCCAGGGCCTCGCGCGCCCTGGCGGTCAGGCCGCGGCCGATGATCAGCGGGATGCGCCCGCCGGCGCGCACCTCGTCCAGCAGCACCTCGCTCTTGAGCTGGAACTCGGCGATCACCTCGCCGTTCTTCAGCGCCTTGCCCTCGTACGGGCGCAGCTCGATGACGTCGCCCATCTCCATCTTCGAGACGTCGAGCTCGATCGGCAGGGCGCCGGCGTCCTCCATGGTGTTGTAGAAGATCGGGGCGATCTTGCCGCCCAGGCACACGCCGCCATAGCGCTTGTTCGGGATGTACGGGATGTCCTGGCCGGTCCACCACAGCACCGAGTTGGTGGCGGACTTGCGGCTGGAGCCGGTGCCGACCACGTCGCCGACGTAGGCGACCATGTGACCCTTCTCCTTGAGCTTCTGGATCAGGCCGATCGGACCGCGCTTGCCGTCCTCCTCCGGCTCGAACGGCGCGCCCTCGCGCTTGTTCTTGAGCATGGCCAGGGCGTGCAGCGGAATGTCCGGGCGGGTGGTGGCGTCCGGGGCCGGCGACAGGTCGTCGGTGTTGGTCTCACCCGGCACCTTGAACACGGTGACGGTCAGCGACTGCGGCACCTCCGGGCGGCTGGTGAACCACTCGGCGTCGGCCCAGCTCTGCAGCACGGCCCTGGCGTTGGCGTTGCCGGCCTTGGCCTTCTCCTCGACGTCGTGGAAGGCGTCGAACACCAGCAGGGTCTTCTTCAGGCCGTCGGCGGCGACGGTGCCGACCTCCGGGTCGTCCAGCAGGTCGATCAGCGGGGCCACGTTGTAGCCGCCCAGCATGGTGCCCAGCAGCTCGGTGGCGCGGGCGCGGGAGATCAGCGGGTTCTTCTCGCTGCCGAAAGCCACGGCCGCCAGGTACGAGGCCTTGACCTTGGCCGCGTCGTCCACGCCGGCCGGCACTCGGTGGGTGAGCAGGTCCAGCAGGAACTGCTCCTCGCCCGCCGGCGGGTTCTTGAGCAGTTCGATCAGGTCCGCCGTCTGCTGCGCGTTCAGCGGCAGCGGCGGCACGCCGAGCGCGGCGCGTTCGGCGGCGTGTTGGCGATAGGCTTCCAGCATCGGGGTCTCCGGTAAGAGGGAGTGGGTTGAAGGGGAATCCGTGGGGTCAGGGCTGCGGCACGATGAGCTTCAGGCCCTTGAAGTAGTCGCGGTAGAACGCCGCGTCGGTGGCGATCAGCGCGTCGCACTGCAGCAGCGCGTGCGCGCCCACCAGGAAGTCGGCCAGCGGCCGCGGCGCCGCGCCGCGCTGGCGGTGGCGGCGCAGCATCTCGCCGGCGCGCAGCGCCGACTTGGCCTCGACGGGGCTGTAGTGGATGCCCATTTCCTCCAGGGCACCGAGGACCTCGGCGCCGTTCTTCAGGCCGGCGCACAGACGGGCCAGCGCGGCGTCGCACACCACCACCCGGCCGCCGACCAGGCACTGGCGCAGGCACGCCTCGGCGGCGTCGGCCTGCGGACCGTCGGTCAGCAGCTCCAGCAGGACGGGGGCGTCGATGGCGATCACCGGGCGCTATTCCCCCGCCCGCTCGCCGGCCGCGGGGTCGCGGGCGAACTTGCCGCGCACCCGGGAGATGGCATCGTCCACGTTCTTGCGCAGGACGATGCGACTGCCTTCCAGCTCCACTTTCAGCACGCTGCCCTTGGTCAGGCCGAGGGCGTCGCGCACGGCCTTGGGCAGGGTGATCTGGCCCCGCTCGGCGACGATGGCTTCCATGGCGGATGCCTCCACGGATCTGGTATGCACGCATGATACATACCTTTCCATGCATACTCAAACATGCATGGCCGATCCGCCGGATAATGCCCGGGCCGGCTCCGCCCAAGGACGGATTGCCGGCGTGGACCCAACTGTCATCCAATCGGGACGACAATGGACCTGAGAAGGCCGCCGCCGGCGGCCGGGTCCCCAGCCAAAGGAGCTCCGCCCATGCGCGATTCCTTCGCCACCCGCAGCCGCCTGGAAGTCGGCGGCAAGGCCTACACCTACGCCAGCCTGCCCCGGTTGGGCGAGCGCTTCGATCTGGTCCGCCTGCCCTACTCGATGAAGATCCTGCTGGAGAACCTGCTCCGGCACGAGGACGGGGTCACCGTCCTGCCCGAGCACATCGAGGCCGTGGCCGGCTGGGATCCGCACCGGGAGCCGGATACCGAGATCGCCTTCATGCCGGCCCGCGTGGTCCTGCAGGACTTCACCGGCGTGCCCTGCGTGGTCGACCTGGCCGCCATGCGCGACGCCGTGGTCCGCCTCGGCGGCCGGCCCGAGCAGATCAACCCGCTGATCCCGTCCGAGCTGGTGATCGACCACTCGATCCAGGTGGACGTGTTCGGCAAGCCCGACGCCCTGGACCTCAACGGCCGCATCGAGTTCGAGCGCAACCGCGAGCGCTACGCCTTCCTGCGCTGGGGCCAGAAGGCCTTCAACAACTTCAAGGTGGTGCCGCCCAACACCGGCATCGTCCACCAGGTGAACCTGGAAAACCTGGCCCGGGTGGTCTTCACCCAGGAGAAGGACGGCGAGCTGTGGGCCTACCCGGACACCGTGTTCGGCACCGACTCGCACACCACCATGGTCAACGGCCTGGGCGTGCTGGGCTGGGGCGTGGGCGGCATCGAGGCCGAGGCGGCCATGCTCGGCCAGCCCTCCTCGATGCTGATCCCGCAGGTGGTGGGCTTCGAGCTGACCGGCCGCCTGCCGGAGGGCGCCACCGCCACCGACCTGGTGCTGACCGTGACCCAGATGCTGCGCAAGCTGGGCGTGGTGGGCAAGTTCGTGGAGTTCTTCGGCGAGGGCCTGAAGCACCTGCCGCTGGCCGACCGCGCCACCATCGGCAACATGGCGCCCGAGTACGGCGCCACCTGCGGCATTTTCCCCATCGACGCCGAGTCGCTGAACTACCTGCGCCTGTCCGGCCGCAGCGAGGAGCACATCGCCCTGGTCGAGGCCTACGCCAGGGCCCAGGGCCTGTGGCACGACGAGAACACCCCGCGCGCGGAGTACAGCCAGACCCTGCACCTGGACCTGGGCGACGTGCGCCCCTCGCTGGCCGGCCCGCGCCGGCCGCAGGACCGGGTGCTGCTGCAGGACGTGAAGGCCAACTTCCGCGAGAACCTGGCCCCGTTCGCCGCCGCGCGCGACAAGCGCAGCCAGGCGGTGGCCGACTTCATCGCCGAGGGCGGCAGCGCCGCGGTGGGCAACGAGGCCGTGCGCAAGGGCACGGCCATCGCCACCATCGACGGCCGGCAGGTGGAGCTCCGCGACGGCGCGGTGGTCATCGCCGCCATCACCTCCTGCACCAACACCTCCAACCCGGCGGTGATGGTCGGCGCCGGCCTGCTGGCGCGCAACGCGGCCGCTCGCGGCCTGACCCGCAAGCCCTGGGTCAAGACCTCGCTCGGACCGGGCTCGCTGGTGGTCACCGACTACCTGCGCAAGGCCGGGCTGCTGGAGGCGCTGGAACAGATCGGCTTCTATCTGGTCGGCTACGGCTGCACCACCTGCATCGGCAACTCCGGCCCGCTGCCGCCGGAGGTCAGCGCCGCCATCGCCGCCGGCGACCTGGTGGTGACTTCGGTGCTGTCGGGCAACCGCAACTTCGAGGGCCGCATCCACCCCGAAGTGAAGATGAACTACCTGGCCAGCCCGCCGCTGGTGGTGGCCTACGCCATCGCCGGCACCACTGACATCGACCTGACCTCCGAGCCGCTGGGCACCGACCGCGAAGGCAAGCCGGTGTACCTGCGCGACATCTGGCCCAGCAGCAAGGAGATCGGCGACGTCATCGCCGCCACCATCGGCCCGGAGCTGTTCAAGAAGAACTATGCCGACGTGTTCAAGGGCGACAGCCGCTGGAACACCATCGCCTCGCCGGACGGCGAGCTGTACGCCTGGGACGAGTCCTCCACCTACATCAAGAACCCGCCCTACTTCGAGGGCATGAGCATGGAGGTGGGCGGCATCCCGGACATCCACGGCGCCCGCGTGCTGGGCCTGTTCGGCGACTCCATCACCACCGACCACATCTCCCCGGCCGGCACCATCAAGAAGGACTCGCCCGCCGGCCGCTACCTGCAGTCGCGCGGCGTGCAGCCGGCGGACTTCAACAGCTACGGCAGCCGCCGCGGCAACGACGACGTGATGGTGCGCGGCACCTTCGCCAACATCCGCATCAAGAACCTGTTCTTCGGCGGCGAGGAAGGCGGCAACACCCTGTACTTTGGCGCCAACCCGCCGGAGAAGATGCCCATCTACGACGCGGCCATGAAGTACAAGGCCGACGGCACCCCGCTGGTGGTGATCGCCGGCAAGGAGTACGGCACCGGCTCCTCGCGCGACTGGGCGGCCAAGGGCACCAAGCTGCTGGGTGTGCGGGCGGTGATCGCCGAGAGCTTCGAGCGCATCCACCGCTCCAACCTGGTGGGCATGGGCGTGCTGCCGCTGCAGTTCATGGACGGCCAGAACGCGCGGAGCCTGGGCCTGGACGGCACCGAGGTGTACGACATCACCGGCCTGGAGGACGGCGCGTCGCGCACCGCCACGGTCACCGCCCGCCGTGCCGACGGCAGCACGGTCAGCTTCCAGACCCACGTGCTGCTGCTCACGCCCAAGGAGGTGGAGTACTTCCGCCACGGCGGCCTGTTGCATTACGTGCTCCGACAGCTGGCCGCGCGCAAGTAAGCCCGCACGCAAGGAAGCCGCCCCCCGGGGCGGCTTCCTTCTTTCCGCAGGCACCGCGTCCGCGGTGCCCCGGCAGGGGCTTCCGCCGCCCGCGGACAACGCGGCGCTTCCTGGCCGGCTGATGCCGGATCAGGCGCCCCCGTTCCCGCAGGAGCCGTCGATGTCGCCCCTTGCACGCGTTGAAGGCCGGCTCCGCATACGCCGGCCAGGTCGCCGCTGACGCGGCTCCTACAGGGGGGGGCGTCCGCAGCGACCCGGCAGGGGCTTCCGCCGCCCGCGGACAACGCGGCGCTTCCTGGCCGGCTGATGCCGGATCAGACACCCGTTCCCGCAGGAGCCGTCGATGTCGCCCCTTGCACGCGTTGAAGGCCGGCTCCGCATACGCCGGCCAGGTCGCCGCTGACGCGGCTCCCACGGAGGCACGGGTCAGCGGCGCTTCCACTCGGCGTAGTAGAGGCGCCATTGGCCGTCCTCGTCGCGCCAGCCGGAAGTCACCTCCCAGACGCCGGCGCGCTCGGGCAGGACGCGGCCGCCGCCGGTGGCCACCGCGCTGAAGCGGACCGTGGCCCGGTCGCCGTGCACCTGCACCTCGGCCGGCCCCAGGGTCAGGCCGACCCGGGTGTTGGCCAGCAGCTGCAGGCGCACCATCTGTTGCAGCGCAGCACGATCCAGCCCGCCGTTGCCGCTGAAGTCGGCGGCCACACCCTCCATGAAGCGGTCCGCGTGGCGCTCCTCCAGGGCCTCCTGCATGGCCGCCAGCCGCGCGCGCAGGCGCTGTTCCGGCATGTCGCGGCCGCATCCGGCCAGCACGCCCAGGGCCAGCAGGACGGCCGCCACGGCCATGGCCCGGAACCCGGGCCGGCGATTGATTGACATCATCTGCTTCGCCTTTTCCATCCGGGACGGTATGCTCCCACCACCGCGGCGCCGGTAGAAGCCCGTGAAGAACGACAGCACACACCACCTTCGTGAGGGGAGCGCAATGAGTCTGGATCGTCCTTGGCTGCAGAGCTATCCGCAGGGCGTGCCTGCCGAGATCGACCCCGACCGGTTCCGCTCGATCGCGGACGTCTTCGCCAAGTCGGTCGCGGAGTTCGCCGATCGTCCGGCCTACCGCAACTTCGGCAAGACCCTCACCTACGCCGAGATCGACCGGCTCAGCAAGCAGTTCGCCGCCTACCTGCTGGGCGAGCTGGGCCTGAAGAAGGGCGATCGCGTCGCGATCATGATGCCCAACTGCCTGCAGTACCCGATCGCCGTCTTCGGCGTGCTGCGCGCCGGCCTCACCGTGGTCAACGTCAACCCGCTGTACACAGCGCGCGAGCTCAAGCACCAGCTCGTGGACGCCGGCGCGTCGGCGATCGTGGTGGTGGACAACTTCGGCCACACCGTGCAGGAAGTGCTGGCCGAGACCCCGCTCAAGCAGGTCATCACCACCGGCCTGGGCGACATGCTGGGCTTCCCCAAGGGCCCGCTGGTCAATTTCGTGCTCCGCTACGTCAAGAAGATGGTGCCCGAGTACGACATCCCGGGCGCCGTGCGCTTCCGCGACGCGCTGGCCATCGGCAAGCGTCATGCCCTGCCCCCGGTGGAGATCGACCCGGGCGACATCGCCTTCCTGCAGTACACCGGCGGCACCACCGGCGTGGCCAAGGGTGCCATGCTGACCCACCGCAACCTGGTGGCCAACATGCAGCAGGCTTCGGCCTGGCTGGGCGGCAACAAGCTGGAGCGCGGCAACGAGGTGATCATCACCGCCCTGCCGCTGTACCACATCTTCGCCCTGACCGCGAACTGCCTGGTGTTCATGGAGCTGGGCGGCCTCAACCACCTGATCACCAACCCGCGCGACATGCGCGGCTTCGTCAAGGAGCTCAAGGGCACCCGCTTCACCGCCATCACCGGCGTCAACACGCTGTTCAACGGCCTGCTCAACACCCCGGGCTTCGAGGAGGTGGACTTCTCCTCGCTCAAGATCACCCTGGGCGGCGGCATGGCGGTGCAGCGCGCGGTGGCCGAGCGCTGGAAGAAGGTCACCGGCGTGACCCTGGTGGAGGCCTACGGTCTGACCGAGACCTCGCCGGCGGCGTGCATCAACCCGCTGGACCTGAAGGAGTTCAACGGCTCCATCGGCCTGCCGATCCCGTCCACCGACGTGTGCATCAAGGACGACAACGGCAACGTCCTGCCCTACGGCGAGATCGGCGAGCTGTGCATCAAGGGCCCGCAGGTGATGAAGGGCTACTGGCAGCGGCCGGAAGAGACCGCCAAGGCCATCGACGCCGACGGCTGGCTGCACACCGGCGACATGGCGCGGATCGACGAGAAGGGCTTCGTCTACATCGTCGACCGCAAGAAGGACATGATCCTGGTCTCGGGCTTCAACGTGTACCCGAACGAGGTCGAGGACGTGGTGGCGGCCATGCCGGGCGTGCTGGAGGTGGCCGCGGTCGGGGTGCCGGACGAGCACTCCGGCGAGGCGGTCAAGGTCTTCATCGTGCGCAAGGACCCGAACCTGACCGAGGAGCAGGTCAAGGCCTACTGCCGCGAGAAGCTGACCGGCTACAAGCGTCCGCGCTACGTCGAGTTCCGCGACGAGCTGCCCAAGAGCAACGTCGGCAAGATCCTGCGCAAGGAGCTGCGCGACGCCAGGCCGGCGCAGGCGGCCGCCGCCGACGCCCGCCACTGACGCGCGCCGCCACGGGACGCACCGGGGGCGCCGGGCCGCGAGGCCCGGCGCCCTTCGTTTCGGGGCAGCCCTGCCCCGCCCCCGGGGGCCGGCGGGGCGGCCGCCGCGCCCTCCGGACGGGGCCATGACGGCTGCGGGTTTGTGTGTAGCATGGCTGCGCACCCAACGCCCGCCAACCGGGCCTGCCACGGAGACCCGTCAATGAGCACCATCGAGAAGCTGCAGCGTTCCCATCCTTTCTCCACCATCCGCGTGCAGGTGTCGCCGGATGAAAACGCGCACTGGCTGTACATGCACGCGGACGCGGCGCCGGGCGTGCGCCCGTGTTGCCGCTTCGAGATGCTCGAGGAGATGTGGCGCTACATGAGCGCCATGACCCTGCCGGCGGAGCAGCGCGAGCCGGGCCGGCTGCGCCACTTCGTGCTCGCCTCGGACGCGCAGGCCTACAACCTCGGCGGCGACCTGGACCTGTTCATGCGGCTGATCCGCGCCGGCGACCGCGAGGGCCTGCTGGCCTACGCGCGCCGCTGCGTGGAGGGCGTGCACCATGTGCACACCGGCTTTGGCGGCGACGTGCACACGGTGGCGCTGATCCAGGGCGACGCCCTCGGCGGCGGTCTGGAGATGGCCCTGGCCTGCCACACCATCGTGGCCGAGGAAGGCGTGGGCATGGGCCTGCCGGAGGTGCTGTTCGGCCTGTTCCCCGGCATGGGCGCCTACTCGTTCCTGTGCAAGCGGGTCAGCCCGCGCCAGGCCGAGAAGATGATCCTCGGCGGCGAGGTCTACAGCAGCGAGGAGATGTACCGCCTGGGCGTGGTCGACGTGCTGGTGCCCAGGGGCCAGGGCGAGTCGGCGGTGCAGGAGCTCATCCGCCAGCACCAGCGCGCCCCGCACGCGCACCTGGCGATGAACGCGGTGCGCCAGATCGGCCAGCCGGTCACCTACGAGGAACTGCTGCGCATCACCGAGGTGTGGGTGGACACGGCCCTGGCCCTGGGCGAGAAGTCGCTGCGCACCATGGAGCGGATCGTCCGCGCCCAGACCCGCCGTTCCAACGCCGAAGCCGTCGCCTGAGCAGGCCTGGCGGCGCGCCGCGCGCGGGCCCCGTCAGGGCCCGCCGTCGCGCGCACCCTCCTCGCGCTGCTGCAGGCGCCCGGCCAGCGCGGCGCGGCCTTCCTCCAGGGCCGCCCCGAGGGCGGCGACGCGCTGCTGCCACTGCTCGCGCATCTGCCAGTCGGCCAGGCGCATCAGCTCGCTGCCCAGGGCGCTGAGCCGGGCCAGGCCCATGTTGGCCGCCACGCCTTTGAGCGCGTGCGCCTGCTCGCGCACCTGTGCCCACTCGCCGGCCTGGGCGGCGGCGCGGATGGCGACCAGGCAGGCGTTGGCATCGGCCAGGCAGTGGGCAATGAACTCCCGCTCGAACTCCGCACCCATGCCCATGGCCGCCAGTTCGTCCAGGACGGTGGTGTCGAGCACTCCGGCCTCGCCGCCGTCGGCCGTGCGCCGCGCCGCCGCGGCCACGCCCGGGCGGCGGCCGCGCCGGGCGGCGATGTCGGCCAGCACCTCCAGCAGCCGCTCGGCCGAGACCGGCTTGCCGAGGAAGGCGTAGGCGCCGGCCTGCTCGCAGCGCTGGATGGACTCGGGGGTGACGTCGGCGCTGAGCACCACCACCGGCGTGCGCGGGCCACCACCGGCCTGCATCACCCGCAGGTGCGCCAGCAGGTCCAGGCCGCTGATGCCGGGCATGTGCAGGTCCACGATCACCGCGTCGTAGTCGGACGCGGCCAGGGCGTCGAGCACCTCCTCGCCGCCCGGCACGCAGGTGGGCCGGTGCCCGGCCTTCTGCAGCAGGCGCTGCAGGACCATGCGGTTGGCCTCGTAGTCGTCGGCCACCAGGATCTGCATGCTGCGCACGCGCACGCGGTGGCGCAGGAACGGATCGGTGAAGGCGATGACGTTGCCGCTGCGGTCGTAGCGGGTGGCCTCGCCCTCGCTGACCGCCGGCCGCGCCTCCGGCACGGCCAGGGCCGGGGCCGCGAACGGGATCTCCACCCAGAACCGGCTGCCGCGCTCCTCCGGCGTCTGGTAGCCGATGCGGCCGCCCATCGCCTCGGCCAGTCCCTTGGCGATGGTGGTGCCCAGGCCGGTGCCGCCGTGGCGGCGGGCCAGGCCGGTGTCGCCCTGCTCGAAGGCGTCGAACAGCCGCCCGCGCATGGCCGGGGGCACGCCCACGCCGGTGTCGGTGATCACGAAGCGCAGGCGCACTCGCCCGTCGTCCCCGGCCTCGCCCACCGGCGTCACGTCCACCCGCACCCGGCCCTGGTCGGTGAACTTGACCGCGTTGCCGATCAGGTTCAGCAGGATCTGGCGCAGATGCCCGGCGTCGCCGCGCACCAGCTCCGGCACGCGGTCGTCCACCACCACCAGGTAGTCCAGATTCTTGGCCCGGGCCTGCGGCTGCAGGATCAGGCCGACGCTGGCCAGCAGCTCGCGCGGCGAGAAGTCCTCCTCGCGCACCCGCACCTTGCCGGCCTCGATGGCGGAGATGTCCAGCACGTCCTCCACCAGCGCCAGCAGGCTGCGGGTGGAGGCCTGGATGGTGCGCACGCACTCGCGCTGCTCCTCGTCCAGGCGGGTGGTGGCCAGCAGCTCGGACATGCCCGCCAGGCCGTTGAGCGGCGTGCGGAACTCGTGGCTCATGTTGGCCAGGAAGCGGCTCTTGGCCTCGCTGGCGCGGCGCGCCTCCTCGGTGGCGCGGGTCAGCTGGCGCAGCAGGCTGGACAGGTACATGGGCACGGCCACCAGGCCGGCCAGCAGGCCGATGCCCAGGCGCTGCACCTGCGGCTGCTGCCAGTAGTCGGCGGCCAGCAGCACCGTGCCGAAGCTGACCACGGCCATGGCCACCGCCAGGGCCAGGTAGCGGTCGCCGTAGCGCAGGCCGTTGCCGACGGTGACCCACATCACCACCACGTAGACCCAGGCCAGCGGCTCGCCCATGCGGATCATGCCCGCCGCCATCAGGCCGTAGTCGGCGACCATGCCGACGAAGCGGCGCACGTCGGAACGCCCCGGCCGCGCCAGCAGCGCGCCGAAGATGGCCACGCTCAGGCCCAGGCCGGTGAGGACGATGGCCAGGACGTCGCGGTACTGCTCCGGCGACAGGCCGGCGCGGGAGGACGGCAGCAGGACGTAGCCCAGGATCAGCAGGATCAGCACCACACGGACCAGCGCCTGGCCGTGCTCGCTGTCCGGCCGCTGCGACAGGCGTCGCGTCACCCAGGCCGCCAGCTCACGCACGGGCCTGGCCTCCCGGCGGCGTGGGCACGGCGGAGAACTGTTCGCAGATCTGCTCCAGCCGCTCCCGGTTGCGCATCAGCGCGTCCACGCAGTCCGGGTCGAACTGGCGGCCGCGTTGCGCGTACAGGTAGGCCAGCGCGGCGTCGATGCTCCAGGCCTCCTTGTAGGGGCGCGGCGAGATCAGCGCGTCGAAAACGTCGGCCACCGCCACGATGCGCGCCTCCAGCGGAATCGCCTCGCCGGCCAGGCCGTCGGGATAGCCGCTGCCGTCGTAGCGCTCGTGGTGGCGCAGGGCGATCACCGCCGCCACCTGGATGAAGCGGTTCTGGCTGCCGGAGAGCAGCTCGTAGCCGATGCGGGGGTGCTGGCGCATCACCGCCATCTCCTCCTCGGTCAGCTTGCCCGGCTTCATCAGCACCGAGTCGGGGATGGCGATCTTGCCCATGTCGTGCAGGGGCGCGGCCATCTCGATGATGCGCGCGTCCTCCTCCGGCAGGCCCAGGCCCTCGGCCACCAGGCCCGCCACCCGCGACATGCGCTCCAGGTAGGCGCTGGTGCCGGCGTCGCGGAACTCGATGGCGCGGGCCAGACGCGAGAGCGTCTCGCGCTCGCGCTCCTCCACCTCGTGCATGCTGGCCAGCAGGCGCTGCTCCAGCGACAGGGCCCGCTGCTTGACCGTCTCGGCCTGCTGGCGCAGCTGCAGCAGGTTGTGGCAGCGCGCGCGCAGCTCGCGCGGGCGCACCGGCTTGACCAGGAAGTCGATCACCCCCGCCTCAAGGGCGGCCTGGCGCACCGGTTCGTCGCCGACCACGGTGATCAGGATCACCGGGATGTCGCGGTGCTTGGGCAGGCGGCGGAAGCGGCGGGCGAACTCCAGGCCGTCCATGCCGGGCATGCGGTAGTCCAGCAGCAGCAGGTCCACCGGGTTGGCCTCGCACCAGGCCAGTGCCTCCCGGGCATCGCCGAAATCGTGCACGGCCAGTTCCGAGGCGATGTCCTCGATGATGTGGCGCAGCATGGTGCGCGCCGATGCCTGGTCGTCGACGATGACGATGTTCAAGTCCGGACCATCCGCTCAAGCCGCTACGGACCGCCAGAATAGCGCGGCCCCGGCCCGTGCGGCACCCGGCTGGTGCGAACCGGCCGGGCCGGTCCGCGGCGCTCCCGGCCGCCCGCCCACCGGGGGCGCCGGCCGGTGCCGGTTCAGGCGGACTGCTCCGGGCGCATGTACGGGAACAGCAGCACGTCGCGGATCGAGCCCACGCCGGTGAGCATCATCACCAGGCGGTCGATGCCCACGCCCAGGCCGCCGGTCGGCGCCATGCCGTACTCCAGGGCACGGATGTAGTCGGCGTCGAAGTACATGGCCTCGTCGTCGCCGCCCTCGCGGGCCGCGACCTGGGCCAGGAAGCGCTCGCGCTGGTCGTCCGGGTCGTTGAGCTCGGAAAAGCCGTTGGCGATTTCCTTGCCGTTGACGAACAGTTCGAAGCGGTCGGTGTAGCCGGGATCGTCGTCGCTGGCGCGGGCCAGCGGCGAGACCTCGATCGGGTGCGCGGTGATGAAGGTCGGCTGCACCAGGTGGTGCTCCACCGTGGCCTCGAAGATCTCCAGCAGCAGCTTGCCCCAGCCCCAGGACGGCTTGTACCGGATGCCCAGGCGCTCGCAGTGGCGGCGCAGGGCCTCGGCGTCGGTACAGTCGGCGGCGCTGATATCCGGGTTGTGGTGGCGCACCGCCTCGTCCATGCGCCAGCGGCGGAAGGCCGGGCCCAGGTCGATCTCCGCGCCCTCCCAGGCCACCCTGGTGGTGCCCAGCACCTGCCGGGCGGTGTCGCGGATCAGCGCCTCGGTCAGGTCCATGATCTCGTGGTACGTGGCATAGGCCTCGTACAGCTCGAGCATGGTGAACTCGGGGTTGTGCCGGGTGGACACGCCCTCGTTGCGGAAGTTGCGGTTGATCTCGTACACCCGCTCCAGGCCGCCGACCACCAGGCGCTTGAGGTACAGCTCCGGGGCCACGCGCAGGTACAGGTCCAGGTCCAGCGCGTTGTGGTGGGTGACGAACGGGCGCGCGGTGGCGCCGCCGGGGATGTAGTGCATCATCGGCGTCTCCACCTCGAGGAAGCGCCGCGCGTCCAGCCACGAGCGGATATGGCGGATGATGCGGCTGCGCTTGACGAACACATCGCGCGCCTCGGGCGTCACGATCAGGTCCACGTAGCGCTGGCGGTAGCGCTGCTCCACGTCGGACAGGCCGTGCCACTTGTCAGGCAGCGGGCGCAGCGACTTGACCAGCAGGCGCAGCGAGGTGGCCTTGACCGACAGCTCGCCGGTGCGGGTGCGGGTCAGGCCGCCCTCGACGGCGATGATGTCGCCCACGTCGAAGGACTTGAACGCCTCGTAGGCCTCGCCCAGGGCATTGGCCTGCAGGAACAGCTGGATGCGCCCGGACTCGTCCATGAGCTGGGCGAAGCTGGCCTTGCCCATCACCCGCTTGGCCATCATCCGCCCGGCGAGCTTCACCTGCCGGCCCTGCCCCTCCAGCGCCTCGGCGGTCCACCGCGCGGCGTCGGCGTACTCGGCCTGCAGGTCGCCGGCGTAGTCGCTGCGCCTGAAGTCGTTGGGATAGGCATTGCCCTTGGCACGCAGGGCGGCGAGCTTGGCGCGGCGGTCGGCGATCAGGTGGTTCTCGTCGGCGGGCGCGGGCGTGGCGGTGGATTCGGTCATGGGGGATCGGGCGCGGGAAGTCGGGGGCGGCCGGCGCCAGGCACGGCGCCGGGACAACACGGGCGGCGGGGCCGCTGACGCGGCTTACGCCGCGTCGCTGCGTTTGGCGCCGGCCTCCAGGCCGGCCTTCAGGCTGGCCTCGACGAACTCGTCCAGGTCGCCGTCGAGCACCTTCTGCGTGTCGGTGCGCTCCACGCCCGTGCGCAGGTCCTTGATGCGGCTCTGGTCGAGCACGTAGTTGCGGATCTGGCTGCCCCAGCCGATGTCGGACTTGCTGGCCTCCAGCGCGTTCTTCTCGGCGTTGCGCTTCTGCAGCTCCAGCTCGTACAGCTTGGCCGCCAGCATCTTCATGGCGCGGTCGCGGTTGGCGTGCTGGCTGCGCTCGGTCTGGCAGGCCACGACGATGCCGGTGGGGACGTGGGTGATGCGCACCGCCGACTCGGTCTTGTTCACGTGCTGGCCGCCGGCGCCGGAGGAGCGGTACACGTCCGTCTTCAGGTCGGCCGGGTTGATCTCGATGTCGATCTTGTCGTCCACCTCGGGGCTGACGAACACCGAGGTGAAACTGGTGTGGCGGCGGTTGTCCGAGTCGAACGGGCTCTTGCGCACCAGGCGGTGCACGCCGGTCTCGGTCTTCAGCCAACCGTAGGCGAAGTCGCCCTCCACGCGGAAGGTGGCGGACTTGATGCCGGCCACTTCGCCGGCGCTGACCTCCATCAGCTCGGTCTTCCAGCCGCGCGACTCGCACCAGCGCAGGTACATGCGCAGCAGCATCTCGGCCCAGTCCTGGGCCTCGGTGCCACCGGCGCCGGCCTGGATGTCCACGAAGGCGTTGGCGCTGTCCATCGGCCCGGAGAACATGCGCTGGAACTCCAGCTGCTCCACCTCGCGGGCGTAGCGTTCCACGTCCGCGGCCACGGCCTGGGCGGTGTCCTCGTCCTGCTCGGACTCGGCCAGCTCCAGCAGCTCGGAGGACTCCTGCAGGCCCTCCAGCACCCGGGCGATGCCGCCGACAGTCTTCTCCAGGGTCGCGCGCTCGCGGCCCAGCGCCTGGGCCCGCTCGGGGTCGTCCCAGACGTCCGGCAGCTCGAGCTCGCGGTTTACTTCCTCAAGACGCTCTTTCTTGGCGTCGTAGTCAAAGATACCCCCGTAGCGAGACCACACGCTCGGTCAGGTCGGCGATGCGCTGGCGGACGGTGTTCAGCTCGATCATGGGGGGATGCACGCAGTCGGACAAACGGCTGCGGATTCTAGCATCCGCGGCCGCGGATGCAGGCCGGCGCGCGGCCTACTCCCGCCCCGGCACGCTGCCGTTGTCCTCCTGCAGCTCCGGCTTGAACGGCACCTCCGGCGGCGGCCGCGCCACCGCAGGCTGTTCGTTGAGGTTGGGATCGCGGATGCCGCAGCCGCCGCCCAGCTGCAGCAGCGAGACCACGCAGGTCAGCGCCCGGCCGTTGCCGCCCGGGATCGGGATGGAGATGGTCCTGATGCCCTTGCGCACCCACTCGGCCAGCAGCGACTCGTTGGGCCGCCAGAAATCGTCGAACCGGGTGGGCTGGTAGTCGTACGGCGGCCGCTTCAGCCAGGTGCCGGCCTGCTCCAGCCGCTCGCGCGTCCACTCGTCGCCGCCGGCGCTGCCCGGTGGCCCGCGCCCGCCGCCCTCCGCCCCCGCCAGACCCTCGCCGGGCACGCGCACGCGACCCTGCCCGTCGAACAGACCCGGCTCGCCGCCGGGACCGGGCGTGCCCTGGCGCGCCTGGCCCCAGTCGTCGCCAGCCAGCAGGCTCTGCCAGCGGCCGTCGGCCGCCTGGCCCGGGGCCGCGGCGCCCTCCCCGGCCGCGGCGGCCGGCGCGGCGGTGGCGGCCGGCTGCGCCGGCCCGGGCCGGGCGCCGGAGGTCTGCGGCACCTGCGCCGCCGTGTCCGTGGAAGCGGCGGGCGCGGCGGCCGGGGCCGGCGCCGGGCGGGGCGCGGGGATCTCGCGCTCGCGCAGACGCGGCTCCGGCGCCGGGCGCGGCACCGCCTCGACCTGCGGCAGCGGCACGGCCGCGGCGGCCGGCCGCGGCTCCGGCATCGGCCCGGCCACCTCGCGCGGACGCAGTTCCGGCTCGCGCACGGCCGGCGCCGGCACGTCGAGCGGCCGCGGCCGCAGCTGCACTTCCGGCACCACCACCAGCGGCACCTCGCGCGGGCGCAG
>Ga0207747_1000300_pt1 | contig 60406 bp, 49 predicted proteins | sample HigsolmetaGSP11D_FD_184839 | JGI IMG/M metagenome (GOLD analysis project Ga0207747, IMG submission 184839) | High solid enriched microbial communities from the Joint BioEnergy Institute, USA - SP1-1-D (SPAdes) | ecosystem: Engineered > Bioreactor > SSF (Solid state fermentation) > Aerobic >...
AATAGCAGCCTTTTTTGCAACTAATTTTTCTTATTGATATGGGATGAAAGAATTCCAATATTAAATGTTGGTGTATTTTTATTTGATGGTTTTGGAATGGATGCATTGGCGTCTTTAACAAAGGATTCTTTTTTGGTAAGAATTTAATCAAGAAATATTCGTATGTATTTCTCCGTCGATCATAGTTGCAACGACTACTAGGCAAGGTGGATTGACCTCTTTTGAGCATGAGGGGTATTCTGAAGCCTGTATTTCCAATAGGTCGGTAAATTTGTAGATGCATTTTTTAATATGGAAAGGATACAGATATAAGTAAATTTATATCAAACGAGGGACGTATTAACCATCGAGAAATAAGGTTATCACCTTGTTTTTTATCTGTAATACTTATATAATAATACTATCATAAACTAATATGCAAAATTTATAAGGTTTTTAACGAAATTTATCGATATATAAATAGACAGTGTTTTTTGCAAGTGAAACGTATGATAAGTGACGATAAATAACTTAGAGGAGGGATTATGATGAAGCTGGAAAATGTTAAAGATGGGGATATAAAAGAACTTGAAATCCTGGAATTTAAAGCTGGTGGCAACTCCTATGGGGTTGATATCAATGATATTAGAGAGATACTTCCCTATGATAAAGAACCAACTCCAATTCCCAATGCGCATCCACACATTGAAGGTATGGTTATGCCAAGAGACTTTATAATTCCAATCATTGATTTGGTAAAGAGCTTAGGATTAGATGATGTGGATAATCTGAAGGAAGAGATGTTGATTGTCACCGGAATTAATGATTTAAATATCGGTTTCCATGTGGACAAGGTACAAGGAATACATAAAGTTATGAGTAACGAAATCAAGAAACCAGATAAAAAGGTAACGACAAAGGTGAAGGATGTAATTATAGGCACCTTTGAACGTAAGGATACAATGATGGAAATCCTGGATTTTAGAAATATCATAACAGCAATCAATCCAAATGTACTTAATTAATAATAGGAATATATTGATGATTATTGCAAATGAAAAACGGAAGGTGTACCAATGGAAAAGTGTAGAATTTGTAATACTGAAATTCCAGATGGATCAAAATTTTGTTCAGAATGTAAAGACAAAGAGCAGTTTAAAACGAATGAATCTTATTTAGATGATTTATTAAGCTCAATAATGAGTAATACAGAAACGAATAGCCATCAAAACTCGAAAGTGAAAGACATGGATGAAGGGGTAAAGGAAGAATTACATACAGAAAATACGGATGAATCTGTCGAAGGCGAATATATATCGGGATTACCATTTGATGTCGATTTGGAAGATATACAAGATTTTGATCAATTCAATATCATGGATGATTTAAATGATTCGGATGAAATTATGGATTTATCTAAAGTTCTTGAAATGAGCGATAAGATTGAGATAAAAAATGAGGAATTATTCGGACCATCCTTAGACACTACTACGAATGATGACGGATTCGATGAGAATGTAGTACAAAGCGAAATTAATCAGATGAATGAGATTGATTCAGAAGATATTGCCCTCCAAGATATATTAAAAGAACTTGAGCAGTCAGATTCAGAGACAGAATCAAAATCTATTAATAATATAGAAGATATCCTAGAACGAGATTTAGTGGATGCAGCAGATGAGCAAGATACCGCTGCAATCACACAAGATGCGTTTCATGAAAATATGGGATTAAATACTATGGGATTGGACGAAGCGGGTATCGACGAGGATATTTTAAGTCTGTTAAATCAAATGAGCGATGATGATCCAATTGCCTCAGGAATTGTAAATATGATAAAAGGAACGGATGGATTGGAGCAAAATGATACGCCTTCATTTACAACAGATGTTGGTGAAGTTTTCTCTGATGCCTTATCTGCCGTTTCCTCTCTGAATGATACTATGCCGATGTCGGAGCAAAACAACTCTGTGGATGAAATCGAAGAAAAGAAAAAATTAAAGAAAGAAAAACTCAAGAAATTAATGGTTCAATCGGAAGAAGAGCAAGATGCCAATGGCAAAGATGCGAAAAAGGAGAAAAAAGGTTTATTAGAAAAATTATTTGCCAAAAAGAAAACAAATAAGAACGGAAAAATGACAGAGAAAAAAGCAGAACCTAATGAAGATCAGAAAGAGAATGAGTTGGAAGATGCAGAGTCTGTTATAAAAGTGTCCAATCATCAGGATAAAAAGAAATCAGCTAAGAAGGTATCTAAGAAAGCAAAAAAGAAAACGAAGGCTTTGCATGCTGTACATACTGATGGTGATGACAACATCCAAGATGGGGAAAGCAAGCTAGTTAGAAAGAAAGGTAAAAAGGCAAGTACTAAACTAAAGAAAGCAAAGAAGAAGCAGACAAAGAAAGTAAAGAAAGAAGTTCAGGAGATAGAAGTTGATCTTGGTAAGATTAATCCTGTCGCAGCAGCGATTGTAATGGTTACTTTTACGCTACTGGCTTTATATCTGCTCTCTGGTACGAAAGCTTTTGCATATAGTAATAGCATAAAAAATGCTACCCAATATTTTTATTCCCAACGATATACAAAAGCATATGAAGAATTATATGGTCTGAATATTAAGGATGAGGATGCTGAGATTTTCAATAAAATCCAAACTGTTATGTATGTCAATAAACAGTTAAACTCCTATAATAATTTTTATGCAGTTGGGAAGTATCCGGAAGCGCTTGACTCCTTGCTAAAGGGACTTAAACGCTATGAGAGATATATTGACTTGGCAATCATGTATGGAATTGAAAGCGATTTAGACTATGTGAGAGGTCAGATTTTAGCTGAACTGGAAAGTAAGTATAATCTGAGCGAAGATCAAGCAATGCAAATGATTGCTATTGAAAATGAAACAGAATATAGTAAGCAAATCTATGACATAATCAATAAATTAGAAAAATAAATTTCACAATCCACATTATTAATGATAATATTGATAATGTGGATTTTATATGGAGAAATTTATTGGAATTTTATATACGAATTTAATGAGAAATTTATATGGGAATTTAATATGAGAATTCCTATTGTGAATTTAATATGAAGCATTTTATATTGAACATGATAGTTAGAGGAGTTTATATAGAGGTGATTTTATGGGTGCAATATGTAATGATTGGCTAGATGCTATTGGAGATGAATTTAAAAAGCCGTATTATGCAAAATTATATCAATTTGTAAAATCGGAGTATATGAATTATGTTATATACCCTGATGCGAATGATATCTTTAATGCCTTTCACTTTACTCCGCTTAGTAAGGTGAAGGTAGTTATCTTAGGGCAGGACCCTTACCATAATGTTGGACAAGCGCACGGGTTGTGCTTTTCGGTTAAGCCGAATGTAGAGATTCCACCTTCCCTTGTAAATATCTATAAGGAATTACATGATGATCTAGGATGCTATATACCGAACAATGGTTACTTGGAAAAATGGGCAAGACAAGGGGTTCTACTATTAAATACAGTCCTAACAGTTCGTGCCCATCAAGCAAATTCCCATCAGGGAAAAGGCTGGGAGCAGTTTACCGACGCAGTAATCCAAGCAGTCAATGCGCAGGATCAACCAATTGTATTCATTCTATGGGGAAGACCGGCGCAAATGAAAAAGAAGATGCTAACGAATCCCAAACATCTCATTCTGGAAGCACCGCATCCTAGTCCGCTATCTGCACATCGAGGTTTCTTTGGTAGTAAGCCATTTAGTAAAACAAATGATTTTCTAATTCAAAATGGACTGGAACCAATTGATTGGCAAATTGAAAATATCTAATCAATCTTTTTAAGCCGCTAATCCTCCTTTGTATGGATTTCTTTATTTATGGGATACTACATTTTAGATCCATAATAGGAGGTAACTTCATAAAGCGAAATGAAAAGGGCTTATCTGGGTGGCAACTTACAATGATGACATTAGGTTCCGTCGTTGGGGGAACTTTCACAAGTATTCGGGCCAGGCTACGGTTTTGTTGTAGGATGGGTTTACTGGACGGGAACAGCCCTTGCTATGTCAAGTGAGGCTACAGCGATTGCAATCTTAGTAAAGGAATGGTACCCTAATGTTTCGATTCCTATTTTGGGAAGTACAATTATTATTCTGGTTACGTTAATTAATCTTCTGGGAGTGGATAAACTAAGTACCTTGGAGAGTGGTTTGGCAATTGTGAGTATGCAGAGGAGTTTCTTCAGAAGTCAGGAACGGCTAATAATAAGAACAATCGATGTTGTGATAAGTAACGTCTACTATTATAGTTTAAAATTTAATAATAGCATGAAGAGCAAATTTCATTAATAATGAGATGGTTTAAATATTGATAATAAGCCAGACTCAATAATGAGAAGCAATAAAAAAAGAGGAATACCCAACTTTGTATTCCTCTTTCTTTATTATATTATTTAATTTGGCTTATTGAGCATTATTCCTTCAAACCCGGTATACAGGTAATCGAAACTGCGCTGTTGGTCTGAGTAGACCGGTAATGTCATTCCTTTGCTTGTGTTTATTTGTTCATATTTTTCACAGCAGTAGACAGCATGAGTTTAATTCGGTTAAGTTGGTTTACTTCACTGGCGCCGGGGTCATAATCGACAGCTACAATATTTGCTTCCGGATGCTGTCTGCGAATTTCCTTGATGACACCTTTTCCGACTATGTGGTTTGGCAGGCAAGCAAAGGGTTGGGTACATACAATATTATACACACCGGAATGGATAAGTTCCATCATCTCGCCGGTCAAAAACCATCCTTCACCGGTCTGATTACCTACGGATACAATTGGCTCCGCATATTCTGCCAGGGTCTTAATCGGTACCGGTGGAGTGAAGCGTTTGCTCTTAGAAAGTGCTTTTCTGGCTTCCTTACGAAGCTGTTCCAATGCCCAGATTACCGTATTTCCAATAATAGCACTGGATTTTTTCTTTCCTAAAAATCTTGCTTTAAAGTTGTTATTATAAGCACTATACATAAAGAAGTCCAAAAGATCCGGAACAACTGCTTCGGCTCCTTCCGATTCTAATAATTCAACAAGATAATTATTTGCGGAAGGATGGAATTTCACTAAGATTTCACCAACCACACCAACTCTTGGTTTCTTTAGGCCTTCATGCAATGGAAGGTTATCAAAATCATGGACAATTCCCCTGATATTCTTCTTATATTCCCTCCAACTTGCACCGTTTTCAATGCTCTTAATACAGATATCACGCCATTTCCTATGGAGCGCATTGGCAGAACCGGGAACCTTCTCATATGGTCTTGTTCGATAAAGCACTCGCATAAAGACATCACCATAAACCAATGCTTGCATAGCGGTGATTAATAGTTTTGGTGTTATCTTAAGACCGGGGTTCTTCTCCAGACCTGCAGCACTTAGAGAAATTACGGGGATATGTGCCATTCCGGCATTCTCTAATGCCCTGCGGATAAATCCGATATAGTTGGTTGCTCGGCATCCTCCACCGGTCTGGGTAATCATAACGGCTACCTTATTGAGATCGTATTTACCGGAATGTAATGCCTCCATAATTTGACCTACCACGATAAGAGATGGGTAGCAAGCATCGTTATTCACGTATTGCAAACCGTAATCAACAGCTTTGCGACTATCGGGAAGAACAACGACATGATAGCCACCTGTTCTAAGGGCAGGTTCCAGCAATTCAAAATGAATTGGTGACATCTGCGGAGCAAGAATCGTATAGTTTTCTTTCATTTCCTCAGTAAAGATTACTCTATGGTGAGCGGCATCCGCAAGGTGTGGCTCAATATGCTTGGATTCTCGGTCACGTATCGCGGATAGCAGGGAACGGATACGTATTCTGGCAGCCCCAAGATTGTTAACTTCATCAATCTTTAATACGGTATATATTTTACCGGACTTTGTTAAAATATCTCGAACCTGATCCGTAGTAACTGCATCCAATCCACAACCGAAGGAGTTTAACTGTATTAATTCTAAATTGGATTGCGTCCGCACAAAGGAGGCAGCAGCGTATAATCTGGAATGATACATCCATTGGTCTACTACAATTGTTGGGCGGTCTACCTTACCTAAGTGGGAAATGGAATCCTCCGTTAATACAGCAACACCAAAGGAATTAATTAATTCGGGGATACCATGATTAATTTCAGGATCAATATGGTATGGGCGTCCTGCAAGTACAATACCTTTTCTGCCCGTAACTTTAAGATACGCTAAGGTTTCTTCACCTTTTTTGCGTATATCTTCTCTGGCAGCAGCAAGTTCCTTCCAAGCAGCATCGAAAGCCTTTAAGATTTCCGACTTTGGTATGCCCTTTTCGGTAAATAGCTCAACCAAACGAGCACTTAGTATTTTATCATTTTCAAAGGACATGAAAGGATTTTCAAAAGTAATCTCGGAATCCCTTAATTCCTCTACATTATTTTTAATATTTTCCGGATAGGAAGTAACAATCGGGCAATTATAATGATTGTTTGCCCCATCGATTTCCTTCCTTTCAAAGGGAATACTTGGATAGAAAATGTATTTAACCCCTTGATTAAGCAACCATTTGATATGACCGTGTGCCAGTTTAGCAGGATAGCATTCCGATTCACTTGGGATGGATTCTATACCAAGTTCATAAATCTTATGGGTAGAAGCCGGAGATACTACAACGCGGTAACCTAACTTCGTAAAGAAGGTATGCCAGAAAGGATAATTCTCATACATATTGAGAACTCTTGGGATGCCAACGGTTCCCCTGGCAGCTTCCTCCTCCGTCAAAGACGGATAGGAGAAGTAGCGTTCCATCTTATATTCAAATAGGTTTGGAATTTTATCCGCATTTTTTTCTTTACCGATTCCGCGTTCGCAGCGATTACCGGTAATAAAACGTCTGCCACCATTGAATTTATTAATTGTTAATAAGCAGTTATTGGTGCAACGTCCGCATCGGGCAATGGAAGTTTCATAGCTTAAGGATTTGATTTCCTCGATGGGGAGCATGGTAGTTTCTTCTCCATTATAATGCTCCCTGGCAATGAGTGCTGCACCGAAAGCACCCATGATTCCGGCAATATCCGGACGCACTGCTTCAATGCCGGAGATCTTTTCAAAACTGCGTAGTAACGCATCGTTATAGAAGGTACCACCTTGAACAACCATTTTATTGCCCAAATCCTTAGGACTGGTAACTTTAATAACCTTAAATAATGCATTTTTAATTACAGAGTAAGCTAAGCCTGCGGAAATATCCGCAACCGTAGCACCTTCCTTCTGTGCCTGCTTCACTTTGGAGTTCATAAATACGGTACAACGGGTTCCTAGATCAATCGGATTCTTGGCAAAGAGTGCTACTTTAGCGAAATCTTCTACTGAATAATTCAAAGATTTTGCGAATGTTTCGATAAAGGAACCACAACCGGAGGAACAAGCTTCGTTAAGAAGTACATTGTCAACCGTATTATTCTTTATTTTTATACATTTCATATCCTGGCCGCCGATATCGAGGATGCAATCTACTTCCGGTTCAAAGAACGCTGCCGCATGATAATGGGCTACTGTCTCGACTTCACCTTCATCCAATACCAGCGCGGCTTTGACTAAAGCCTCACCATAACCGGTTGCACAGGAACGAACGATTCTGGCATTTTTAGGAAGAATTTCATAGATTTCCTGAATGGATCGGATGGCAGTTTTTAATGGACTGCCATTATTATTACTATAGAAAGAGTACAGTAGCGTTCCGTCTTCACCAACAACAGCGACTTTGGTTGTAGTAGAACCGGCATCGATACCAAGGAAGCAATTTCCTTCATATTCCGCCAGGTTTCCTTTTTTCACGGTATGCTTTGCATGTCTTTCTTTGAAAGCCTCGTATTCTGCTTCATCTTGGAATAAAGGCTCCAACCTATGTACTTCAAAATCCAGCTTAATTCCATTGGATAATTTATCGTATAAAGTGGAGACTGGAGTTGTAACTTCCGGATTTGCATTCATTGCTGCACCAATCGCTGCAAACAGATGGGAATTTTCCGGAGCAATTACTTGATCTTCACGAAGCTGCAAGGTACGTATGAATGCCTTCTTAAGTTCGGTTAGGAAATGCAAAGGTCCACCCAAAAATGCGACATTTCCGCGAATTGGTTTACCACAGGCAAGTCCACTAATCGTCTGGTTTACTACAGCTTGGAAAATGGAAATGGATAAGTCGGGTTTTGTTGCACCTTCATTGATTAATGGTTGGATATCCGACTTAGCAAATACGCCGCATCTTGCTGCAATTGGATAAATCGTCTGATAGCTCTTGGCATATTCGTTCAGACCAGCGGCATCTGTATTTAATAAGCTTGCCATCTGGTCAATGAAGGAGCCGGTACCACCGGCACAGATTCCATTCATCCTTTGTTCGACGCCATTCGTAAAATAGATGATTTTCGCATCCTCACCACCCAGTTCAATTGCGACATCCGTATGCGGAGCATAGTCGGAAAGTGCAGTAGATACAGCGATAACCTCTTGTACAAAGGGAACACCCATGTTCTTAGAGATTGCCAGACCTCCGGAACCGGTAATGACAGGAGCAACTTCAAAGTCACCTAAAACATCCAATGCCTTCTTCATAAGACCTGCCAAGGTCTCCTGAATATTGGCAAAATGGCGGGCATAATCGGAGAATAGAAGCTCTCCTTCCTTATTTATAATAACTATTTTTACGGTAGTAGAACCGATATCAATTCCTAACATTTTGCTTATCATGTCTAATTCTCCTTTGAAAGCTAAAACCAACTCTAAATATTATACGATACAAAAACTATTAGTTCAACATCATAATTGTTATAAAAAGGATATTAAAAATGAAAAGAAAATAAAAAAAATATTAATTTTCATGGCTATTTTATGAAACGAATAGAAAAATGTGATGAATTTCAGAGTAAAAAATTACATAATACTAGAAAATTATACTTTTTCTGCGGTGATTCGATTGCATACAAAATTAAGGATGTACATTGTCCTTGTAAAATGAATTTCATTGGACTACACTTCATGAATTCAATACAATGTTTTCTTGGTACAAACTATAAAATACCAAATTAATTATATTAATGAAGGAATTGATTTATGATTTACTATATCGATTTGTTGAGTAGAACGAATCTTTGACGGAATGAATATAATATAGAAAAAGCTGGACTTCTCATTCCTGAGAGGAGAATAGACATGTATTGTATTCATTATGTAATTAAAAAAGGTGATACGTTATACAGTATCAGTAGGCGTTATCATGTTCCACTTAATATGCTTATGGATGCAAATCCATTGATCAATGTATATAACTTACAGGTAGGTGAAGTAATCTGTATTCCGGTAAGTGTTCCTAATGGCAATTACACGAATTTTACTACCTATCTCGTAGAGGAAGATGATACGCTTGGCTCGATATTAGAAAAGAATGGTATTAATCTGGCAGATCTTATGGAACTGAATGATTTAAACTCCATTTATATCGTACCAGGTACAACGCTTCAGGTACCGATTATTGATGATGGTAAGGATGACATTACCTTATAATATATGGAAAATGCACTGAATTTTCTAAGAATAAGATAAGAATAAGTATAAAATAGAATGGTTGAAACCAATACTTATGTCATAGTATCCTGTTATAAAACAGCTCCAAGAATATCGTGAAATTGGAGCTGTACTTGTGTTCGCCATTCATTTTTATTTGACAAAGGTAGTAGAAAAACATATAATTAAATAAAATTTAAGAAAATATATAGAAGGAAGTGGTATGGATGGACGCCGGACCCGGTAGTAGTAGCAATCGACGAACACAAAAAAATAATCAGGTACTGCAACATTCAGCAGATTGTTATATGAAACCGTTCTCCCGGTGGAGCATCCTCCACTGAATGACGTAGTTTGCATATTACTTTCTGCTGTCTGTCATGCAGTGGAAAGGAGCAAATTATGATCGAGATTTTTAAAACAGCAGAAGGAAAGCTTCTTAAATTAAACGAATTATCGGAGGGATGCTGGGTAAAAATGACCAACCCCTCCGCGACGGAATTACTGGAAATTTCCAATTCAACAGGAATCGACATTAATAGTCTGCGTGCCCCATTGGACGAGGAGGAACGTGCGAGAATAGAAGTTGAGGATAATCATACGTTAATTTTAGTTGATATCCCAACCCTGGAAAAAAGACATGATAAGGATCGTTATGTAACCATTCCGTTGGGCATTATTGTATGTGATCAATATTTAATAACAATATGCCTCGAAGATACAGCGCTACTCAAATATTTTACGGATGGAAGAGTAAGGGATTTTTATACCTTTAAGAAGACCCGTTTCATTTTACAGATTCTATATCGCAATGCTTCAATATTCCTGCAGCATCTAAGAACGATTGACCGAAAGAGTGAGGAGGTGGAGCGAAAGCTTCATATATCCACGCAGAATAGTGAATTAATCGAACTTTTAGAGTTAGAGAAGAGCCTTGTGTATTTTACAACAGCACTCCGTTCCAATGAGGTCGTTTTTGAGAAGATGTTAAAAATTGAAAATATTAAGCATTATCCAGAAGATGAAGATTTATTAGAAGATGTTATTATTGAAAATAAGCAGGCGATTGAGATGGCGAAAATCTACAGCGATATTTTAGCCGGTACGATGGACGCTTTTGCTTCTATAATATCAAACAATCAGAATATGGTAATGAAATTTTTAGCAGCAATCACAATTGTATTATCTATTCCAACAATGGTATCCAGCTTCTATGGAATGAATTTTGCAAATATTCCGGGTGGAAATCATCCCTATGGTTTCTATATCGTAACCTTTGCTGCGTTATTACTTACTGCGATTATCGTATTGATATTCCGCAAGAAAAAACTTTTTTAATAGGGAGCATGTGGTGTTGTTCCTAAACTGAAAGGTACAGGTGTTATAGAATGAACTTATTATATAAACTGGAAAGGAAATTTGGTAAATATGCCATTCCTAATTTAATGAAATATGTAGTAATGCTGTATGTCATTGGATTAGTGATCGAAACGCTTGCTCCAGGTCTTTATTATATGCTTTTTAGCTTGAATTTTGATATGATTCGAAGGGGACAAGTATGGAGATTACTGACATTCATTATACCCAATGTAAATATTAGAGACTTACTAATTGTAGCAATTTCAGCATATCTTTACTATATTATTGGGAATGCTTTGGAACGGGCTTGGGGATCTTTCCGGTTTAATTTATACTTCTTTTCGGGAGTAATTTTTAATATCCTGGCATCTTTTATAACATATTTAATTACAGGTATCAGTATTTCACCTACCTTGGAATATGTCTATGGTACCATGTTTTTTGCATTTGCAGCCATTTACCCGGAAACCCAGTTTTTAATATACTTCCTAATTCCGGTGAAAGTAAAATATTTGGCTTATATTGATGCAGCGTTATATCTATATACCATTGTTCAATATATAATGGTAAGAGATTATTTATCGATTATCCCGATTATTGTTTCCATGGCGAACTTCTTGATCTTCTTCTTTGCTACAAGAAACTATAAGAGAATATCCCCTTGGGAAATTGAGAGACGGGCTAAATTTCATAGACAGATGAGAGCAGGAAGGAATGCTGGACCTAGCACAGTGTATCGGGGGCATAACGTTATTACAAGGCATAAATGTGCCGTATGTGGTAGGACAGAGCTGGATGACGAGGATTTGGAGTTTCGTTTCTGTTCTAAGTGCGATGGAAATTATGAATATTGCATGGAACATTTATTTACTCATGAACATGTAAAGGCAAAATAATACGTATGAGCAAAGGGATATTATCTGCCAATGAAAATTAAACATAATGGATTTTAAAAAGTGCTTATTATTTTTTAAAATAATAGGCACTTCTTATAATAAAGTAGTTTCTTATCTTTGTAATTATTGGTATAATGAAAAATATACAATGGATTAAATTGCAAACATTAGGATATGATTTATCAAAATTAGGACGGTAAAGTTATGAGTACAAATATTCAAAATCTTTGTAAACAGATTAAAAGAGGAAAGTTCCTTGAAGAAAATATTCCGGCGCTATTTCATTCGATGGCAAATCTTTATAACATCTATGCAGAAAATAATCTCGCGATGCATTATACATCCTTTTATGAGTATTATTTAGAAGATGGTGAGAACTGGAGTAAGGATGCAAAGGATATTATTTTAGACCTGAATAGAATTATACGAGATAATTTACTGCAACAAGGAACTGTCGATCATAGCAAGAGTATTCAGGAAGTGGACGAGCTTCGGAAAAAGATTATGAAAAGGATGAACTATCTTTCCCTATATATTGATATGTTCCGGATATATGAATATGTCTTAAATCGTATAGAATACCGATTTAAACCGGAGGAAGCAATCACGATTGATAATGATGAATTTGCCAAAGAAGTATTGCGCTATATCTTTGATAGTGATGATAATATATTGGTAAATGCCAAAATTAAGCAAATTATTTCACAATTACCGATGCGAATGACAAAGCAAAAGTTCTTTGATGTTGTACTGGAAAGCCTTCGTAATTATATTGGAGCAGATCAAGCAAGTCTGGATACCTTTTTATATATGTTACGAACCACTGCCATGCTGCATAATGAGGAAGGCATGGATAAGGCTTATCCAAAGCTGTGGAAAAATAAGGAAATGTTCTCCGGGCTGAATTATAAAGGTATTACTAAGGAAGAATTTACGAAAGTTGAGAAAATCTTAAAAGGTGCTACCGTATTTTTGGATATGGAAACCTCAATTTATTATAGCCTTCAGGAAATTATTAATGAGGTATATGCACTTCTTCTTACCAAAGAATTTGCTGGAATTGATACGCAAGCAATTGCTTCCAAGAATGCGGCTGATACAATTCTAACGAAAGTAAATACTTTATTCCTAACGAAGGAGAAAGCAATTGATGAATTGGATTTGGATTTTGAAGCGTTAGAGGGAGTACAGGAAGAGCTTTCCGATAGATTTATGATTACGGATGACGCGCTTAATGAGATTGATAATAACTATAGGAAACTGGTACAAAAGCTGACATTAGAACCATTTCTTCTTATGCTTCTTCGTGCCAGAAAATTACTGGACGATAGTTTATTTATTGATTTGGATGAAACCATATCGAAAGAGAAAGTTACGGAAAGTCAGATTCTTTTAGAAGCGGAAAAACTGCAAAACGAACTGACAGAATTATTTGACTGTCATGACCGGATGATAGTTCGAGCCGTAATGGCTAATACATTAGGACAAATGCCGGTATTTTTCAACAACCACAAAGAAGTTATGGATTATGTCCGCTACAGCTTAGATCGTTGCAATGATCCTTACGAAAAAAGCGCATGTATAGAAATAATAAAAGATATATTAAATGAATAGATTGTATTATATTTGGAAATATGTGGTATACTTATATATGCACAGTTTAGATGTCGAAGGTGAATGTGGATGATACATTGGGCTACGCGACTTTATGTCGGGGAAAAACTGAAAAAAAAGAAAGATAAAGCGATACAGTCCATTAATAATAAGAAAGCTACGTTTGGCATTTATTGCATTACGTTTGCTTCACATCCGGACAACCTTTTTGATGTAATGGATGCGAACGAGCTTCTCTTTCCGCATTACCAAAAATCAGATATTTTTATCGTAGGTTTAGCGAAAGGTAAGGATGAGGCTATACGCCTCGTTCAAGATATGCTTATGGAGGTATATCAAAATACCGGTGATTTTAAAGTAAAAACCTATTTTACATAAGTAGAAACGCTAGAGAAATATGTGGGTTTGATTCAAGGAACAGGCGGTTGATAGAATCGTGATACAGATCGTAGTAATGATATTAAAAATAATAGGTATAATAATACTAGCTTTGTTAGGGACCCTTTTCGGGGTTTTGCTGACCGTATTATTGGTTCCTGTTCGCTATCGGCTATTTGCTGAATGGAAAAATGAGTTGTATCTGCAAGGTACAGTCAGTTGGCTGCTACATCTGATTCATACACGAATAGCGGTGGAAAGAACAAAGCCGCATATTATTATTCGCATTCTGGGATTTATTATTTATGATAGTGAGAAACCCAGAAAATCCAGAACCCAAAATAAAAAATTTAAGAAAAAGTCCGTGAAGAAAAAAGTAAATCTTAGAAAAACGAAAAACGCTAAGGATTCAATACCTACAAAAGTAACAAAATATGACAAAGAGACTATAATTAATACTAAGAGCAATACATCAGAGATACTTAGCAAGGAACATGAGATAAAAATAAATAAGAAAGAAGCAGAAAATAAGATAATTGCTTCGGATAACAGAGGAAACATAGATAACTTAGATAGCGTGGATAATATAGATAATATAGATAACGTAGATAATATAGATAACATAGATAATATAAATAATATAGTTAATATAGAGGATACTGGAAATTGGAAAACTACTGAAGATACGGGGAATACAGGATATGTTGGAAAAATAGAAAAAATTACTTCCCAAATACGATATTTCTACCGAAGGATAAAAGCGTTCTTTGGTAATTTGATCCATCGTTTAAAACGAATTTTTCAATCCTTCCTTAATTTCAGAGAAAAAAGTCGTTCGTTAATAAAGTTTTTTAAAGATGAGATGAATAAGGAAGGATTTCGGTTTACCTTTAGCCGTATTCGAAAATTACTTAAACATATACTGCCAACGAAATTAAAGGCAAGTATCCTCTTTGGAACCGGAGATCCGTGTTCAACGGGGCAGATTCTTGGCTTATTGGGAATCCTTTATAGTTTCTATGGAGATAAGCTTCAGGTAACTCCGGACTTTGAAAATCGAAGGTTGGAAGGATGGCTTGATGCTAGAGGAAGAATAAGATTAATTACAATACTTATAATAGTAATTAAACTTATATTGGATAGACGGTTCAAGCAATTAAAGAATAATTGGATAACATTAAAGGAGGCATTGTGATGTCGGATAATCATTTTAATTCTACGGTGGAATCACTTTTTCGGGGGATGGATAGTTTCCTGACTACAAAAACGGTTGTTGGTGATGCGGTAAAGTTTGATGATGGAACGATTGTATTGCCATTGGTGGAAATGAGTTTTGGTGTTGGCGCCGGAGCATTTTCAGCTGATTCTAAGAACAACGCCGGTGGTGGTATGGGTGGAAAAATCATACCGAGTTCTGTTCTGGTGATACAGAACGGTACATCCAAAGTAATTAACATCAAAGATCAGGATAGTATCACCAAGATAATTGATATGGTTCCTGATCTAATTGATAAGTTCACTAAGAAAGGTAAGAATAAAGACACGGATTCGCAAAGTAAGGACGATCTTGATGAGAAAATTGAAGAAACCATGAAATGCCAGTCAAAAGTAACCCATTATGAAAATTAATGATTGCAACGATAGTGACAATAGGCATTGGAATATATCGTAGCAGCAACGAAAAATCGATAATGGAAAGAAGATATAATACATTGTTTCAATGGAAAATCAAAAATTGCTTGCATTATAACCCATATTCTGATAAAATAAAGAATGTTTGTAGGGCCGTTGGTTCTATATTTTACCTAAGGAGGTGCTTTTGATGGCTAAATGTGCAATATGTGAAAAAGGTGCTCACTTCGGAATTGCTGTGAGTCATTCTCATAGAAGATCAAACAAGATGTGGAAATCGAATGTAAAATCTGTTAGGGTTAAAGTTAACGGAGCGGCACGCAAAATGTATGTTTGTACTTCCTGTCTTAGATCCGGAAAAGTAGAACGCGCTTAAGTAAAAATGATGGGTGTCAGGGGATCTTGACACCCTCTTTTTTTATCTCGCATGCATCAAAGCCGGACAAGCCCTAATAAGCAAATATTTATGATATGTATATAAATTGAAAGATTGGATATATAGTTAATTGCAAAATAAATTGTAACCGAGTAGTAGACATAGAATAATGATACATATAGCGAGTATGCCATTCGTAATAAATAACATAATGGTCATGCCAATCGCTATCCAGAACAAAATAAAACCAATCATTCGCTTCATAATTGTCACTTCCATACATTAATCATAGTAATATATATTATGCGAAAGATTGAAAGGTTATCTCTGCTAAGAGAAAAAGGATAACCGATCATAAAGGAAATGATGAAATTATAATTGTATAGCGAATGAATTAAGGTTATAATAAAGATAGATTTGCGGATTGATGTAATACGAAAAATAGATAGGAGGGTTAATATGAAAGGACGAATGAATACAGATATAGGCGAAATAACGATTGATAATGATGTACTGGCGAAATATGCTGGAGCTTCTGCAGTAGAATGCTTTGGTGTCGTTGGTATGGCCTCTGTAAATATGAAGGATGGTATTGTAAAGTTATTAAAAAAAGATAATTTAAGTCATGGTGTCAATGTCACACTAGACGATAATAAAATTACAATTGACCTGCATATTATCGTTTCCTATGGTGTTAGTATTTCTGCTGTTGCAGATAATTTAATTAGTAATGTGAAATATAGTGTTGAAGAATTCTCGGGTCTCGAAGTACAGAAGATAAATATTTTTGTTGAAGGGGTAAGAGTCATTGACTAATCCCGAGGTCAACAACATTTAAGGAGGAAAAACCAGTGGTTATAAAAACGATAGATGCCAAGACTCTGAAGAAAATGTTTCTTGCCGGAGCAGCTAGCATTGAAGCTAAAAAAGAATATATTAATGAATTAAATGTATTCCCTGTGCCGGATGGAGATACAGGTACCAATATGACGCTTACCATTATGGCCGCAGTGAAAGAGGTTAATGCGCTTTCCGAACCTACGATTGAAGAGTTGGCGAAAGCGATTTCCAGTGGGTCATTACGAGGAGCGAGAGGTAATTCAGGAGTCATTTTATCACAACTTTTCCGTGGTTTAACGAAAGAAATTAAAAATTACAACGAGATCAATGTTACAGTTATGTCCAATGCTTTTCAGAAAGCAGTTGAGACTGCATATCGCGCCGTAATGAAACCGAAGGAAGGAACGATGCTAACGGTTGCTAGAGGTGGTGCGGAAAAAGCTGCACAATTGGTTTCTGAAACGGATGATTTAGTTTATTTCTTCAAAGAGGTTATTACTCACATGGAATCCGTGTTAGAGCAGACACCGGAAATGCTTCCCGTATTAAAAGAAGCAGGTGTAGTAGATTCCGGCGGTCGGGGCTTGCTTGAAATTGCCAAAGGTGCTTATGATGCTTTACTTGGTAAAGAGGTTACTTTTACCAATGTTGCAGAGAATACTAACGCTGCAGGCACAGGAATTAATGTTGAGCGAGTGGTTTCGGAAGATATTAAATTTGGCTATTGTACAGAGTTTATCATTATGCTTGAAAAGGAGTATAATCTTGAAACAGAGCGGGCATTCAAGGATTATCTAAGCTCGATAGGTGATTCTATTGTAGTCGTTTCGGATGATGACATTGTTAAGGTACATGTACATACGAACGACCCAGGTCTTGCTATACAACGGGCGTTAACGTATGGATCATTAACCAGCATGAAAATTGACAATATGCGTGAAGAGCATAATGAGAAAGTAATCAAGGATGCTATGAAAGCTGCTACAGAGCAGAAAGAAGAGGCAAAGAGAGCCGAAGAACAAAAGCCAAGAAAGAAAGCCGGCTTTATCGCAGTTTCCATGGGTGACGGCTTAGACGAAATATTTAAAGGGCTTAATGTAGATTATCTGATTAAAGGTGGCCAAACAATGAATCCTAGCACGGAGGATATGTTAAATGCTATTCGTGAAGTAAATGCGGATAACATCTATATCTTCCCGAATAATAGTAATATTATTTTGGCTGCTGAGCAGGCGAAGCAATTAACCGAAGATAAGAATATCGTTGTAATTCCTTCCAAAACAATTCCTCAAGGCATTACCGCATTGATTAATTTTATGTATGATAAATCACCGGAAGAGAATACGCAAAGAATGATTGAGGAAATGCAAAATGTGAAATCCGGCCAGGTAACCTATGCAGTTCGTGATACCAGCCTTGATGGAAAAGAAATTAAGCAAGGCAATATTATGGGTATCGGTGATAAGACAATTCTATCGGTTGGTACGGAGATTAAAGATACCACATTGGAATTAATTAAAGCTTTAATGGATGAGGAATCACAACTGATTAGTATCTACTATGGGGAAGAAGTGGCAGAGGAAGATGCACAGGAAGTAGCAGATGAAGTAATGGCTCTATATCCGAATGTGGATGTAGATGTTCAATATGGTGGCCAGCCAATCTATTATTACATCTTATCCGTTGAATAATGAAAAATAGATTTCATCATATAGAATTAACTTTAGAATAGTGGTTCGATGGTTTATACGGGCCACTATATTGATTCATGATAAAAAGAATTGGCAAGCCAATTCTTTTTATTTTAAGTGTTTTGCGATTTCCTATATGGAAAACCGCACCAATGAGTATTAAGATGACTGATTATATGAAGGGATGAAAATCTATGGAATATGCTAGGATGCCAAAACCAGGAGAAATATATCAGCATTTTAAAGGTAATCTCTATCAAATCATAACGGTAGCAACACATACAGAAACCGGTGAAAGAATGGTGGTTTATCAGGCACTCTATGGGGATTTTAAAACCTATGTAAGACCATTGGCCATGTTTATAGGTGAGGTAGATAAAGAAAAATATCCTGATGCAACACAAAAGATGCGTTTTGAATTATGGAAAAGGGAAGATGTGTATGAACAGGAGAGAGGACAATTAAGGAAAGAGAATTCGGAACAACGTCCGAGGAAATTACAGAATGATTTGGCAGATGAAAGAAAGAATGATATTAAAATAGAAGGATCAAATGAGCCGAAAGAAATCCCTTTTGCTACATACAGTGCAAAGGAATTTTCAGAGGAGCAAGTGAATCCGATCCTATTAAAATTTCTTGATGCAAAGTCCAATGACCAAAGACTGGAAATCATAACGGCAAATAGGAAACACTTAAATGACCGTTTGATTAATGATATGGCAGTCGCTATGGATTGTACAATAAAGGAAGGCCCGTTAGATCAAAGAATACAGGATCTAATTATCTCCTTGCAGACAATGATGAAATTCGAGGATCGAAGATTGCGCTAGCTAGGAGAAATAGGCTATCTTAAAAGCGATAGGGTACACAGGGAAACCATAATGCACGTTAGAAGAACAGATGCTTTGATTGGTGTTGTCAAACGGATTTTAATGTCCGGAAAGTGCACTCATCAAAGCATCTGTTCTTGTATCAACGCGTAAACACAGTAAGTATGTTGGTTCTACTGTATACCCCATTGCTTATGCCAAAGGCTCGTTATTCTAGATTCAACTTGTAGCTAAATAAATAGTTTGTCACCCAGTAATATAGCAAATTGAGGAAGATATAGAAAACGATAATGCATGGGAATATGATTGTTGGAAGCAGCGCAGTATCATTAATATTTTCTGGAAGTAACAAACCTGTAACAGCGGTTGCGATAACTAAAAACATCTGTAGTGCAATATTAATGCCAATATAGGCTCCAAAGGATGCAAGTAATCTATGTCCATGAAATAATTGCCCGATCGCAATTGACACATAGATTGATAAGATGTTGCTAATAATGGACAAAATCGCCATGATAATGACATCAATAATGAATAGTATCGTTTTAGCTCCGAATGCACGATTGATTTCTGTCCAACCCCGTTGGAGGGCATCAATAATTGACGCAAAATCGTTTAGCCTTAGATACATGACGAGCAGTGATAGAATTACTGCTAAAAAACTTAATACTGTCCACAGCAGAGCAGCAAGTAATTTTGAATTGATTAATTGACTTACTTTTGCAGGCAGCGTAAACATCAGGTAGCCTTCTTCTGAGGTCAGGTTTTTATAAAATCGGATAATTAGCACAACAAAGGTAACTACAACAACCGCAATTAAAGAAACTACATAGCCAACCAAAGTAAGTGCCGGGATGAAAGTGAAAACGCCATGGAATATATCAAAACCTAAGATGATTCGATTGACAATTGTAAAAATAAAAGCGATTAGAAATACCGGAACTAATACTTTGGATGTTGCTTTCAGTTCGTGTTTGAATAATTTAGCTAACATTTAAATACCTCCCTAAATAAAGCATCTACGGATTTTCCTTCCTTCATACGGATATCATCCACACTGGAATGTAATGTAATCTGTCCATCTTTAATGAAGATAACTTCATCCAGTACCTTTTCGATATCTGCAATCAAATGCGTGGATATCAATACCGTAGCATTCTCATTGTAATTAGTAATAATCGTATTAAGGATGTAATCTCTAGCCGCCGGATCAACACCACCGATTGGCTCGTCTAAGCAATATAGATCTGCTTGGCGACTCATTACCAGGATGAGCTGGACCTTTTCTTTGGTACCTTTCGATAGGGACTTTAATTTGCGCTTTGGATCCAACTGGAGGCGCTTTAGCATATCCGTCGCTTTGTTCAAATCAAAATCTTCATAGAAATCCTTATAGAATTCTAAGGTGTCCGAAATACGCATCCATTCCGGAAGAAAAGTTTTATCCGGTAAATAGGAAACGATCTTCTTTGTATCAGCACCGGGCTTCTTGCCATCAATCAGTATGGTACCTTCGCTTGGCACCAGTAATCCATTGATTAATTTTATGAATGTGGTTTTACCGCTTCCATTTGGTCCAAGAAGACCAATGATTCTTCCTCGTTCCAAAGTAAGGTTTACATTGGATAGGGCATTAATATTCGAAAATCTCTTTGATAATGCATTGCACTCTAAGATTGCATTCATATAATCTACTCCCATCTATATAAAATTAAATTCATAGTCTCATTATGTCTTACACAGTAATTTTGCATATTCTTATTCCTCTTTTCTAACTACATCGGTAATTAACGAAAGGGTTTCTTCCGGTTGAAAGCCTAGTAGCGTCATTCGATCCAGGAACTCTTTAATCTGTGACTTAGCGGATTGCTTCTTCAGATTTTGAATTAATTCCGTATCGGCTGTGATAAATCTGCCGCTGGTTCGATTGGTATAAACAAGGCCTGTTCGTTCTAATTCGGCTAATGCTTTCTGCATGGTGTTCGGATTAACCGCTGCTTCTGCTGCAAGATCTCGAACAGATGGCAGCTTATCACCGGGTTTAAAATATCCGGATATGATACCTGCCTGGATTTGTTCAATTAATTGCAGGTATACAGGACGATCAGGGGTAAGTTCCCATTGCATTCTAATATCTCCTTTCCTGTAATTTGGTTTGCATGATTTAAAGGATGCGTTTACTAAGTTATACGTGTGAATAAAGAATTAATATTGTATTATTGTATTAAGTGGTTAGTACAATAATACAACGTGACATTTCTATTGTCAATAGTTTTTTCAAATTTTTTGGAAGACATTTTCCTTTCCCATTCCCGGAATATGGTTTATAATGGATTAAACACATGATATAGATACGGATATGCCTGTGGGTAGATATATTTTATAAGCAGAGCGTTGCTTAAATAGAAGACGGATGTAAAGATACATGGTTTGGTATGTTGTAAATTGAGGTGAAGCAATGAATTTTAATGATAGAATCAATATAATTAAAGGGATTGGTGCGAAGACAGAACAAATCTTTCATAAATTAAATATCTATACGGTACAGGACTTAATTGAACATTTTCCCAGGGGATATGAGGAATTTCGTAAACCTGTGCCGATTGCCGAGCTGAGGGAAGGTGAGATATTTACCATTGAGGCTTCCTTAGTAGCCAGCCCAAAGTTAAGGCGAGTAAGACATCTTCAGATCCTCAATGCTAAGGTAAAAGATTCCACCGGGTATCTCCATTTGACATGGTTTAATATGCCATTTTTACAGAAAACATTAAGAATGGGATTTCATTATATTTTTCGAGGTAAGGTAGTTCGCAAGAATGGGGTATTGGTAATTGAGCAGCCGGGGATCTATCAAAAGGCAGATTATTATAAGTTGCTCAATGTATTGCAACCCATTTATCCGCTTACGGAAGGATTAACCAATACTGCTGTGGCAAAAGCCATACGGTTGGCATTAGAAGATTTGAATTTTGCTAAGGATTATATTCCGAAGAAAATTACAAAAGAATATAATCTGATGGATCGTACGAAAGCGATTAAGGAAATCCATTTTCCAAAAGATCGGAATACTATGATAAAGGCTAGGCAAAGACTGGTATTCGATGAGTTCTTTCTGTATTCCTTGGCACTACGTCATTTAAAGGAGCAAAGATCCAGGATAAAGACGGAATATACTATGAAAGAACGTCCGGAATGTGAACAGCTGATAAAAAGTTTTCCCTACTCCTTAACCAATGCGCAATTACGGGTATGGCAGGAGATTAAGAAGGATCTTTGCAGTGATTATGGAATGAACCGATTAATACAAGGTGATGTTGGTTCAGGTAAGACCGTTCTGGCAATCCTATCCTTATTGATGGCGGTGAAGAATGGTTATCAGGCGAGTATGATGGTTCCTACGGAAGTATTGGCGAAGCAGCATTATAAATCTTTAACAGATTCGCTGGAGAAGTTTGGGGTTAACATCTGCCTGCTGGTTGGATCTATGACAGTCAAAGAAAAGAGAGAGGCCTATGAGAAGATAAAGCAACATGAAGCAGATATCATCGTTGGAACCCATGCCCTAATCCAGGAGAAGGTGGAATATGACAGACTTGGTCTGGTGATTACTGATGAGCAGCATCGCTTTGGTGTTAAGCAGAGAGAGGCACTGATGAATAAGGGAGGACAGCCCCATGTCCTTGTTATGAGTGCAACACCGATTCCACGAACCCTTGCGATTATATTGTATGGTGACTTGGATATTTCCATTGTGGATGAGCTGCCTGCAGAAAGACTTCCTATCAAGAACTGCGTTGTGGGTACGGATTATCGCCCGAATGCGTATCGCTTTATCGATAAACAGGTGGCGATGGGAAGACAGGCATATGTAATATGCCCGATGGTTGAGGAAAATGAGGAGATTGAAGCAGAGAATGTAATTGATTATACGGAAACTCTGAAAGAAGCCCTATCTCCTAGTGTAAACGTGGAGTATCTTCATGGCAAAATGAAACCGAAGGAAAAAAACGAGGTAATGGAGCGATTCGCAGCTGGTGAAATCCATGTGTTGGTATCTACCACAGTGGTTGAGGTTGGTGTGAATGTTCCGAATGCAACTGTTATGATGGTTGAAAATGCGCAAAGATTTGGACTTGCACAACTGCATCAGCTTCGTGGACGGGTAGGACGCGGGGAACATCAGTCATACTGTATCTTTATCTGCGACAGTCATAGCAAAGAAGCTTGGGAACGCCTGGAAATATTAAATCAATCCAACGACGGGTTCTTTATTGCAGGGGAAGATTTGCGGCTTCGTGGCCCGGGAGATATCTTTGGGATTCGCCAAAGCGGAACAATGGAATTTAAGATGGCTGACATCTTTACGGATGCGGAGTATCTTAAGGCAGCTGCAGAAGCGGTAAAAACACTCAGTGATCAGGAAGTCTCCGCAATCTTTGATGAAAATCCGTACCTGGAAGACAAAATATTAAATCAGACAAACACACTTTAGAGAGGTGTCTTATGGAAGCAAAGCAATCGACCATGGATCATGTAAGGTCAGTAGAGTCAAAACTATCCCTGGTAATACCTGCTTATCAAGAAGGGAGCCATATTAAAAGTTCTATCGGTACAATTGAGAAGATCCTTTTAGAAAACAATATATCCTATGAATTTGTTATTGTAGATGATGGATCTAAGGATAATACATGGGAGGAACTAAAATCTTTGGTAAGCACCAATGAGAAAGTTACTGCCATTCGTTTGAGTAGAAATTTCGGGAAAGAATCTGCTCTATGTGCCGGATTAGAATATGCTACAGGCGATATGATTCTGGTCATGGATGCGGATTTACAACATCCACCGGAACTAATCCCGCAGATGGTAAAAGCATGGAAGGATGAGGGATATGATGTTGTCGAAGGGATAAAAAACTCAAGAGGGAGAGAAAATCCATTCTATCATATATTTGCAAAAACATTTTATTATATTTTATTAAAAACAGCGGACATTGATCTGGAAAATGCCTCTGATTTTAAATTGATGGACCGCAAGGTAGTGGAAGCGTGGAAACAGCTTCCGGAAAGAACAACCTTTTTCCGGGGAATGACCTCATGGGTTGGATTTGAACGGAAGCAAATTCGGTTTGATGTGGCTAAACGGGTGAATGGAAGAACGAAATGGTCTGCCTATCGTTTGCTGCGTTTGGCAGTAAATGCGATTACTTCTTTTACATCAGTACCACTGCATTGCATCACGATCCTTGGCATCATAATTTTCTTGGGAACGATTATTCTTGGTATACAAACATTATATATGAAGTTTAGTGGTAAGGCATTGGATGGTTTTACTACGGTGATTCTTTTGCAGCTTCTCATTGGCAGCTCCATTATGATCAGTCTTGGAATGATTGGAATCTATTTGACGAAGATTTATCATGAAGTGAAAGGAAGACCCAGATATCTCGTTTCCAAATGTATAAAAGGTGGTGATAAGAGATGATGGGAGTTCTATATCTTCTTCTTTCTTTCACCATAGGATGTGCGATTTGTACCTACGCATTTCCGGAGCTAATCGGTATAACGAAGTCATCCTACAATAACAAGAGGATTGATTTCAGTCCGTATCTGCTGTTACTGCCTGCATGGTATCTTGTTGGAACCTTATCTTTAACATGGGCAACCTATTTTACTGCCTATGCTTTTCGGGGGGAAGAGGAGCCTCTTCGCTATGCCAATGTTATTGTGATGCCAATAGCATTTGTATGCAGTGCTTACTTTCTATATTTTAAAGTATTCAAAAGAGTAAAGGAAACAGAAGCCAGTTTCTATAAATCCAATACTGTTAAGACAGAGAAAACTTCTACGACTGGTTCGAAATGGTTTACCAATAATGGAAATGTACAGAAAATGGAATTGCTGTTGGTTGCGTCCATCACAGTACTGGCGTTTGTGCTAATGTGGAGCACCTTCTTTGTAAAAGAAAATAAGTTGTTCGTCGGTTTAACTGTATTCAGCGATTTTTCACCCCATATCGGAATGATACGGTCCTTCTCCTATGGTAATAATTTTCCGACCGCATATTCCCATTATGCCGGAGAGGATATTAAATATCATTTTATGTTTCAATTTCTGGTAGGTAATCTGGAATACCTGGGGATGCGGATTGATTATGCTTTTAATCTGCCAAGTATGTTAAGTTTTATCAGCGCATTCCTATTATTATACCTTTTGGCAATCAAGATAACCGGTAAGATAGGTACAGGAATCCTTGCTTGCTTATTCTTTGCATTCCGTAGCTCCAAAGCGCTCTTTACCTTTTTGGCCAATATCCCAAAAGGGAGGGGAATACTTAAGGCTTTGGCAGAGAATACCGTGTTCATTGGCGATACGCCCAATGAAGATTGGGGATTATGGAATTTAAATGTATACTGTAATCAAAGGCATTTTGCATTTGGACTGGCCGTCATGATCCTTGTAATTCTTCTACTGTTGCCGAGGGCATATGAAATGCACATAAGTATAGAATTACTTATGAATCGTATGCAAAGACCATTGAGAAAGCCGGATCGATGGAAATTATGGAAAGAACTTTTACTTGCTAAGAATAGCTGGAGCGTGGAGAATTTACGACTTACCATTGCCACAGGAATACTTCTTGGAAGTTTATCCTTTTTTCATGGGGCAGCAGTAATTGGGTGCTTGTTGGTGCTTTTTGTCGTTGCCCTTGCTTCCAAACATCGCTTGGAATTTGCAATTCTTGCTGCAATTACTATCGGAATGAGTCTGCTGCAGACAAATTTTTTCATCCATGGTTCCGCAGTTTCAGCAAAGTTTCTGTTTGGTTTTATAGCTGAAAATAAAACGTTGTTTGGTGTGGCTTCCTATCTGGAACGTCTGCTTGGAATACTCCCCTTGGTACTGCTGGTTGCATTTCTTATCCAAAAAAGTATCGGTAAGCATTTGCTTTTGGCATTTGCATTACCTCTGTTTTTTGCTTTTACCGTATCCCTAACGGTAGATGTAACGGTAAATCATAAATACATTATGATGAGTTGTATTCTACTCGGTATATTTGCAGCAGATTTGGTTATAAGGATACTTGAGCAACGTAAGATGTTAGTGCGGCTAGCCGGTATATTTCTTATCATTATGCTTACAGCAACAGGGCTCTATGATTTCCTGACCGTCATAAAGAAAAATACACCGGATACAGCAATTGTCTTGAAGTTGGATGATCCATTGACGGATTGGATCAATAAGAACAGCGGCTCTAAGGATATCTTCCTGACATCCAATTATGCGATTAATCAAGTGGTTCTGGGCGGGGCAATGCTCTATCAGGGCTGGCAATATTTTGCTTGGTCGGCAGGGTATGATACAGAGTACCGAGATAGGCAAGTAAAGCGAATGTATGAAGCCTCTTCTCCCGAGGAATTGGATAAGCTGGTGAAAGAAAATCATATTCGATTTATTATTGTTGACCAAGACAATCGATATAGTGAGAATTATCAATTAAATGAAGCCAATATTCAGTCCACATATGCATGCGTGTACCGGGAGGGTGAGGGAGAATGGGAGACTGCAATCTATGATACGCTTCTTCCGGTGTTTCGATAAAAAACCAGACAGATTATAAAAACTTTATATATACCAATTTAAAGTGCATGGGATTGTAAATAATCATTGGAGTAAAAATGAAAGGAAAAGAGGTAGTATAATGAATTTTAAATATGTAATTGTAGGCGCAGGGCTTGCCGGGCTAACGATGGCAGAGAGAATTGCCAATGTTCTTGACGAAAAGGTTCTAATTATTGAAAAACGTAATCATATTGGAGGAAATGTTTATGATTCCTACAATGAGGACGGGATTTTAATTCATAACTATGGTCCTCATATTTTCCATACGAATAGCCAAAGTGTATATCGGTATTTATCCAACTTTACTGAATGGAACGATTTCTGGCACAGAGTTTTAACCTATGTCGATGGCAATCTTGTCCCGATGCCAATTACAGTTGAAACAATTAATGCGCTATATAACCTGAATCTCGATTGTTCACAGGTGGAGGAATTTCTAAAGAAGCAAGCAGTGGATCTTGTGGAGATTAAAACAAGTAAAGATGTTGCTTTAAGTAAAGTAGGGCCGGATATCTATGCGAAAATCTTCGAGAACTATACAAAGAAGCAATGGGGAATTGATCCGGCAGAACTGGATACTTCTGTAATATCAAGAATTCCTATTCGTTTAAATCGAGATACCAGATATTTTGCTGATCGCTATCAAGGAATGCCAAAGCATGGCTATACCAGGATGTGCGAGAAAATGGCAGACAATAAGAACATCAAAATCATGTTGAATACGGATTATAAAGAAGTAATTAACGATATCCCTTATGAAAAATTAATCTACACCGGACCAACGGATTATTTCTATGATTACAAGTATGGCAAGCTTTCCTATCGTAGTATCAATTTCGTATTTGAGACTTATGACAAGGAATCATTCCAGGAAGCGCCGGTTGTAAATTATCCAAATGATTACGATTATACAAGAATTACAGAGTTTAAGAAATTAACCTGGCAAGAACATAGAAAGACCACGATTTGCAAGGAATTCCCGTGTGGGGAAGGGGAACCATATTATCCGTTCCCGACAAAGGACTGCAAAGCACAGTTTGCTCTCTATGAGGAAGAAATGAAGAAGGAAAGGAATGTAATTTTCCTAGGTCGCTTAGCAGAGTATAAGTATTATAATATGGATGCAGTAGTAAAAAGGGCGTTGGATGTTTTTGAACTGATGACAAAGCAGGCGTAAAAGCCACTTAGAAAGGGGTGGATGGGAATGAAACGGTTGTATATTGTTATTCCTGCTTATAATGAGGAAGCGAATATTGCTTCGATTATCAAGGATTGGTATCCGATTGTGGAAAGGATAGGGAACGGGAGTAAACTTGTAATTATCGATGATGGCAGTAAGGACAGAACGTATTCGATTATGCAGGAGCAAAGTGTTTCTTTGCCGGCTTTGCTACCGCTTACGAAGCCCAATGGCGGACATGGCGCAACGGTGCTGTATGGCTATCACTATGCGCTGAAAGAGGGGGCGGATTATATTTTCCAAACGGATTCTGACGGACAGACATTACCGGATGAGTTTTGGCCATTCTGGGAGCTACGGGAATCCTATGATATGATTATCGGAAACCGCAAAGGTCGTCAGGATGGATTATCCAGGGTGTTTGTTACAAAGATATTAAAGCTTGTTCTTTGGCTCTATTTCCATGTCAATATAACGGATGCGAATACGCCTTTCCGCCTCATGAAGGCTTCAACATTAAAGGAACTAATATCATATATTCCGAAGAACCATAATTTATCTAATGTATTGCTATCCGCCCTTTACGCGAAAAAAAAATTAGCGGTCAAATATCTGCCAATTACCTTCCGGCCGAGGCAGGGAGGCGTAAATTCCATCAATATGAAGAAAATTATCCGGATTGGCAGACAGGCATTAAAAGACTTTCGACGGATGAATCGTAAATGGGAGAAGTGGGATAAATGTTAAAAAAGGTAATCTATTGTTTTATAGCAATCATTTTATTCTTGCTGGGGAAATTTTTGTTACAGGGGGATTATGTACCGTTTTTACAATGGTGGTCTACGGTATTTGGTTTGGGTATTATTTTTGCGCCGCTTACTTCCCTTTTGTTTCATAATTACCATGATCGTGGCTATCTCTTTGCTAAGACGTTAGGCATTGCGGTAACCGGATACATTATGTGGCTTCTTTCCTCCCTTCGTATTCTAAAGTTTACGACCGCCTCCTGTTTCCTCTCGGTTGTGATTGCTCTCATAATCAATATTGGGATTCTGATATCTCAAAAAAGTGCAAAGAGATACGACGTCCGGAATATGAACGATAAACAGAACAGGAATGCAATTGCGGAGGCAATTCTAACAGAGGAATTCCTATTCTTTGGATTGTTTCTTCTGTTTACCTATATCCGAGGATTCAAACCCGAGGCATATGGAACAGAAAAATTCATGGATTACGGTTTTATGACCAGTATGATGCGCAGCGAATATATGCCACCGCAGGATTTCTGGTTTTCCGGTACTAATTTAAATTATTATTATGTCGGTCAGTTTATGGCAACCTTTCTGACGAAGTTATCCAATGTACAGGTATCACACGGTTATAATCTTATGTTAATGATGGTAGGAGCATTTGCATTTGTACTGCCTTATACCATTGCTTATAATGTTCTTCAATCCTACTTAAATGAGCATGGGGAAGAGAACAAGGTTGGGGCATGGAATAAAATTTTACCGACGATTGGTGGCCTTCTTGGCGGACTAGGGGTATGTATTGCCGGAAATATGCATTATCCGGTTTATAAATGGTTGGAACCGGCAGTCAGGAAATTTTTTGGTATGGAGAAAGCGGAAAAGAATTACTGGTTTCCGGACGCTACAAGGTTTATTGGATATCATCCGGAGACGAATGATAAAACGATTCATGAATTTCCTTCCTACTCATTTGTATTGGGAGATCTACATGCTCATGTGATCAATATATTCTTTGTACTTACGGTAATAGGTATTTTATTCGGTTGGATGTGTATGCGAAGAGAAGGGAAAGGACAGAAATGGGCTGTTACGAAGGAAGTTTTCCATCCTTCCATAATCATGATTGGCTTTTTTATCGGCCTTTTTCATATGACGAACTATTGGGATTTCCCCATTTATTATGTTGTTTCAGGAGCTGTTATTCTATTTTCCAATATGATTGTATATAATTTTAAAGGAAAAGCTATCTGGATAACAGCGATGGAGGGAAGCATCGTCTTAGTCTTATCCTGGTTGGTAAGTATGCCTTTTACCATAAAGTTTGATCAAATCTCAACCAATATACGTTTGGTTGAAGCAACAACACCCCTTAATCAGTTAATTATTCTATGGGGGCTTCCCGTTTTTATGGTAATGGCATTCCTCTGTTCTTTGATTGCTAATGAGAAAAGAAGATACCTAGAGCGAGAGAGAAATCGGAAAGAGCAAAAGAAATTCCAAGTATACCTTTGGATGGAGCATATGGATAAAACAGACCTGTTTGTCTTAATCTTAGGATTGTGTGCAATTGGGCTGGTGCTGATTCCGGAGGTAATCTATGTAGAAGATATCTACTCCGGTGACTATAAAAGAGCGAATACCATGTTTAAACTGACCTATCAGGCATTCCTTATGTTTGGTATTAGCTTCGGATATCTCTTTATAAGAATGATCCGCTTTGGGGAAACGATACGGCAGAAACGGGCTGCAACGATTGGATTTATCCTATTCTTTTGCTCCCTTTTCTATATAGGAAATGCGGTCAATGCTTGGTTTGGCAATATCTTCAACCGGGATCGTTACCAAGGTATTGATGCGGCTGCATTTATGGAAAAGGAGATGCCGGATGATTATTTAGCAACCAATTGGTTAAATAGAAATATCTCAGGTATGCCGGTAGTCCTTGAGGCCAACGGAGATAGCTATTCTGATTATCAACGCGTCTCAGTGATAACGGGATTGCCTACCGTGTTGGGATGGCATACGCATGAATGGCTTTGGAAGGGCGATCCGTCAATACTGGATGTAAGAGCAGAGGATATCAAGCAAATCTATACATCTTCCGATGAAAAAACGGTACGAGCATTGATTGAAAAATACCAAATTGAATACATCTATGTAGGAAAGCTGGAACAGGAGAAGTATGAGACGGTCAATCATGAGATGATTAAACGTCTTGGGAAAACGGTATTTCGCAGTCCTATGAATGATGAGAAAGATTATGAGACGTATATTGTTAAAATTAATTAAAATTATTATTGGCAATATATTGTGGAAACTTCTTTAAGAAGAAAGAACGCAGGATAAGGCAGCAATGTTTACTAACAAAGATAGTAAAACGGTAACTTTAAGGGGTAGCTAAATGTTGAATAGTATCAAAAGAATACGCAATTTAAAGATTTTTACAGCAACATTAATATTGGCATTAATTTTGCTTGCAACGGGAACATTAAAGATACAGGCGAGCGAAAAGAAAGATGAGAAACCATATTTAATTAAGGTAAATCGGGTACACAATACCGTTACCATCTATGAGAAAGATGAAAATGGGCAATATAATAAGCCAGTGAAAGCCATGGTTTGTTCCGTAGGTGTCAAGGGGTCTGAAACACCTTTGGGAACCTTTCAGACGCAGGGCAAATATCGTTGGAAAGCCTTAATGGGGGATGTATGGGGGCAGTATTCCACAAGAATTGTTGGTGGAATCCTATTCCATTCCGTATATTATTATGAATATAATAATCCGGCAACACTTGCCACAAGCCAGTATAACAAATTAGGAAAGGCGGCTTCCCATGGCTGCATTCGTCTTACAGTGGAGGATGCAAAATGGATTTATGATAATTGCCCATTGGGGACAACTGTAATCATTTATGATGATAAGAAAAGTCCCGGGCCATTGGGAAAACCCAAAGCTATTAAATTGGCAGCAGGAATACGATGGGATCCAACCGATCCGAACCAGAATAATCCCTATTATAAACTTAAAGAACCAAAGCTAAGTGGTGTCAGGTATCGTTCTATCTTTTGGGGAAAAGAGATTGACCTTATGGAAGGTGTGAAAGCTACCTCTTCCTTTGGGGAAGATATAACCTCTGACATCATTATAAAAGGGGAAGTTAATCCCTATATGGCTGGTGAGTATCAGATCACCTATTCTGTAACCGATAGCCTGGGTAGAACAGCAGAAAAGACGGCTACGGTAAAAGTAAAGGAAAGTACGGATAAACCACAGTTTATCGGAATTAGAGACCGGGTTGTTGGCAAAGATGTAAAAATAGATCGGGATTTGGCTTTAGAAGATGTTGAAGTTTATTGCAATAAAATTCGTCTAAATACAGAGGATATTAAGGTGACCATTGATAAAATCAATGATGAGAAGTATCAAATCACATATTTTATTGCTATCGGACAGGAGGTAACTGTAACCGAATATGCAGCCATCTACGTTGATTTGGAGCCTCCGGTAATGAATGGACTAGCCGAGATTGTAATTCCCCCTGGTGAAACTTTAACGAAAAATTTAATTCTTGATCAGATATCCATAATGGATAATTATACGAGAATGGAGAATATTTACACTCAAATAACTATCGAAAAACTTTTAGCGAACACCTATCAAATCACTTGTATCGCAAGGGATGAAGCCGGGAACCAATCACAGGAAACAGCTTTGGTACAAAATTAACAAAAATAATAATTTTCCATAAAACGATCACAATATAAATAGAAAGTGTACAAAAGCTAGTGAACTATTCATAGTGTTCACTAGCTTTTCCTATAGGAATTCAAATATCTTTATGGGGCATTTAATTAAATAGAATTATTATACATTTTATTTAATATTAATAAATTTATAGTTTTCATATGCCACTTTTTATGATATAATTGCGAATATGCATATGAAAGGAGAGCATGATTATGAGCAAATACACTGAAATAACTCCGGAATTAATGAAACTTGCAGAACTGTGCAAAAAGAAAAATGCGATCGACCCTGAATTATATGCAAAATATGATGTAAAACGTGGATTGAGAGACATAAGTGGTAAAGGTGTATTAACAGGATTAACAGAAATTTCCGAAATATTATCCTATACACTTGTTGATAATGATTATGTACCATGTGAAGGTAAGTTATACTATCGTGGTGTAGACATTGAAGAAATTGTTGAAGGTTTTATTAATGATGATCGATTTGGTTTTGAAGAAATTACTTATCTGCTAATGTTTGGTGAATTGCCTACAAAGGAAGAGCTGAATACCTTTACCCAGCTATTGGAAAGCTATAGAGAACTTCCTACCAGCTTTGTTCGGGATGTCATTATGAAGGCGCCAAGTAAAGATATGATGGTTACACTGGCACGAAGCGTACTAACACTTTATTCCTATGATGATAAAGCGGATGATATTACCATAGAGAATGTACTGCGTCAGTGTTTGCAGTTAATTGCCAGATTTCCTCTATTGTCTGTGTATGGCTATCAGGCATACAGACATTACTATGAAGGGAAGAGTTTGGTAATTCATCCTCCGAAGGAAGGGCTTTCCACTGCTGAAAATATTCTACGCATGTTACGTCCTAATAAAAAATTCTCAAAACTGGAAGCGAAAATTTTAGACATTGCTTTGGTTCTACATGCGGAACATGGTGGAGGTAATAACTCTACATTTACAACCCACGTGGTTACCTCTTCCGGAACTGACACATATTCGACGATGGCAGCTTCCTTAGGTTCTTTGAAAGGGCCAAGACATGGTGGCGCGAACATAAAGGTTGTTAAAATGTTCGAGGATATGAAGGAGAATATTAAGGATTGGGAAGACGAAGAGGAAATCAGTGCCTATATATCAAATCTTCTTAATAAGAAAGTATTTGATAAATCGGGTCTGGTTTATGGTATGGGTCATGCGGTATATTCCATTTCCGACCCAAGAGCCAGAGTATTAAAGAGTTTTGTTAAGAGCCTTTCGGAAGAAAAGGGTATGAACAAGGAATTTGGTCTTTATGAAAAAGTAGAGAGACTTGCTCCGCAAATTATTGCAAACGAGAGAAGGATATATAAAGGGGTTAGTGCCAACGTCGATTTCTATAGCGGTTTCGTATATCATATGTTGGATCTGCCACTTGAGTTATATACACCGATTTTTGCAATTGCAAGAATTTCCGGTTGGTCAGCGCACCGTTTAGAGGAATTGAACAATGCGGGCAAAATCATTCGTCCAGCTTATAAGAGTGTTTGTAAGCATCGTCCTTATGTTAAAATTGAAGAACGTTAGTATTTGAAATATTTTAAAATTTTATAAATGATAATCCTGTTGAAACTTGTAGTTTTTTATTATAATTGATTTTATTTTATCCCTAAAATAAGAAATAACTTGAAAAATCTTCTAGTGTATTTTTTAAACTTTTGCTCATACTATTAGCGTAACCACTTAGTAAAGAACTTTACTAAGCAATAAACAACAACACAATTATTTTGAAGCAATTCAAAATATGAAATGGAGGAGTTTATATGGCAAGTAGAAACAGAGCTGAAGTACCAGAAGCAAGAGCCGCACTAGATAGATTTAAATTTGAAGTGGCTAACGAACTTGGAGTACCTTTAAAACAAGGTTACAATGGTGACTTAACTTCCAGACAGAATGGTTCTGTAGGTGGTTATATGGTTAAAAAGATGATTGCTGCACAGCAAAGACAAATGGCAGGATTAGACGCAACTAACAGTCAATTAGGTCAGTAACATTCAATTGATGAAGATAGGAAATAGAAAAGTAAGATAGTTCAAAAAGAACCGGACGCATATTATGCTTCCGGTTCTATTTTGTCTTAACAAGCAAATTAGGCTGTTTGCAATACCAAATATCTATTGCAATCTTACTTTGGATAGGATAAACTTATGAAAATAAGTTGACAAATGTTCATAATATTATAAAATTGTTTTATAAGTAACAAATGTATTTTAGCGTATTAAGCTATTTCATCGGTAGGTCAAAATTTGCAGTGAAGTAAAATAAGAATAGCACTATTTTTATTGGTTATTCTTCAAATTTGGAGGAAAGAAATGAGAGTAATAGCGGGTAAGGCAAGAAGATTGCAGCTAAAGACTCCGGAAGGATATGACACAAGACCTACAACTGATAAAATCAAGGAAACACTATTTAATATACTTAACCCATATTTGGCGGATGCAGATTTTTTGGACTTGTTTGCAGGAAGTGGAGCAATTGGGATAGAAGCACTTTCCAGAGGAGCTAAGTATGCGGCATTTGTAGAAAATAATAAAGCGGCATTAAGTTGCATACGGACAAACCTTAAGACGACCAAACTGGAGGAGCAAGCTCAAATATTTGCTTTAGATGCTTTGTCCGCAATTCGTACCCTTGAGATTAGTGGAAAAGTCTTTGATGTAATATTCATGGACCCACCCTATAATCAGTTATTAGAGAAGCAAATTTTACTTAAACTTCAAGATTCTAATATTTTATATTGTGATACCATTATTGTAGTAGAAGCTTCCTTAGAAACCGATTTTAGTTATTTAGAGGATACTAAGTTCCGTATTTATCGAACGAAGGAATATAAGACAAATAAACATGTCTTTATTGAAATGAAATAAATGTACTACATATGGATTTGGCATTGGGAGAGATTGACATGAAAATTGGAATATATCCTGGAAGTTTTGACCCGATTACCTTAGGCCATTTGGATATCATCACCCGTGCTTGTGGTTTAGTGGATCAGCTGATTATTGGCGTGCTGGTAAATGTGTCTAAGAAATCGGTTTTTAGCGCAGAGGAAAGAGTGGAACTAATAGAGAGAGTAATTAAGGACCATCCGGAGCTACCACCGATTCGGGTAGAAGCTTTCGATGGACTATTGGTTGACTTTGCTAAGAAAAATAATGCCAATATCATTGTGCGTGGACTTCGTGCGATTACAGATTTCGAATACGAATTGCAGATAGCGCAAACGAATCATAAGTTAAATCCGGATATTGATACCGTATTTTTCACTACAAGGTTGGAGTACTCTTATCTAAGTTCTAGTGCTGTAAGAGAAATAGCCAGCTTTGGCGGCAATATAAAACAGTTTGTACCGGAATGTATTTTACAGTCTGTTTACGATAAATTTAGTACATTAAGGAGTGTTAATCATGGGAGCAAGTAGGATTGAGCAATTAATTGAAGATATTTACGAGTTTGTCGAAAGCTGTAGAATGCAGCCTTTATCGAGTACAAAAGTAATCGTACCTAAGGATGAACTATACGATTTACTGGATGAGCTACGACTTAGGACACCTGATGAAATTAAACGGTATCAGAAAATAATCAGTAATCGGGATGCGATTATTGCTGATGCAGAGGAGAAAGCGGAGGCTATCTTGGCTGAGGCAAGGGAGCATTCGAAAGAATTAATTAATGAAAACGAAATTATGCAGCAGGCGTATTATCAAGCGAATGAGTTGATTATGCAGGCATCGGAAGAAGCAGAGAGAATACGTCGAGAGGCAAACGAGGAAGCACAGCAGATCAGAACCGGAGCTCTGATCTACTCCAATGATATATTATCAGAAGTTCAGAGGGTGTTAGCAGCCGCTTATGAATCGGCAAGCGCAAAGTATGATAGTTTTATCGGTACCCTGAAAAGCAATCTGGACATCCTTAGCAGCAACAAAAAGGAACTGGCTGAACAGCTTTATCCACAGCAGCAGGAACAACCTTCCGAAACGCAGGAGCAAATGGATGATTCGGATTACGATTTTGATGGAGACACTTTCTATAACGATGCCGAATAAATCTATAGTGAAAACAGGTTTACATACAGTGAGGCTAACAGGAATGTAACCAACATATTTATTAATTTTGCAATGAAATAGTAACTTATGGATAGTCTTGTGCTGCCCAGTACGCTTTTGGTTTGAGCCATGCCGGATAAACCGCCAAAGGAGGTAAGTACTGCAACCAAGACTATTTTTGTATTTGTTGCAATAGGAGATTTACATACTTGATTAATGCCTGTCGTGATTTCTGCAATACCCATGAGAAATGCTTTGTAAAACCCGGTATTGGGACAAATTTGATTAATCATCTGAGCAACGATGGAAAATAGAATGATGTAACCGCCTACTTTTGTAATAACTTCAAATCCATTCATGATGGAACGATCAAGGATATCAAAGGAGAAACGGATGGATCTTTTGCCCTTCGGATAAGAGGCCTCATTTGAATCATTGGTGATTACTTCTACCAGCATATACTTAGAATTGCGTAGTAAATAGCGACAGAGCATGGCACTGATAATCGCAGAGCTGTATATGATAAGGAATAATGGATATTTGATTCGGGGAAGCTTTAATTGTGATATCGCAATATAACCAATGATAAACATTGGACTGGCATTATTGCACATGGTAATCAAAAAATTTCCCTCACGGCCATTGATTTTACCTTGCTCAGTTAGGTCGCTCGTTGATTTGGCACCCATGGGAATTCCGGAAAGGAATCCGATAATTATGGGATAGCAGCCTTCCTTGCTTACCCGAAATAATTTACCAAGTAGCGGATAGAATAGGCTGCTGATTTTGCTGGCAATATTTAGACGTATCATGAGATTGGATATGATGATAAACGGCAACAGGGTTGGGAGCACATTATGAAACCATAGGAGAAGACCGCTTGTAGCTCCTTCAAAGGAGGCAGCGGGAAATAGTATCATCGCAATTAGGAATAATACCACAACCCCTTTAATAAGTTTATTTAAGACAAGCGTTTTCTTCATACCGGATGAGCCGGAAGAAATCATGGAAATGTCTTGCAAGTTGGATTTTATGGATAGATGATTGGCCGGTTTCATTTCTGCAACTCCTATAGGAAATGCGATTTTATAATTTCATTATAATTTATTAAAGAAAATAGAAAATATGTTAACTATTCATTAGAAAAGAACCCAGGTGATGTGCTTTACGCTTTACCATTGTATTTACAATTTGGTATAAAGTGATAAGATAAAAGGTATTTCATACAAATAAAAGGGAAAGGAGAATATGCTATGGCAGAGAAATTACGGAAACGAAGCGAGGTAGATAAAAGATTTACTTGGGCAATGGAAGATTTATATGCTTCGGATGAATTATGGCAGAAAGAATATGAACAAATAAAGGAGTTGCTTCCCAAAATTTCAGAATACCAAGGGTGCCTATCAAAGTCAGCAGATATTTTATATCGTTTTCTGCAGTTATCTGATACCATAAGTCAACTGTTGGAACGAGTATATGTTTACGCCAACCAGAAGTATCATGAGGATACAGGCAACGCTACCTATCAAGATTTATCGAATAAAGCAAATGCACTAAGTGTTCAGGTTAGCAGTGCATTATCCTTTGCTACACCAGAGATTCTTTCTATTTCTGAGGAAACTTTAGGCAAGTTCTTGAAGGAAAATGAAGATTTGAAACTGTATGATTTTTATCTCAAAGACATCCTTCGTTTAAAGCCACATATTCGATCTGCAGAAATGGAGGAATTACTGGCGGATGCCGGTGAAATGGCAGATGCGCCATCGAACATTTTCTCTATGTTTAACAATGCAGATGTTAAATTTCCGGAGATTAAGGATGAGGATGGAGAAGACATTCGTATAACCCATGGCCGCTTTATCCGATTGATGGAAAGCAAAGACCGCCGTGTTAGAAAGGAAGCGTTCCAGGGATTATATGCTACCTATAAAAGCTTTCAGAATACATTGGCGGCGGCTTTTAGTTCCAATGTGAAACAGGAGGTTTTCTTTGCAAAAGCAAGAAAGTATTCTTCCACATTGGAAAAAGCCTTGGATGCAGGCAATATTCCGGTTGAGGTATATACGAACCTGATAAATGCAGTTCATGATAATATGCATCTGATGCATCGCTATGTAAAGTTACGTAAAAAATTATTAGGATTAGACGAACTTCATATGTACGATTTATATGTCCCATTGGTGTCCGATATCGATATGAAGTTAACATTTGATGAGGCAAAAGCGTTGGTTGCTAAAGGATTGGAGCCTTTGGGTGAGGATTATCAGAGAATTCTTATGGAAGGCTTTCATAATCGATGGATTGATGTCTATGAGAATGAAAATAAGCGCAGCGGAGCTTACTCCTGGGGAGCTTATGGAACACACCCTTATGTACTTTTAAATTATAACGAAACCTTAGATAATGTTTTCACCCTCGCTCATGAGATGGGGCATGCGATTCATAGCTACTATTCTGATAAAGAACAGCCGTATATCTATGCGGGGTATAAAATCTTTGTTGCGGAGGTGGCGTCAACATGTAATGAAGCCCTGCTTATTGATTATATGCTTAAGAATACAGAGAATAAGAAGGAAAAAGCTTATCTGATTAATCATTTCCTTGATAAATTTAAGGGTACTTTATACCGTCAGACGATGTTTGCTGAATTTGAAATGATTACCCATAGAATGGTCGAGAATGGAGAAAGCTTGACTGCGGAGAATCTCTGCAAGATTTATCGTGATTTAAATGCTTTGTATTACGGGGATGATATTGTAATCGATCCTGAGATTGCTATGGAATGGGCGAGAATACCACATTTTTATACAGCATTCTATGTATATCAATATGCAACCGGTTACTCTGCGGCAATCGCTTTATCTAGACGTATTTTAAATGAAGGAAAATCGGCAGTGGATGATTATATCCGCTTCTTAAGTAGTGGTAGTTCCAATTATCCGATCGAATTATTAAAGGGTGCCGGCGTGGATATGAGTACGAAAGAGCCGGTAAATCAGGCGCTGAAGTTATTTGAGGAATTACTGAATCAGATGGAAGAGCTGATGAAGGAGTAAGGTATATAATTTTAGGTATTGTTCGCATGGCTGAAGCTTGTTGAGGCTGGGACATAAAAGGTGTTACGTTTGTATCATGAAGCAAATGATAGCATTTCAGGAGAAGGGGAATACAGGTGAACCTTGCCTATACAATGACAATTCCCCTTTGGTATTCATTGCGCAGTGAGGTACCATATCTTTCAAATACAGCCTGATTATATAAATGAGTTGCAAATAGATCCTCGGATAGCATCTGCGTGCCGAGGGGACCTAATTGTTTTAAATCTTTGGATACTTTTCTTATCATAGGAATCCTTCCGTTTTTTTCGATGGTTCGAAGCAAATGGGAGGATTCTTTTTTGATTCCTAGGATTCGGGCATAAGAAGTATAACCGTTCATATTGTATGCAGCGAAAACATCCTTTCTGATGTTAAGAAGTATATGAACGAGTGCGCGATTGATTCGGGTTAAGGTGAGGTTCCTAGTCTTAAGATGTTGGGTCAGTTCATCCATGGTATAGTAAAGGTTTGCAGCATTCTTCATACGATCGGCTAAGTCCGCAGTAATGTCCGCGTAGTTACTTAAAGCATCACAATTTTCCGAAAGAAGTTTGTATCTGATGATAGTTGTAAACGCATCTTCTGTTATGGGATAGGTTTTATGGTAATTAGATATCAAGCGTTCATAAACATCGTTTGGAACACTATCGGCAATCGGTGAAAGATCATTTACCTCTTTCGTGTTCATGAAGAAATTGCGAATTGCGGTTGCCGAACTGATGGCAGAGGGAGGGTTGCCGTAATCCGCCTGCGTATTTTGATGATTTAACTCCGTATCATGATAGCCTGCAGCTTTTCTTTGTATCGTTACTGGCTTTATGGGGGAAGATAAGGTTAAGAGCGCTTTTATATATTCAATTCCTAAGATATTATTTGGCTCGGAAAGAACCTTGGTTAACTGCTCATTCCTTACTTCGCTTAAAAGATTATTCACCTGCAAATACTGTGCAAAAGCTTTTTCTCTTGCTAAAGGGAAGGCAAGTCCCTCCCTCATATAACGGGAAAGCATTTCGTTATATTCTTTCGGTGCCTGAACGAGAATTTGAGCAATTTCTTTGAGGATAGAAATATCGCCGCATTCACTGCCGAAACATATTTCATCTACGATTCCTAATTTATCAAGTAAAGAAACGGCTCCAAGTGCAAAGTATTCAGCACTTGCCGTGGCATAGCACACAGGGATCTCAAACACAAGATCCACACCATTACGAAGTGCCATTTCAGCTCGCGTATACTTATCGATAATCGCAGGAGTTCCCCTTTGAACAAAGTTACCACTCATTACAGCAATAACATAATCTGCTCCTGTTGTTCTCTTGGCTTCTTCAATATGATATCTATGACCATTATGAAAGGGATTATATTCTGTTACTAAACCCACTACCTTCATGATTTTAAACCTACCATTTGCAATTTTAATTCTGTGAAAACAGGGATCGGTTATCAATGATAACTAAAGAAATCATAGCATTCTTTCATAATGCAGTCAATTTTAATATCAAAGGTCAGATATTTAAGAACTTGAATAAATATGTCTCATTTATTCACATGATTTTCATGCTTTTTTCCTAGGTTATCACGCTGTTGTCATTGTCTTACCAATCGAATTTGACATAAATATCAAATATTTGATAATTGGGGAAAATAGACTTGTATCCAAATATAAATTGTTTTATAATAAAATTTATGGGTTTAACTTTATATGTACATACTATTTAAAGATAAGATGACAAAGGAAGGAGAAACATCATGGGCTTCATTGATGAAATTAAAAACAAAGCCAGACAGAACAAACAAACAATTGTACTACCCGAATCCGAGGACAAGAGAACACTGCAGGCAGCAGAAGTTGTCTTAAAAGAAGGACTTGCTAATGTGGTTTTAATCGGTAATCCGGAGAAGGTATCAAAGGATGCAGAAGCATTAGGTGTTAATGTATCCGGTGCAACGGTAATCGATCCTAACACTTCTGATAAATTACAATCCTATGTTGACCTTCTCGTTGAACTTCGTAAGTCTAAAGGTATGACACCTGAGAAAGCAAAAGAATTATTGACAACCGATTATCTGTATTTTGGTGTTACCATGGTTAAAGCTGGCGATGCTGACGGAATGGTAGCAGGTGCATGCCATGCTACTGCTGATGTACTTCGTCCATCATTACAGATATTAAAGACAGCTCCAGGTACAAAGTTAGTATCTGCATTCTTCCTAATGGTTGTTCCTGATTGTGAATATGGTGAAAATGGTATCTTTGTATTTGGTGATAGCGGATTAAATCAAAATCCTACCGCAGAGGAATTGGCGGCAATTGCAGCAAGTTCTGCTAAGAGTTTTGAGAGTCTTGTTGGTAAAGAGCCAATTGTTGCTATGTTATCCCATTCCACTAAGGGTAGTGCGAAACATGCAGATGTTGATAAAGTGGTTGAAGCAACAAGAATTGCAAAAGAAAATAATCCGGAGATTAAGATTGATGGAGAATTACAATTAGACGCGGCTATCGTTCCAAGCATTGGTTCTTCCAAGGCACCGGGCAGTGACGTAGCAGGTAAGGCAAATGTATTGATTTTCCCTGACTTGGATGCCGGCAATATCGGTTATAAGTTGGTTCAAAGATTGGCAAAAGCAGAAGCATATGGTCCTCTAACACAGGGTATTGCTAAACCGGTTAACGATCTATCCAGAGGATGTTCCTATGAAGATATCGTTGGTGTAGTTGCGATCACAGCGGTACAAGCGCAAGCTAGCAAATAATTGATAAGTTTTGCTGTTATTGCGACGAAATGCAAATATTAAACAGAGAATAATAGAATCTATTTGTATGTTGTATATAATGGAATGTTGGATGGAAACATTCCATTATATAACATATGAATCAATTATAGAAATATATGAACATAAACTGCAATGCTAAGTGTATTGCGGTAGAATTAACATATTATAGAATGTCAATACCAATTGACAAAATTCAAAATAAGGAGAACTGCAAAATGAATATTTTAGTAATTAACTGTGGAAGCTCTTCATTAAAATATCAGTTGATTGATACTAAAAGCAAAAGTGTAATGGCGAAAGGTCTATGTGAGAGAATAGGTATCGAAGGTTCTAAGTTGACCCATGAGCCCGCAGGAAAGGACAAGTTTGTTATTGAGAAACCTATGCAAGATCATCAGGTAGCTGTAGACATGGTAATGGATGCGTTACTGGATGCAGAGCATGGTGTTATTAAGGATATCAATGAGATATCCGCAGTAGGTCATCGTGTCGTTCACGGAAGCAAATACTATAGCGACCCTGTTCAGATTGATGAAAATGTGAAGAAGGTAATTAAAGAGAGTGCTGATTTCTCACCACTTCATAATCCTGCGAACTTAATCGGTATTGAAGCATGTGAAAAAGCAATGCCGAATATCCCTCATGTTGCAGTATTTGATACAGCTTTCCATCAGACAATGCCTGAGAAAGCATACCTCTATGCAATTCCATATGAATATTATGAAAAATATAATGTACGTAGATATGGTTTCCACGGAACAAGCCATAGCTATGTATCTCAGAGAGTTCTGGAATTATCAGGATTAGATCCTAATAATTCAAAAATTATCGTAGCTCATCTCGGAAACGGAGCTAGTATTTCGGCTGTACAGAATGGGAAATGCGTAGATACCAGTATGGGACTTACTCCTCTGGAAGGCCTTATTATGGGGACCAGAAGCGGTGATATTGATGCCGGAGTTCTTCAATATATTGCCCATAAGGAAGGAATGGATATCGACGAAATCCTCAACATGCTGAATAAAAAATCCGGTATGCTTGGTATGTCCGGTGTTTCCAGCGATTTCCGAGATGTGAAAAAAGCTGCAGACCAAGGTAATCATAGAGCTGCTGTCGCAACCGAAGCATTTATCTACCGCGTAGCAAAATACATTGGAGCATATGCCGCTGCTATGAATGGTGTAGATGCAATTGCATTTACTGCCGGTGTAGGCGAAAACGACGGTCTGAAACGTGCTCAGATTTGTGAATATCTTGGATATCTTGGAATTACATTAGAGGAAAGCCAAATGAATATCCATGGTGAAGAAGCGTTGATTTCCACACCGGATTCTAAGGTAAAAGTTTATGCAATTCCTACCAACGAGGAACTATCAATTGCTCAGCAGACGCTTGCATTGATCAGCAAATAGATTCATGGAAATTTGTACATGAAATTTAACATTGACAAATAATAACACAGTAGGTATAATACAAGAAGTGCGCGAAGGTTTAAATGCAAGATTAAACCTTGGCAATTGTATCCGTAGTTGCATGTAATAAGTACACTATAATTCGGAGAAAATAAAATGCTAATATCCTTGTCAGAAATAATGACTACGACAGATAAAGTGGAAAAAATCAGTGCTCCTATTGAAATGGATACCTTTGATTATCAGGGGAATTCCTACCGCTTTGTGAGGAAGAATCCGGTCGATGTAACCATAACCAATCTTGGCAACAAGAAAGTTATGATTGAGGCTGGTGCAAAGATTTCTCTAACTTTATACTGCGGCAGGTGCTTAAAGGAAATTGTGTATCCGATGGATATTCAATTTTCTAAGGAGATAGATTTTAATCTAACCGAAGAAGAGCGTGCACAAAATTTAGATGAAACCAATTATATTGTTGGATACAATCTTGATGTGGACACTTTAGTCTACGATGAAATTTTAATCGATTTTCCTATGAGATTGCTTTGCAGTGAAGATTGCAAAGGAATTTGTAAGAATTGCGGGACAAACCTGAACGAGGGTACTTGTAACTGTGACAACACTGATTATGATCCCCGAATGGCTAGAATCCGAGATATCTTTAACAATTTTAAGGAGGTGTGACAATGTCTATCTGTCCAAAGAACAAATCATCAAAAGCAAGAAGAGATAGCCGTAGAGCAAACTGGAAAATGACAGCTCCAAACCTTGTAAAATGCAGTAAGTGCGGAGAGCTTATGGTTCCTCATAGAGTATGTAAAGCATGTGGATCCTACAATAAGAAGGAGATCCTTGCTAACGACTAAGGAAATGATAAAAGCCTGTAACAATCAATCTGTTACAGGCTTTTTATGTTAAAACAATTCCTGCTATTGGTTGCCTTAGATTTCAATCCATCATGTATTTCTTTATTTACTACGAATCATATATTTTAAAATATGCTCCACATACCGTATCAGATTGTCTTCCTGCAGTAGAAAATCCATATGGATTTCAAGAAACGAAATTTTATCCGAATAATTTTGCTTAAAATAGGGTGAAATTACTGGTTCAAATTGGGGTGCAAACACACCTTTTTTTCTCGTGTAGCAGGTAGCTGGCTTAGCCTTTACCCGGTAATCCTTGTCAACAAATGCTGCCAGGCTTTTATGAATTGCCCGGTCCTCGGCGGGAAGATAGTAGTAATCCTTATAATTTTCGTAGTAATGCTTTAACTCTCCTTCAAGCAATTGTATCTGAAGGGATGCGAGCATATCTTTTGCTGTAAAGTGAATGATATCGGTACTATAATGAATGGGGACCGGAAGCGCGGATATTAATTCAAATACAATCGTAAGAAACGGTCCTTCCATCTTAGCTCTTTGGATATGAAAAGGCTTCTCAAACAAATCTGCAAATAACAGGATGGGGCAGATTTGAACCAATCCCTTTAAATCATCCTCATTATGAAGCAGCAGTTGGTTTAACAGAATTTCCGCTTCAGATACTTCTTGCTGCGTTGCTGTACGATCAATAGGGGATGTTGCCTTGGCTGAAGCAATATCATTGGATGGCTGCTTCTTTTCTATCAAATCCTGACGCTTTCTTTTTAATCGTTCATAACGCCTTTTCCCGACAAAGCTTGCATATACTTCAATCAATTCTCCTCCGCTGAAAGTGTCCTTCCGGCTGATCTTAAGGAAAGATTCAATGGATTTTTGCTTATAATCCGATAAATTTAAAATTTTACGATAAGGATAAATCTTCTTATAGAGATCAATTTGTTTCATACCATCAAAGCTATAGGGCAGCTTTTTTAGAAAGCATTTGCGTTCCAGATAGGGGATATCAAATCCGGTTCCATTATAATGAATTAATACTTCAAACTTTTTTAAAAATTCAAAAAAGGAAGCTATTACCAGTTCCTCTTCATGAATTCCTTCTGAAAACCACTGAACTAAATGAAAAGAGTTATCATTGTAATAGATGCAACCGATCAGATATAGATAGGTCGTCTCTGCCGAAAACCCGGTCGTTTCAATATCAAAAAAAAGAATTTTCGTAATGTCATAGGGAAATGCGTAATGCAATTCTAAATCCAAGGGTGTTTCTCTCGTAATCATCGGCAAAATTTAACTCCTTTCATCTATGTTTGGATTATCATTCAGTAGGATTTAAATTTTCAAAATTGTATTTGGCGTAATATTATGTAAATTATTTTATCATAGGAAAGCCGTAATCTCAAAGCATTTCATGCCATATGCTTTGAAATTCCGGGATAATATGTTAAAATAATCACTATGGAGATGGCAAAGGGGATAGAATTTATGTGGGATGGATTCCTGTTTGGGCAAGAATTTTATCAATTATTTTATATTTTCATTCTCTATAGTTTTATCGGTTGGGTTTATGAAAGTTGCTATGTATCCGTGAAGAAGAAGGCTTGGGTTAACCGGGGCTTTTTGAACGGTCCTGTAATTCCTATCTATGGCAGCGGAGCGTTGGTGATTTATCTTGCTTTTTGGAAAGTTCGAGAAGAATTATTTCTTGTATTTCTCGGAGGAGCAATCCTGGCAACCGTACTGGAATATATTACTTCATTGCTTATGGAACTAGCATTTCACATCCGCTGGTGGGATTATAGCAATTATCGTTTCAATCTTAACGGAAGGATTTGCCTTCCGGCATCCTTGCTCTGGGGGGCAATGGCAATCATCCTATTGAATTTTATACAACCGGTTATCTTTTATATCATCGAAAAAATACCGAGAAAACTTGGAGGAGCTCTCGGTTATGTGATCATTTTATTATTTCTTATGGATATCATTATTACAATCATTTATACCGTTGAATTAGATCACCTTCTGGCGAAAGTACATAATCTGCGAATGGATATGCAAGAATATATAGCATCTACAAAGTTGCATGGATCGAAGGAAGAACTGAAGAAAAAGCTTAACAGTCTTCGAATTTCCGGTTTGCTTATTGAGGTTCGGCAAATAGTAAATACAAGAGTTCGCCATACCAAAGTATATAATATCTATAAACCAGAGTTGGAGACCAAGCTTGGAGAATTCGTTCATCGTTATCAGAAATTAAAAGCAAAGAGGATACATATGCGACTTCTGAGAGCATTTCCGTCTATTAAAGCAGGAAATCGGGAAGCTGCTCTTAGGGATATCAAGGAAAGAATTGCATTGAAGGGAGCAACGGTATTGAATAAAGAAATTAAAGAGATTAAAGAAGAAGTTACCGGTAGAATAAAAAGCTATCTGAGTGGAATTCTGCGTGCTACCCTTGTAGGACTATTGGTTCTGGCACAATTTATTATGATTATCTATCTGTCCCTTAAGTTAAGGGGGTATACTGTTTATATTTATTCCTTTATTCAAGTGCTAAGTATTATCATAATAATAAATCTGGTAAATGATAATCGGAATACCTCCTATAAGATTAGCTGGATCTGCATTATTGCAGCATTTCCAATTACCGGGCATATTATGTTCATGCTTTGGGGAAACCAAAGAGGGAAAAAAATCGAAAATAAAATAATCGAAAAGTTTAAAAATGGCTTAAGTTACTACGAATTCAAGTCCGAGAATATCGAACGTTTCATGGAGAAATACCCGACCAAAAGCCGAATGACCAAGTATTTGGAAGCCAATGGTTTCCCGCTTTATAAAAATAATAAGGTTGAATACTATCCCATGGGACAGGATGTGTTTAAAGCAATCTTTGATGAAATCGAAAAAGCGGAGAGATTTATACTACTAAACTTTTTTATCGTCGGCGAGGGGGTCCTTTGGGAACAACTTCACAAGCTTCTACTAAAAAAAATCAATCAAGGCGTTCGGGTTCTTTTTCTATATGATGACTTTGGAGCGGTATTTCGTACGCCTAAGAACTTCCGCAGGGATTTGGAGAAGGAAGGATTTGAAGTTCGTGTATTTAACCCAATCCACAAATATACCGATAAATTATATATGAACTATCGTTCTCATCAGAAGATCATTGTTATTGATGGAAATGTTGGGTTTACCGGTGGAATGAATCTTGCGGATGAATATGTGAATCTTGTAGAACGGTTCGGTGTGTGGAAGGACAATGCAATCAAAGTAGAAGGGGATGCTGTCTGGGGATTAACCGTTACCTTCCTGCAGATGTGGGAAGTATGCGCCAATCGTGAACCAATGGATTACAATCCTTTCCGTCCGACGAAAAAGTTTGAAGAAAACGATGTATTTTGCCAAGTGATTTCTGACGGTCCGGCAAATAACCCGCGGAATCCTATAGAAAACATTTATAAGCAGATGATTTATTATGCCAAGAAAATATTGTATATCACTACCCCTTATCTTATAATTGAAGATGATATGCGTGAGGCATTAATTACGGCAGCAAGAAGTGGGATTGATGTTCGCATTATAACACCATATATTCCCGATAAGAAGAATGTTAAGGTTCTTACCAACTATAATTATGGTCGTTTGCTTGCCGGTGGGGTAAGAATATTTGAATATACTCCAGGGTTTATTCATGCAAAAACCATCATTACGGAGGATACCGGTATCATAGGTACCATTAATATGGATTATCGAAGCTTTTACCTGCATTATGAATGCGGTGTGTGGGTCTGCAACCGAGAATTCGTCAATATCGTCCGTGATGATCTTGAAAAAACGATGGAACAATGCCATGAAGTAACCTATGAGGAATGGAAGAATAGACCACTAAGGATAAAGATATATCAGATGATTCTGAATTTGTTTTCAACGCTGATGTAGGAAGGAGCTCTTATGTATACCAATGTGTGTAAGCACTGCTTCAAAGTATTTAAGTCCAGGATTCGAACACTCTGTTGCAACGATTGCAGACAAAAGGATAATGATCATTTTGACGATATTGAAGCCTACCTAAAGGAATATCCGAATAGCAATGCGCTTCAAATATCGGAAGCCTTGGGTATCACTGCCTATGAGGTGTTAAAATATGTTAACGAAGGTCGGCTTAATGTATCAAGAGGATATTTTGAGCGGATTGAAGATTAGATTCATGTAAAGAAGATGAGGTACACATATGATTAACTTTGTGAAAGGTGAATTGGCGGAAATAACGGAGAGTTCTGTGATAATAGAGGTGGGAAATATCGGTTATGAGGTATCGGTTCCAACATCTGCGATACCTAAGCTTCCTTCCCTTGGTTGTACGGTCAAGTTATATACCTATATGCATGTAAGAGAGGATGCCATTAGTCTCTTTGGATTTCTAACCAAGGATGATTTAGAGATGTTCAAGCTGTTAATCACGGTAAATGGCATCGGGCCGAAAGGGGCTTTGGGTATTTTATCAGGAATTACCGCGGATGAGATACGATTTGCTGTCCTGGCAGATGATGCAAAAACCATAGCGAAAGCACCGGGTATCGGTAAAAAGACAGCAAGCAAACTAATCCTGGAATTAAAGGATAAATTCAAATTGGAAACAGCATTTGAGCAGAGACTCCAAAACCAGGTGCAAGAGGCAGAAGTGAACAATATTCTGAGTATGAAAGAGGAAGCTGTTCAAGCGCTTGTGGTTCTGGGATATTCTGCGGCGGATAGCTTAAAAATCGTAAACCAGATTGAGATTACGGAAGATATGAATGCAGAGGATATCTTAAAGAGATGTTTAAAGAAGTTATAACAGTGATAGAAATACGATATTAATATAAATTGAACATAAAGGTTGACTGGAATAATACATATTTTATTTAGTCGATAGAAAAATTGATAGATTTTGCATTGGAATGTATTCGGATGAAATACGGCAAATGATAGATCGGATAACAATGCTTCTCATGGAATTGTGTTAGCAGGTAAATGTGGATGAATTCCTAGATGTGAATGCATTCACACAGTAGAAAGGTATGAGTACGAAATGGCAAAGCGAATGATTACAACGGATTTGATGGATGAAGATAGAGCAATCGAGAATACGTTGCGTCCGCAATTGTTGGATAGTTATATTGGTCAGGATAAAGTAAAAAATAATCTTAAAGTATATATTGAAGCGGCTAAACAGCGTAAAGAGTCCTTGGACCATGTACTTTTATTTGGACCTCCCGGATTGGGTAAGACGACTTTGGCCGGAATCATCGCCAATGAAATGGGAGTAAATATTAAGATTACTTCCGGACCGGCGATTGAAAAACCGGGAGAGATGGCCGCAATTTTGAATAATCTTCAGGAAGGGGACGTACTCTTTGTAGATGAAATCCATCGTTTGAACCGTCAGGTAGAGGAGCTGCTATACCCGGCTATGGAGGATTATGCAATTGACATCGTTATAGGAAAAGGGGCAACCGCCAAATCCATCCGTCTGGACCTTCCTAGGTTCACTCTTGTTGGTGCTACAACCAGAGCCGGTATGCTGACACCACCGCTAAGGGATCGCTTTGGAGTAGTCAGCCATCTGGAGTTTTATAGTGTGGAAGATCTTAAGAAAATTATTCTTCGGTCAGCCGAAGTATTTCAAGTCGAAATCGACGATGAGGGTGCTGAGGAAATGGCTCGCAGATCCCGTGGTACACCTCGTCTTGCGAATCGTCTGCTTCGCCGAGTAAGAGACTTTGCCCAGGTGAAATATGATGGAAGAATTACAAAGGAAGTTGCAATATTCGCCTTGGATCTTTTGGAAGTGGACAGGCTAGGGCTAGATCATATTGATCGTAATATTTTAACTACCATGATTGAGAAGTTTGGCGGAGGTCCGGTTGGCATAGAAGCAATCGCTACAACCATTGGTGAGGATGTCGGTACGGTGGAAGAAGTTTATGAACCTTACCTTGTGCAAAACGGTCTTATCCTCCGGACACCGAGGGGAAGGGTTGCATCCGACCTTGCATACCGCCACATAGGCTTAAAAAGGGAATAGATCCCTATGTGGATTTTTTGAAATAGCTTGTATAACTTTATAACTTACGTTATAATAAGAATGTTAAATAATTGCATTTTACTGTTATAAGGAGATTTCATAGGGGGCAAATGGGTATGAATAAATATCACGATACTGAGGTGATTATTAATAACAAACGATATACACTGAGTGGATACGAAAGTGAGGAGTATCTTCAGAAGGTAGCCTCCTATATTAATAATAAGCATAACGAATTTCGTAACAGGGATGCATATAAGTTTTTAGATTCCGAATTGAGAAATATATTAATTCAGATTAATATTGCGGATGATTATTATAAGGCCATGGATAAACTTAAGGAAAATGAGGCTGATAATGAGTTGAAAAGCAAAGAAATCTTTGATTTAAAGCATGAATTGGTTTCGGTTCAAACGAAATTAGATTCTGCGTATAGGGAAATCGAAGATTTGAAAAAGAAGTTAAATGATGCTCAGACCAAAATTGTTCGCTTGGAAACGGAACTAAATGAAGATAAAAAAAGACGCATGAAGTAATTCGCGTCTTTGAAAAGTTGCCTGACGTATGCTGTCCCACAAAAGGAACGCGCAAATTGCGCATTCTTAGATTGGGGCAGTTTTTATTTTAATAGAACGGAGGTAAGCAGTCTTCGTGATGACAATCGATGACTGTATCATTATGGATAGAAAGATAGAGATACTTGCACCGGCTGGTTCCTATGAGGGAATGCTTGCGGCAATGAATGCCGGGTGCGATGCCGTATATATTGGCGGCAGCAGTTTTGGAGCAAGGGCATATGCCCAGAACTTAGATGAGGAAGCGTTACTTCGGGCGATTGATGAAGCTCATATTCGCAATAAAAGGATTTATCTTACCGTAAATACGCTGGTGAAAGAAAAGGAGCGTATTGAACAGTTGATGCATTTTCTGGATCGATACTATGAGCAAGGTCTTGATGCAGTTATTGTACAGGATGTTGGAGTATTGCATTTTGTTCATACGCATTTTCCGGATCTTCCAATTCACGCAAGTACGCAAATGACTCTAACGATGGCACAGGGAGCGAATGTCCTTAAGGATTATGGTGTGACAAGAATTGTTACTTCCAGAGAATTATCGTTGAAAGAAATTAAAGCAATCCGGGATAATACGAATCTGGAGATTGAAACCTTTGTCCATGGAGCATTATGTTACTGCTACTCCGGGCAATGTTTGATGAGCAGTATGATCGGTGGAAGAAGCGGAAATCGAGGAAGGTGTGCCCAACCCTGCCGTATGACGTATCAATTTTTTGTAGATGGAAAGCAGATTTCTTCCCATGAGGAGAAATATCTGCTTAGTCCAAAGGATATCAATACGCTAAGCCTTGTTCCGGAACTCATTGAAGCCGGAGTAGATTCCTTTAAGATTGAAGGGCGTATGAAACGGCCGGAATATGCGGCTGCAGTTACCAGTATGTACAGAAAGTATGTGGACCTATACTTGACGGAAGGAAAAGAACGATATCAGGAGATATTAAAAGGCGAGGAATTTCGTAGGGATATGCTAAATCTGGCGGATATCTATAATCGTGGCGGATTTTCCGAAGGTTATGGGAAAACGCATAATGGCAGAAAGATGATGTCTCTTACAAGACCGAATCACAGTGGTGTGTATATTGGGGATGTAATCAGCACCAAGGGCAGCCAGGTGCGCATAACATTAAAAGAAGATATCAATGCGCAGGATGTCTTGGAAATTCGCAATGGGGAAGAGGTAGCCTATGAATTTACCGTAAAGAACCCAATGAAATCCGGCAATCTGTTAACTGCCAATGTAGGGAAAGCCAGACCCAAGGTTGGTTCAAAGGTGTACCGTACGAAGAATAATCAGCTATTACAAAGCATTACAGCCCAATATATCAGCCAAAATCAGAAGCAAGGTATTAAGGGAATTTTACAGGCGAGATTGGGAGAAAAGTTATCCCTTACACTTAGTTATTGGGAATTTACAATAACGGCTTACCATGAGATTGTCCAAGAAGCGATGAAGCAACCAATGACCGAAGAAAAACTATTAGCGCCGATTCGTAAGACCGGGGAGACACCTTATTACTTTGAGGAACTTAATGCAGTAATGGATAATCATATTTTTGTACCGGTTGCATGGCTTAATGAGATTCGTAGAGAGGCGATACAACTATTACAGGAAAAAGTACTTGCATCCTATCGAAGAGGAGAAGCAAAGCCTAAGTGCCTAGATCAGCTTACTTATGATTCTGTTTCTTGCAATCAAGAGAATACCGAGGAAAGAATACCTGGATTTTGTGTTACGATACAGACATGGGAGCAGTTTCATGAGGCAATCCATCACAAGGATGTTACGGCAATTTATGTAACATATGAAACAATGGCATCTTACGGGGGAAAAGCAACTGCATTTTCTTCGGAAAGACCCGTATTTTCCGAGATGGCAGAAATGGCTGCAAACCATGGAAAGGATTTTTATCTGGTATTGCCCCATATCTGCAGGCTTTCTGTATATGAAAGATTAAAAAAGGAAATAGATTCAATTAAGGATGATGCCAATATTAAGGGGTATATCGTTAAGAATTTTGAAGAAATTGGTCTCCTTCGCTCGTTATATAGTACGCATGCATTTACAAGAGATTCGGAGGAACTTCCTTCTTTTTCCAAGGAGATTATCTTGAATTATAATATGTATGTGTACAACAAAGAAGCATTTGTATTTTGGAAAGAGCAAGGAATTTCGCACTTCACTGCACCCGTTGAATTGAATCATCAGGAGTTAAAACAACTTGGCATAGCAGAATGTGATATGGTGGTATATGGTTTTCAACCGGTGATGGTATCCGCGCAATGCCTGTTTGAAAGTACGAAAGGGTGCAGTCGTATGCAAGATTGTAACCAAAGGACTGGTTATCTCATAGATCGCATTGGCAAGAAGTTCTATGTGCAGACGAACTGCAGCGCTTGCGTAAATATGATTTATAACGGGCAAAGATTATCCCTGATTAATCATGCATCTGAGGTGTTGGAAATGAACCCCAAGAATATAAGGGTGGATTTCACTTTTGAGTCGGTCAAGGAAATGAAAGTAATCCTATCCGCTTTTGCCAATACATTTATCCATGGCAAAAAGCCGGACAGCAAATGGAATAATGAAGAATTTACTACAGGGCATTTTAACCGTGGTATAGAATAGGCAGGTGGTATCTATGAATCTGGTGATAGAGTTAACGCAATATATGTTGATCCTTCTTATGGGTATCTATACGTATTATAGCTTCCAGATATTGCGCTATAAGAGTAAAGAGCAGCAGGACAGAGTGTATCGGATTATGACCGGTATCATCTTTTCCTTGCATTTTGTTGGGCATTTTACTCTATATTTGCAGATTCTAAATGATAAAATTATCCTACTGTATATCGGGGAAGTCATTCTCTTTCTACTCATATTGTTTTTATACCAGTTATTTTACAAGAAAATATCCCGCTTATTACTACGTAATATGCTAATGCTGTTATCCATTGGGTTCATTATTCTATCCAGACTTTCCTTCGATAAGGCAATCAAACAGGTCGGCGTTGTTGGGCTATCCTTTCTAACCTGCTTAATCGTTCCTGAAGTAGTGAATAAACTATCCTGGATTAAGAAATTTGGCTGGCTTTATGGTGTGATTGGAATCATCATTCTTTTAATCGTATTATTTGCCGGTACAACGAATTATGGAGCAACCAATTGGTTAAAAATCGGAAATTTTACATTTCAACCCTCGGAGATTGTAAAAATACTCTATGTGCTTGGTGTTGCTGCCCTATTTGACGAGGGAACAGACTTTAGAAGAATCTTTGCGATTTCTGTAATGGCCGGCGCAACTGTAATTATTCTGGTTTTCCAAAAGGATCTTGGCGGCGCATTGATTTTCTTTGTAACTTATGTATTTATGCTATATATAGCGACGCAAAAGGCCTTTTATCTATTTGCCGGATTACTGGGCGGAAGTTGTGCAGCATTTGTTGCCTATCAATTATTTTACCATGTCCGGGTACGTGTAATGGCATGGCAGAACCCTTTGGGCTATATTGATAATGAAGGGTATCAGATCTCGCAATCCCTATTTGCCATTGGAACCGGTGGTTGGATTGGTATGGGATTAAATAGAGGGCTTCCAACAGATATTCCTGTAGTCGATAGTGATTTTATCTTTTCGGCTATTTCTGAGGAATTCGGTGGATTATTTGCGGTTTGCATCATTTTAATATATATCAATATCTTTGTTGTATTTATGAATATGGCTATTAAGCAGGAGGATACTTTTTATCGGCTTCTTGCAATCGGTTTATCTGTAATGATTACCTTCCAGGCGTTCTTGTCCATTGGCGGAGTAATCAAATTTATTCCGTCTACCGGTGTTACGCTACCATTGATCAGTTATGGCGGTAGTTCTGCGCTTGCTACCGTGATTATGTTTATGATGATGCAGGGAATTCATATGCGTGGCAGAATGGGAAGAAAGGAACGTTCCCCGAAGGAAAGTTTTGATGGCAAGATACGGGAAAGCAGGTGATTCTATGAGAAAGAAGAAAATGATGGAAACCGCTTCAATTAGTAATGCTAAGCAAGACAAACATGAAAATAATAGGAAAAAACATAAGAAGCAAAGGGGGACAAGAGCTAAGAAGAATAAAACTCCTGAGATAGCAATATCTGAATTACAGGATTCGGGAAAGAAGGATCCGAATAAGTCCATCTACAATACAGTATATATTTTTATTGGTTTATTTGTCTTAGCAATGGGGTATTTTGCACATTTTATCGTGTTTCGGAGTAATGATGTCATTAATAGCACTTATAATAAGCGCCAAGAGGTTCTAGCGAAAAGAGTTTTGCGTGGAGAGATACGATCAGCTGATGATGAAATTCTGGCAAGAACCATAATCGATGAGGATGGCAATGAAGTTCGGGAGTACCCTTATGGTGACATTTATGCACATGTGGTAGGAAAATTTGCAAAGGGGCGTGCCGGTGTTGAGGATGCAGAAAATATTCGTCTTTTGACATCGAATATTAATCCAATTGAGCAAATGTATAATGATTTAATCGGGCAAAAGAGTCCGGGAAATAATGTGATTACGACATTGCATTCGAAACTTCAGCAGGTGGCCTATGATGCACTGGGGAATAGACGTGGAGCAGTTGTTGTTTTGGAGCCATCCACAGGGAAAATCCTGGCTATGGTCTCAAAACCAGCCTTTGATCCCAATAGAATAGAGGAACAATGGGATGAATTAGTAAAGGATGAAGGCGCAGAGTCCCCATTTTTAAATCGTGCGTCGCAAGGATTATATCCACCCGGTTCCACATTTAAAATACTGACTACCCTTGCCTATATGAGACAATTTCCGTCTTATGACAGTTATGAATACGATTGTACGGGAAGTATTAGAGAGGGTAGCATGGTGATTCACGATTATAATAAGAAAGGGCATGGAGAAGTTGACTTGGCTTTATCCTTAGCAAAATCCTGCAATACATCCTATTCCAATATAGGTAAATTGTTAGATCGGGATCAGTTTTTTACTTTGGCGGAAGAATTTTATTTTAATAAAAATTTACCTGTGAATATGGCTAGCAGTAAAAGTAGTTTTACTTTACAGAAGTCATATTCCAGTACGAAGGAAGCCATGCAAACGGCAATCGGGCAAGGAAAAACATTGATAACACCACTGCATAATGCGATGATTATCGCAGCCATTGCCAATGGTGGAGTGATGATGAAGCCATATGTGGTTGATCATATAGAGAATGCGGAAGGGAATTTGGTAAAGAGAAATTCACCGGAGCTTGCTGCAAAACCAATGACGGCGCAAGAGGCAGAATATATTGGTTCGATGCTTCGAAAGACCGTTACTGTTGGAACGGCAAGAAATTTAAAGGATATGGCCGTGGAGGCTGCCGGTAAAACAGGCTCGGCAGATAATGCGAATGGAAAGGCGCATTCCTGGTTTGTTGGCTATGCTCCTTATGAGAATCCCGAAATTGCTGTCAGTATTATTGTCGAAAATGCAGGAACCGGAAATGAATTTGCGGTTCCGATAGCAAGAAAGATCTTTGATGCATATTTTGATAATGAGAGTAAATAAAAAACCACAATGCTTTTTGGTGATAATTGTATATCTTTGACAATTCTGTCTATAACATCATGACCTTTTTGGTACTTATATTTGAAAATGAAGTTGCCATATTGGCTATCTTGATGTATACTTTTATTAAGGTAAGAAAATACACCAAAAAGCAGGAGGAATTGCGATGATTGAAGCAACGAGCTGTGGTGGTGTAGTGATATTCAGAGGAAAGATTTTATTACTGTATAAAAATTACAAGAATAAGTATGAAGGGTGGGTGTTACCGAAAGGGACCGTTGAAGAAGGCGAGGAATTTAAAGAAACCGCAATTCGAGAGGTTAAGGAAGAGACTGGTACCAATGCTTCTATTATTAAATATATTGGGAAAAGCCAATATTCCTTTAGCACACCACAGAATACAGTATTAAAGGATGTTCATTGGTATTTAATGATGTCTGATAGCTATTACAGTAAACCACAAAGAGAAGAATATTTTATGGACTCCGGTTACTACAAATTTCATGAGGCATACCATATGCTTAAGTTCACTAATGAGAAACAGATTCTTGAACGAGCATATAATGAGTATATCGATTTGAAAAAGAGTAACCTATGGGGTAGTAAAAAGTATTTTTAAAAAGCCAATTTAGGACTGTCCTAAAGAGCAGGACAGTCCTAAATTATGCTTAAATTTCTGAAAAGATGAAATTGCTTGCCAATTTATCTTGTTTATAGCAAGTGCATTTGCTTGCTAATTTATCTTGATGATTTCTTTTACATAAGTTATTGCATTCGAACTTATACTAATAGCACTAAATTATGCACAGGAGAAAGATATAAATATACTATGACAGCAGAACATAACAAGGCAAATAAAGAACACAAATTGGGTCAAAATACTATCCAAGAAAGTAAGAAAAATAGCAATGTACCCAAACAGCATTATGGCTTTTTTACAGCGACAGCAATGGTTATTGGTATCGTTATCGGATCAGGTATTTTCTTTAAAGCTGATGAAGTGTTAAACTATACCGGCGGGGATATATGGCTAGGTATTCTGGTATTCTGTATTGGAGCATTTGGAATTATCTTTGGTAGTCTTACCCTGACGGAATTTTCCTTGCGAACAAAGGGAAGCGGCGGAGTCGTAAACTATTATGAAGATTTTGTTTCAGAAAAAGTGGCATCCGGATTTGGATGGTTTCAGACATTTGTTTATTTTCCAACGATAACAGCAGTTGTTTCCTGGGTCGCAGGTATTTATACTTGCCTTTTGTTTGGCTTAAATAATACTCTTGAAAATCAGATTGGGATTGGTTTTGCTTACTTGGTGCTGTTTTTCTTAATCAACATTGTATCTGTAAAATTCGGCGGATATATGCAGAACCTCTCAACTTCAATAAAGTTGATTCCATTGGTTGGAATTGCCCTTGTAAGTATCTTTTGGAATTCCAATATTCCGGCCATTCCGGAGGGCGTGACACTTATAACAAGCCGGGAAGTGGGTATTGGATGGCTGGCTGCGCTAGCACCGGTTGCCTATTCCTTTGATGGATGGGTTGCAGTAACCAGTATTACCAGTGAGGTAAAAAATCCGAAAAAGAATATGACTTTAGCTTTAATCATTGGGCCGATCGTAGTTTTAACCGTTTACGTTATGTATTTCCTGGGATTAAATAAAATGCTTGGTCCGGAATACATTATGTCTGTCGGAGACGGAGCTGTGAACTTGGTTGGTGAAATGCTGCTTGGCGGTTATGGAAACCGTATCATTCTAACCCTTATCATCATTGCAGTATTGGGGGTTGTAAATGGAATTGTATTAGCTGGCTTACGAATGCCACAGGCTCTTGCAAGTAAGGGAATGCTTCCATTTTCAAGTAAGGTCGAAGTGATTTGGCCAAAGATAAATCTTTCTATTTGGTCATGTGTGATATCTTTTGCGATTACGACATTCTGGATGGCAGCGCATTATTTTACACAGAAGTGGAACCTGCTATCCGGTGGCGATATCAGTGAGATTTCCATTGTATTTAGCTATACCAGTTATCTCATCCTGTACGCGAAGATTATGACAATGAGGAAAGAAAATAGGATTACCAGTAATTTTAAGGGTATTATTTGCCCGATTTTTGCAACCATGGGATCGCTAATTATCCTGGTCGGTGGTTTCCTATCGAATCCTGTATATGTTACTTTCTTTCTTCTGTTTTGCTTCGTGGTATGCGTGATAGGGTATTGGTATTATAGGGAAAGTTAGAGGCATCGATAATCTTGAGGTGTTTCGATTATTTATATGTATTATTTACTTGAGCCACATGGATATCATCCATGTGGCTCATATTCATGATATATGAATAATTGGGTTATGATAGATTTTCAGGTTGATTATTCTAATAATTTAATAATATTAAATGTTGCGTTCGTGATGGAAAACAACTGTTGATTATAGTTAGATACGTTCCATATCCCTGTACCGATGAGATCATACTCAATAACAACTTCATCTAATGCTGCAATGCTTCTTCCATCGACAAACCATACGGTATGCTGGTCTGCAGCTGCTTCTACAGTTCCGACGTATTCAAAATACGGTGTTTGAGATACTTCATCAAATTTGATGACTGCATTTTTCTCAAAGGCTAGGAGAATAGTGGAATTCAGTGACATTAAGTTTGCTCTTGAGCCAGACCGAAAAGGTACAACCCAATCATAACCAATTAAAGGTTTCCCTAAGGTAATAAATTTAGGTGAAATTAAATTTGTAACATTGGCAATAAAAGGTCTAATCAATGAAATATTACTGATAGGAGCCGGTGGCTGCGTTTGCAACGTCCATATATTCTGCAAAAATATGATCCGGTCTACATATTGACTTATACTTTGATAATCCAGATCTTCCGGCTGAGAGTAATTCGGGCTTATTGTAACCATAAAAATATATCCGTTATTTCTTATTGCTTCCGATGCTTTTCGAAAGACATTAATGTATAAACTCTGATTGTAATTCGTAATATTACTAACTAATAAATTAACCCCCATATATTCCTTAGTCCTTAAGATTTCAAGCGCCTCATTTATTAATCTATCGAGCAGTTCATTATCCAATAACATTCGGTAAACATGTTCTACTTCGAGCTCTCCTGTAGGTGACAAAGCAGATATCATAAATAATGGAATAGTAGAATACTGTTTCGCCATTCTTATGATATTGGTATCGTCGCCATAACTTAGGATAGAATTAGCACCAAACCGATAATTATTTACAGAAATGTATGTTAAATAAGGCAAAGCTCTGGATAAAATATCCTGAATGGCGAAAACATTAGAATAACCGTTCGTTTCGATATCCTTAACTGTATTATAATTTATTACTAAGGTTTCCCCGGGAATGATATTTTCTCTATCATATAAAAACGGATTATTTCTTAATAACTGCATTAAAGAAATTCCATTATTTTCCGCAATTGCAGAT